>Ga0066791_10000109_pt1 | contig 31895 bp, 26 predicted proteins | sample OrgsoiDNA2013051_FD_70944 | JGI IMG/M metagenome (GOLD analysis project Ga0066791, IMG submission 70944) | Permafrost soil microbial communities from the Arctic, to analyse light accelerated degradation of dissolved organic matter (DOM) -... | ecosystem: Environmental > Terrestrial > Soil >...
GGGTATTCGGAGAGCATCATGCGGTAGAAGTGAGTGATCAGCGCTTCACCACCGCTTTCCAGCAGCGGCACGGTGGATTTGACGATGGCACGGTCTTGAACGCTAAGCATAAGGGCGACTCCTGAGCTTTATGTGAATACCCTTTACTTATCAGTTTCCATGCCAAGAATTAAAACTTTATAAATCAATAAGTTGTATTCGCCATAGTCATATCGACACGCAGTGCTTTATAGTCATGTCGACTACATGGAGTCACTATGACTGCAAAATCCCTGCTCACTGCCCTGCTCCCGCTGGTCTCCGACCTGTCCCGCGAATTGCCTGAAGGCGAGCGCTATCGGCGCCTGCTCGAAGCCATGCGCGCCCTGCTGCCCTGCGATGCCGCTGCCCTGCTGCGTCTCGACGGCGAATGGCTGGTGCCGCTGGCCGTGGACGGCTTGAGCACCGATACCTTGGGCCGGCGCTTCAAAATCAGCGAACACCCGCGTTTCGAGGCGCTGCTCAGCAGCCCCGGGCCGACCCGCTTCGCCGCCGACAGCGACCTGCCCGACCCTTACGACGGTTTGGTCGATGGCCTCGACGAGCATCTGGAAGTCCATGATTGCATGGGCTGCCCGCTGTTTATCGATGAGCGCCCGTGGGGCCTGTTGACCCTCGATGCGCTAGACCCGGAGCGCTTCGAGCCGATCGAACTGGACGCCCTGCAAGCCTTCGCCAGCCTCGCCGCCGCGACCGTCAACGCCGCCGAGCGCATCGAACGGCTGGCCACTCGCGTCGAAGACGAACATCAGCGCGCCGAGATCTACCGTCAGGCCAGCGGCCAGCAGAACCGCGAGATGATCGGCCAGAGCAAGGCTCACAAACGCCTGGTGGAAGAAATCAACCTGGTGGGCGGCAGCGACCTGACCGTGCTGATCACTGGGGAAACCGGGGTCGGCAAAGAGCTGGTAGCCCAGGCAATTCACGCCGCTTCGCCACGCGCCGACAAACCGATCATCAGCCTCAACTGCGCCGCCCTACCGGACACCTTGGTCGAGAGCGAGCTGTTCGGTCATGTGCGCGGCGCGTTCACCGGGGCGATGAACGACCGGCGCGGCAAGTTCGAACTGGCCAATGGCGGCACGTTGTTCCTCGATGAAGTGGGTGAACTGTCCCTGACCGTGCAGGCCAAGCTGCTGCGGGTGCTGCAAAGCGGTCAACTGCAACGATTGGGCTCGGATAAAGAGCATCAGGTCGACGTGCGGCTGATCGCGGCGACCAACCGCGACCTCGCCGAAGAAGTACGCAGCGGCCGCTACCGCGCCGACTTCTATCATCGCCTCAGCGTGTATCCGTTGCTGGTACCGGCGCTGCGGGATCGCGGGCGCGATGTGTTGCTGCTCAGTGGCTTCTTCCTCGAACAGAACCGCTCGCGCATGGGCCTCAACAGCCTGCGCCTGAGCAGCGATGCCCAAGCGGCGCTGCTTGCGTATCAGTGGCCGGGGAACGTGCGGGAACTGGAGCACTTGATTGGCCGCAGTGCCTTGAAGGCGCTGGGCAACTGCAAGGAACGGCCGAAGATTCTCAGTTTGAGCGCGGCGGACCTGGACTTGCCCCATGGCAGCGTTGAGGTGCCAGCCGAGCAACCGGCCGTCAGCCCTGTGGCTTTGGTCGCGGGTGACTTGCGGGCGGCGACCGAGGAGTATCAGCGTCAACTGATCAACGCCTGTCTGGAACGCCACCATAACAATTGGGCGAGTGCGGCCCGTGAGCTAGGCTTGGATCGGGCGAACCTTGGGCGGATGGCCAAAAGATTGGGAATGAAATAGTCGCCCAAGAAGAAAACAGTAATCTGTGTGGCGAGGGAGCTTGCTCCCGCTGGAGTGCGAAGCGCTCCCAAATCAGGCGACGCGTTGTATCAGGCAATCCGCATTTGCAGGTTTTGCGACTGCTGCGCAGCCGAGCGGGAGCAAGCTCCCTCGCCACAGGGGTTCACCACTGGGCCGGGAATGGCTATTTAGCCTAAAGCCTGCCCCCATCAAGTCGATAACCCGGCATCAATAGCTTTTGGCGACGTTCCACTCGCCCATCACCTTTCTCCAAAGAAGGTTTTTATGTCCTCCACCAAAGCCCGCGCAGATTCACTTTCGCTTCTTCTGTTTACCTTGCGCAGCGGCAAGCTGATGGCGATCAACCTGCTGAAAGTCAGTGAAATCATCCCCTGCCCGCCGCTGACCAAGCTGCCGGAGTCGCACCCTCACGTCAAAGGCATCGCCACCCTGCGCGGCGCGTCGTTGTCGGTCATCGACCTGAGCCGCGCCATTGGCGAACGGCCGCTGGAAGATCCGAACGGCGGCTGCCTGATCGTCACCGACGTCAGCCGCTCCAAGCAGGGCCTGCACGTTCAAGCGGTGAGCAAGATCGTTCACTGCCTGACCACCGACATCCGCCCGCCGCCCTTCGGCTCTGGCGGCGTGCGTTCGTACATCACCGGCGTGACCTCGGTCGACGGCGTGCTGGTGCAAGTACTGGACATCGAAAAAGTCATCCACGGCATCGCCCCGGCGCAGATCGAAACGGCGCCGACCGAACTGAGTATGGAAGATGCTGAAGTCCTCGGTAACGCGCGGATTCTGGTGGTCGATGACAGCCAGGTCGCGTTGCAACAATCGGTGCACACCCTGCGCAACCTCGGCCTGCAATGCCACACCGCCCGCAGCGCCAAGGAAGCCATCGATTGCCTGTTGGACCTGCAAGGCACTGCCCAGCAGATCAACCTGATCGTCTCGGACATCGAAATGTCGGAGATGGACGGCTACGCCTTCACCCGCACCCTGCGCGAAACCCCGGACTTCTCGCACCTCTACGTGCTGCTGCACACCTCGCTGGACAGCGCGATGAACAGCGAAAAAGCGCGCTTGGCCGGCGCCAACGCCGTACTGACCAAGTTCTCCTCGCCAGAACTGACCAGGTGCCTGATCGAAGCCGCCAAGGCTGTCGCCGAACAAGGTCACTGAGTGTGGCCGAGGACTTTTGCTTCTTGATGCGGCGCAACCTCGCTGAGGCTGTGCCCGACATCGCCTGGCCAACCGGCATTGAACTGCGCCAATACCGCCCCGAACTCGCTGAAGCCGTGCATCAACTGATGGAACTTGGCTATCGCGAAGGTGGCGGTCGCGTGCCGGCGCTGGACGTCTGGCAGCAGCGTTTTGAAACCGATCCTGAATACGATCCGAGCCTGTGCTTCATCGCGCTGGACGCCGAGGGCATCGTCGGCGTTTGCCAGTGCTGGACCAGCGCCTACATCAAGAGCCTGGTGGTGCATCCACGGGTTCAGGGTCTTGGGCTGGGTCGTGCTTTGCTGCTACATGCTTTCAAAACGTTTCAGCAACGCCGCGAGGGGTTTGTTGATCTGAAGGTGCTGGAAGACAACCTTCGGGCGCAGGGATTGTATGAAAGTGCCGGGATGCGGGTGGTTCGCCGGGAACCCGTTCCGGCCTAACACCGCTTTCGCGAGCAAGCCCGCTCCCACATTGGAATGCATTCCCCCTGTGGGAGTGGGCTTGCTCGCGAAGAGGCCCGCACAAACACCACACAACCATCAGGCATACTCCAACCTTGGCCAAATCACGCCCAAGGACGCCCAAATAATGAAAACCACCACCCTGCTCTTACTCTCCCTCACCGCCCTCACGACCCAAGCTCACGCCGCCAGCCCCGACGCCTGGGCCGCTTACGACAAAGCCGTCCTCGCCACTTGCACCAAGGCCAGCGGCCTGAAGGACGCCAAACCCGTCGGCACCGCCGCGCAATTCGACGACCGGGTTGGCTACACCGCGCTCCTGTTGCAAGGCCAATACCCGCAAAAGCACATGAAGGGCCAACAAGGCACCGAGCTATGCCTCTACAACAAGGCAACCAAAACCGCCTACGTCACCGAATGGGACTCCATCCGCCCGACCGCCAAGAAGCCGTGAGTGGCGCATAACTTGCTTCGAGACACGCCTTGGCGATGGCTTTCTGTCGCCATTTGATGACCTTACCGGCGATCGATCGAACAATGAACACGACGTTTTCCTGCGTAGGTTGCGGCAAATGCTGCAACGACCACCATGTCCCCCTGACCCTGACGGAAGCCCGCATGTGGGCTGACGATGGCGGCCAGGTGATCGTGTTGGTGGAAGGCTTTCTGGGCAATGGCCTGGGCCTGCCTCTCTTGCAGCGAGAACACGCCGAACGTCGTTCGGTGCTGGTTCGCAGCGGGGCAACCGAGGCGTACGTCGCGATCACCTTCGCGGCCTACAACGTCGGCCGCTGCCGGAATCTTGACGAAGAGAATCTCTGCCGCATCTATGAGCGCCGGCCGCTGGTGTGCCGCATCTACCCAATGGAAATCAATCCGCACATCCCGCTGAACCCGGCAGTGAAGGAATGCCCGCCCGAGTCCTGGGAACAAGGGCCGGACCTGATTGTGGGTGGCGAGTTGGTGGATCAGGAGTTGAAGACGCTGATCCAGAACTCACGCCAGGCGGATCGCGATGATGTTCAGACCAAGGATGCGATTTGCGGGTTGTTGGGGATTCGCACGACAGCGCTGAAGGGCGATGGGTTTACCGCTTATTTGCCGGAGATGGGGGCTTTTGCTTCGGTCATTGATCAAGTCGTGGCGCAACCGTTGGAAGCTGCGAGCAGTGAATGGCTGTTTCACGTCTCCGGCGAGGACATTGCCGGGCAAGTGCTGGCGGCTGGGGGTGAAGTGACGACTGAGGCGCCGGTTAACTATGCGTTTATCTCGTTGCGGGCCGCCTGATCCCAGGCATGTGGCGCCTGTAATGGCCCCATCGCGAGCAAGCTCGCTCCCACATTTGATCTGTGTCGTGCACAAATCTCCTGTGGGAGCGAGCTTGCTCGCGATGGCGGCAGACCAGCCACTCCGACCACTACGAAGTTGCGCGTAGGCTTTTTCCGCAGCCTCTACTTGCCGGGCATTCGGCTTGGTGCGAACCGACTGATACTCCACGGCGCGGCCCGTTACCAGGAGGTTGATCTTCATGGATAGCGCGCTCGTTTTATTGGGAAGAGTCGGCAGGGCTGCTGACTCTAAGCGCGCTGAAGCCACAAACACTGATCTGGCTCAGTTTCCCGGCATTTAGCCATCACTCCTGACGTGAATCAGCGAGCAGCCACCGCCAGGCATTCAACCTCGACCCGCGCGTCCAGCACCAACGCCTTGGCGACGAATGTGGTGCGAGCCGGCAAACGATCCGCCGGGAAGGCGCGCTTGTACACCTCATTCATCGCGCTGAAATCCTTGATGTCGGCAAGGATGACCGTGCATTTGGCCACATGGGCCAGGGACGAACCACTGCGTTGCAATGCGGTACGCAGGTTCGCCATGGTCTGGGTCATCTGTGGGCCGATACCGCCCTTGACCAGTTCACCGTCAACCCCAAGACCAAGGACACCGGACAGATAAATGGTCTCGCCAAATTGCACCGCATCGGAAAATGGCAGGCCTTCGTCGTTAGGAAAATAGATTGGAGCGTTGACGGCTACGGGTGGCAAGTAGCGCTGAGTAATCAACGCGTACTGCCCGTTCTGCTTCAGACGCTCCAATGCGGCGTTCAGGTTGTCGCGTAGCGCGGTGTCACTTTTGCGCACAGCCATGGCCACGCCACTGCCCAGCATCGGGTCATCGAGGGCCGGCCCGGCAAAGGAGAAATCGCGGCCATGGGGATGGTTCAACAGTGCATGGCTGATTTCAATGGCGTCTTGCACAGTGGCGTCGATTTCCCCCGCCTGCAGGCTGGCAATCAACTGATTGTTGAATTTGAAACTGCGAACCTCCACACCTGCCGTCGCCCAGCGGGCCTTGGCGAATGCCTCGCGACTGGTGCCCTCGAGCACGCCGATGCGCTTGCCCTTGAGCGACTCCGCCGTCGGGCGCAGATCCGAACCCTCACGCGCCACCAAACGGCTGCTTAGGGGGTAAAGGTTGTCGGTGAAGTCGATCCGCTCACGACGCGCCGGCGTGGCGGTCATCGGCATGATCACGTCGAAACGCTTGGCCTCAAGGGCTTCGATATTGGTGGCGTAATCCTGATCGACCCAGACACAGCTGGACTTGAGTTCCGCACACAGCGCATTGCCCAGTTCGATGTTCAACCCGACCAGTTCGCCTTTGTCGTTACGGCTTTCGAACGGCGGGACCAGGGCTTCGACCCCGAAGCGGATCTGTGGATCGGCCGCAGACGACACACAACCGGTGGTCAGGACCGCCAGCGACAATACAGAGAGGATTTTTAGCAGAGGCATTTCGGTGGCCTTCATCGAATATTCACGGAAGCGAATCTTCGACGAGTGACCACCGACTTTCCCAGAGGACGAATCGCTCATCCTTGTGGGAACAGTCTCGATATTAGAAAGGCTTTTTTTCTAACAAGCGCTGACGGTCAACGTTTACCCATCGAACGGCGAGTACCCGGTGGCGCTGCGCCTGGGGTTTTGGTGTGGCCGTTTTTGGCGCCGTTCTTGTACCACGGCTGGTTGGCGTTCTTGGCCGCAGCCAGTTCGCCCGGTTTGAACGGAAACTTGAACGCCGGGATCGCGGCTTTGGTTTCGCTGTCTGCGCTGGAGTCGACGCTGTCTGGCAGGTCTGCCGGGTCGTCGCTCAAAGCGTCGGCGACCGGCGGTTGTGTCGGGGAAGTCATGAAAGCTCCGGGTGGTGCACAAAGAGTCGCGCCCGGTGGGTGGGCCGCGAAAGGCGGCAGTATACCTGTGTCGGGGCCGGCAAGGTGCAAGCGGCGAGTTTCAAGCGACAAGTAGTCGGTCTGTGGGTTTTGTGTTGATTGGGCTGACGCCATCACGAGCAGGCTCGCTCCCACAGGTACGGAGGTGTCCTTGTGGGAGCGAGCCTGCTCGCGATGAACGATAACGCGGTCTACGCCGGGTCGACGTTATCCAACGCTCGGTTCACCGCCAATTCCGCCTGCATGATGATTTGCTGGATGCCCAACGCGGTGTTGCGCTGCGGGCCGCTCAGGTTGTTAGCGAAGTCGCTGATCATGACGCTCGCTGACGCCAACGATTCGGTGGCGTGGGCCAGCAGACTTTCGGTGTCGACGTTTGGGGCGATCTGGAACATGGTGCTGGGGCGACGGGGCTTGGCGGCGCTGGGGTCGGCGGGATTGAGGTAGTAGTCGAGGGCGCGTTGGGTGGCTTCGCGGTCCTTGAGTAATTCTTCGGCTTCTGAGGTATTGACGGGTGGATCGGGGACAATTTTATTCATTTGTAATATCTACTCGTTTGGAGCCATCACTTGCCGTTTCTCACACGGCGAGGTGGTGGCAGCTATGTGCAGGGTGAGAAAACCGGGAGTAGAACCGGCCAGACCGAAGTCTGCCCGCACACAGCCGCCATAGAACATCACTGGCAGCGGATAAGCTGGCGGCAATTATGGTGGTACTGGCGCCAGATTCATACTCTCGGGCTTCTCACACCCGATCGCTGATGGGTCAGCGACAGCCAAAAGACTAGAGAGCCAGCGTCCGACGGACAACCTGAAAATGTCGTGGGAAAGTTCTACGGTTCAGACCCTCGTATAAACACCGAGGGCATTCCTGTCGGCATTTCCTCACGTGAGTGTGGGAATGATCGACAAGTGTCGGTCAGAGGGTTTTGTGTTGTTTGTTCTGACGCCTTCGCGAGCAAGCCCGCTCCCACATTGGAATGCGGTCCCCTGTGGCAGCGGGCTTGCTCGCGAAGAACGATAACGCGGTCTATCTGAATGCCGGCATCGCCCCCAAACTGACAGCGCCGTCAGTTAGCAGTCACTTTGCTGACCGGGTAACAGGGCTATAAGGAGAGGTATAAAATCTGTCCATATTCCCGTCCCTCTAGCCCGGCGCCCCACAAGCATGCGAATTCAGAAAAAACCCGCCTTGATCGCAACCCTGCTGATTGCAGTCGCAGCACTGGGCTTGTGGTACGCCACCAAACCGACCACGGCCAAACTCGCCGTCTCTACCGCCGTGCCGGTGCGGGTGGTTGCGGTTGCCGAGAAGGATGTGCCGCGCTACGTCAGCGGCATCGGCTCGGTGCTGTCTTTGCACAGCGTTGTGGTGCGCCCGCAAATCGACGGCATCCTCACCAAGCTGCTGGTCAAGGAAGGTCAACTGGTCAAGGCCGGCGATTTGCTCGCGACCATCGACGACCGCTCAATCCGCGCCAGCCTCGACCAGGCCCGCGCCCAACTGGGTGAAAGCCAGGCGCAGCTGCAAGTGGCGCTGGTCAACCTCAAGCGTTACAAACTGCTGAGCGTCGATGACGGCGTGTCCAAGCAGACCTACGACCAGCAACAGGCCTTGGTCAACCAACTCAAAGCCACCGCCCAAGGCAATCAAGCGTCCATCGACGCGGCTCAGGTGCAGCTTTCCTACACGCAGATTCGCTCCCCGGTCACCGGTCGCGTCGGTATTCGTACGGTGGACGAAGGCAACTTCCTGCGCATGGCTGACGCCCAAGGGCTGTTCACGGTGACCCAGATCGACCCGATTGCCGTGGAGTTTTCCCTGCCGCAGCAAATGCTGCCGACCCTGCAAGGTTTGATCAGCGACCCGCAGCGCGCTCAGGTGAAGGCCTACATCGGCGCCGACACCGATGGCGAAACCGGCAACCTGCTGGGCGAAGGCCACCTGACGCTGATTGACAACCAGATCAGCGCCAACACCGGGACCATCCGCGCCAAGGCTGAATTCGACAACGCCGGCCAGAAGCTCTGGCCCGGCCTGTTGGTGACGGTAAAAATTCAGACAGCGCTGGATAAAGATGCGCTGGTGGTGCCGCCGACCGTCGTACAGCGCGGCCTCGATCAACATTTCGTTTACCGGGTCAACGGCGACAAGGTCGAGATCGTCCAGGTGCAGATGGTTTATCAGGGCAGCGGCCAGGACATCATCACCGGCGTCAAACCGGGCGATGTGCTGGTCAGCGACGGCCAGTCCCGGCTCAAGCCCGGCTCGACCGTGCAGGTGCTGACCGAGCCGCCGCAAGTGGTGCAAGCGGAGCCTAAACAATGAAGGGCCCCTCCGCGTGGTGCATCGATCACCCGGTCGCCACCATCCTGTTGACCTTTGCTCTGGTGTTGCTGGGCGTCATTGCCTTCCCGCGTCTGCCTATCGCCCCGTTGCCGGAAGCAGAATTCCCGACCATTCAGGTATCCGCGCAACTGCCCGGTGCCAGCCCCGACACCATGGCGTCGTCGGTGGCCACGCCGCTGGAAGTGCAATTCAGCGCCATCCCCGGCATGACCCAGATGACGTCGAGCAGTGCCTTGGGTTCGAGCCTGCTGACCCTGCAATTCACCCTCAATAAGAGCATCGACACCGCCGCCCAGGAAGTCCAGGCCGCGATCAACACCGCCGCCGGCAAACTGCCCAAGGACATGCCGACCCTGCCGACCTGGAAGAAGGTCAACCCGGCCGACAGCCCGGTGCTGATCCTCAGCGTCAGCTCGACCCAAATGCCCGGCACTGAACTCAGTGACCTGGTGGAAACCCTGCTGTCGCGTCAGATCAGTCAGATCGATGGCGTAGGCCAAATCAACATCACCGGTCAGCAACGTCCGGCGATCCGCGTCCAGGCCTCGGCGGACAAACTCGCGGCCATCGGCCTGACGTTGGCCGATATTCGCCTGGCGATCCAGCAGACCAGCCTTAACCTGGCCAAAGGTGCGTTGTACGGTGAGTCGAGCATTTCGACCCTGTCCACCAACGACCAGCTGTTCCACCCTGAGGATTACAGCCAACTCATCGTTTCCTACAAGGACGGTGCACCGGTTCACCTCAAGGATGTCGCCAAAGTCGTCAACGGTTCGGAAGATGCCTACGTTCAGGCGTGGGCTGGCGATCAACCGGGGGTGAACCTGGTGATCTCCCGGCAACCAGGGGCGAACATTGTCGAAACGGTCGATCGTATCCAAGCTGCACTGCCGGGCCTTGAAGCGATGCTGCCGGCCTCGGTGCAGGTCAAGGTGTTGATCGACCGGACCCAGACCATTCGCGCATCGTTGCATGAAGTGGAAATCACCCTGCTGATCGCGATCATGCTGGTGGTGGCGGTGATGGCGCTGTTCCTGCGCCAATGGTCGGCGACCATGATTGTGTCGGCCGTACTGGGTGTGTCGCTGACCGCCAGTTTCGCCCTGATGTACATCATGGGCTTCAGTCTGAATAACCTGACCCTGGTGGCCATCGTGGTGGCCGTGGGGTTTGTGGTGGACGATGCGATTGTGGTGGTGGAAAACATTCACCGTCACTTGGAGGCCGGCGACGGCATGCGCGAGGCGGCGATCAAAGGCGCCGGCGAGATTGGCTTCACCGTGGTCTCGATCAGCTTCTCGCTGGTGGCGGCGTTTATTCCGCTGCTGTTCATGGGCGGCGTGGTCGGGCGGCTGTTTAAAGAGTTTGCCCTGACGGCGACCTCGACCATTCTGATTTCGGTAGTGGTGTCGCTGACACTGGCGCCGACCCTGGCCGCGCTATATATGCGCGCACCGGTGCATCACGCTCACAGTAAAAAGACCTTCGGCGAACGCTTGCTGGATGGCTATGAAAAACTGCTGCGCCGCGCCCTCGCCCACCAGAAGTTGATGATCGGTGTGTTCTGCCTGTCGCTGGGCCTGGCGATTGCCGGTTACATCTTTATCCCCAAAGGTTTCTTCCCGATTCAGGACACCGGTTTCGTCCTCGGCACCACCGAAGCGGCTGCTGATATTTCCTACGGCGACATGGTGAAAAAGCACTTGGCGATGGCGGAAATCGTCGCGGCTGACCCGGCCGTGCAGGCGTTTTCCCACTCGGTCGGGGTGTCGGGCAGCAACCAGACCATCGCCAACGGCCGGTTCTGGATTGCGCTGAAACCACGCGGTGACCGCGACGTGAGCGCCAGCCAGTTCATCGACCGGATTCGCCCGCAATTGATGAAAGTCCCCGGCATCGTGCTCTATCTTCGCGCCGGCCAGGACATCAACCTCAGTTCCGGTCCGAGCCGCGCCCAGTATCAATACGTGCTCAAGAGCAATGACGGTGGCGTGCTGAGTACCTGGACCCAGCGCCTGACGGAAAAACTGCGGACCAACCCGGCGTTCCGTGATATTTCCAACGACCTGCAACTGGGCGGCAGCATCACCCACATCAGCATCGACCGCAGCGCCGCCGCGCGTTTCGGCCTGACCGCCAGCGATGTCGACGAAGCGTTGTACGATGCCTTCGGCCAGCGGCAGATCAACGAGTTCCAGACCCAGATCAACCAGTACAACGTGATCCTGGAACTGGACACCAAGCAGCGCGGCAAGGCTGAAAGCCTGAACTACTTCTACCTGCGCTCGCCGTTGAGCGGGGAAATGGTGCCGTTGTCGGCGCTGGCGAAATTCGATGCGCCGACCATCGGCCCATTGTCCATCGCCCACGACGGGATGTTCCCGGCCGCCAACCTCTCGTTCAACCTGGCGCCCGGCGTCGCGTTGGGTGATGCGGTGATCATGCTCAATCAGGCCAAAACCGACATCGGCATGCCGACGGCCATCAGCGGTAACTTCCAGGGCGCAGCCCAGGCGTTCCAGAGTTCGCTGGCCAGCCAACCGTGGCTGATTCTGGCGGCGCTGGTGGCGGTGTACATCATTCTGGGCGTGCTCTATGAGAGCTTCGTCCATCCGCTGACCATCATCTCGACTCTGCCGTCGGCCGGACTCGGGGCGGTGATCATGTTGTGGATCTGGGGCCAGGACTTTTCGATCATGGCGCTGATCGGGCTGGTGCTGCTGATCGGCATCGTCAAGAAAAATGGCATCCTGATGATCGACTTCGCCCTCGAAGCGCAGCGCAAGGGTGGCTTGCCGCCGGAAGAGGCGATTTTCAAGGCCTGTATCACGCGGTTCCGGCCCATCATCATGACCACCCTCGCCGCCCTGCTCGGCGCCTTGCCGCTGATGCTCGGCTACGGCACCGGCGCCGAACTGCGCCAGCCATTGGGTATTGCGGTAGTCGGCGGCTTGCTGGTGAGTCAGGCGCTGACGCTGTTTACCACTCCGGTCATATACTTGTGGCTGGAGCGGCTTTTCCATCGGCCCAAACCAATGCCGCTACCGGCACTGGCGACCACAGACTGAGGCGGGGTCATGCGCGTTCTGATTATCGAAGATGAAGAAAAAACCGCGGATTATCTGCACCGCGGCCTGACGGAACAGGGTTACACCGTGGATTTAGCGCGCGATGGCGTAGAGGGCCTGCACCTGGCGCTGGAAAGCGACTATGCGGTGATCATCCTCGACGTGATGCTGCCGGGGCTCGACGGCTTCGGCGTGTTGCGTGCCTTGCGCGCCCGCAAGCAAACCCCGGTGATCATGCTCACCGCCCGCGAGCGGGTCGAAGACCGAATCAGAGGCCTGCGCGACGGCGCCGACGATTACCTCGGCAAACCGTTTTCCTTCCTTGAGCTGGTGGCGCGCCTGCAAGCGCTGACCCGGCGCAGCGGCGGCCATGAACCGGTGCAAGTGAGCATCGCCGACCTGTGGATAGATTTGATCAGCCGTAAAGCCACCCGCGCCGGTGCTCGCCTGGACCTGACCGCCAAGGAGTTTTCACTGCTCAGCGTGCTGGCCCGACGCCAAGGTGAAATCCTCTCGAAAACCGCCATCGCCGAGATGGTCTGGGACATCAATTTCGACAGCGACGCGAACGTCGTCGAAGTCGCAATCAAACGCTTGCGGGCCAAGCTCGACGGGCCTTTCGACGAGAAGTTGCTGCACACCATTCGTGGCATGGGTTATGTGCTGGAGAGTCGCGGTGTCCAGTAACTCAATCGCGCTACGTTTGAGCGGGATGTTCACGCTGGTGGCATTGCTGGTGTTTCTGTTGATCGGCTGGGCGTTGTACCAGCAGGTCGACAAGGGTTTGGGGTTGTTGCCCGAAGCCGAGCTGGATGCGCGCTACAGCGTGCTTGAGTCTACGGTCGGACGGTTCGGCACGCCCGAGCACTGGGTGAAGATCTACAACAAGCTCAAACTGCTGGGCGAAGAAGACAAGCGCATCAGTTTCTGGATCATCAGCGGCGATTCGCAATACGAGTACGGCAACATCACCCCGCAGATCCGTGCCTTTGCCGAAGGACCGCTGGGCCGGCGCGACCTTCAATTACCGGAACATGCCTACCCGCTGAAAGTGCTGGTCAGTCAGTTTCCGGCCAAGGACCAGCGCCCGCCGCTACGTTTCATCATCGGCATCGACACCGAGACGTTTTTGCAGACTCAGCATCATCTTCTGCTCGCCTTGATCAGCCTGGCGATTATCGGCGTGTTGCTGGCCTCGGCGCTTGGTTACTGGGTGGCGCGGATCGGCCTCAAGCCGTTGATCAAGTTGTCGCAGGAAGCTCAGCGCCTGGCCCCGCCATTGCGCTCCGGGCGTTTACGGTTGTCGCCGTTGCCGCCGGAGCTGGATCAGTTTGTCAGTTCGTTCAACTCCACATTGGAGCGAGTCGAACAGGCCTATTCGCGGCTTGAGTCGTTCAACGCCGACGTCGCCCACGAACTGCGCTCGCCGCTGACCAACCTGATTGGCCAAACGCAAGTGGCGCTGACCCGCGGACGTTCGGCCGAACACTATTTCGAGGTGCTGCAATCGAACCTTGAAGAACTGGAACGGCTGCGCTCGATCATCAATGACATGCTGTTCCTCGCCAGCGCCGATCAAGGTAGCAAGGCAACCAAACTGACTTCCACGTCCCTGGCTGATGAAGTGGCCACGACCCTGGAGTATCTGGATTTCATTCTTGAAGATGCTCAGGTTCAGGTTCGGGTCAGCGGTGATGCACAGGTGAGCATTGAGATCGCGCATCTGCGGCGAGCATTGATCAACCTGCTGAGCAATGCGGTGCAACACACCGAGCCTGGCCAGGTGATTGAGGTGCGGATTGTGGTTGAAGAGCATCAGGTGAGTATTGGTGTGGCCAATCCGGGCTCACCGATTGCCAGTGAGCATTTGTCGCGATTGTTCGAGCGGTTTTATCGGGTGGATGCGTCGCGCAGCAACAGTGGGAATAACCATGGGCTGGGGTTGGCGATCGTCAAGGCGATTGCGTTGATGCATGGCGGGGATGTTTTTGTGCGCAGTGATCATGGGATGAATACGTTCGGGATTCACCTGCCTGTCTGACTGACCCCATACCCTGTGGTGAGGGGGCTTGCCCCCGTTGGGTTGCGAAGCAGCCCCAAAAACATCCAACCGCGTTCCTTCATACACACCGCGAAAACCGGGATTACGACTGCTGCGCAGCCGAACGGGGGCAAGCCCCCTCGCCACAAGGTTCACTGCGGACCATCTACTGTTGCTTTGCGCGCAACAGTCCTTTCTGAAATCAGCTCTGTTTCCCATCGTCCTTGAACCTTAACCTTGGCGCACCAAACAGCACTTGCCAAGCAAGAAGGTTTTAAAGATGTCCAACACTATGGGTATTGCCAGCGCTTTCGTTTTGTCCGCTTTGTTCCTGTCCCCGCTCGCCATGGCTGAAGAGTCGCCAGCCTTTGTTGCCCAAAACGCGGCACGGGCAAAAGCGTTCGAACAGTCTCAGGCCGAGATGACCGCAAAAGCCCAAGACGCTGCGCAAACCCCTCAAGCGTCCACTTCTGCAACCAAGCCACCGGTTGAGAAAGACAGCTGATCCACCGTATTGCTCTGTTTCCCTCGACACTTTTCATCGGCTCTTCCCTTTGAAAAGTTGTCTTCAAAGCCGCTGCTATCAGCGGCTTTTTTTATTGTGCAGAAAACACGTTCCGCTTCGTCTCCCTAAACAAGAAATAAAAAACGTCGATCCATGAACTGACGTTAATGACCCAAAAGGAGCTGTATCGCACGTGTCTTTTTCTCTGAAACTCAGCCCGTTGTTCATTGCAATCGCTGCAACGATGGCCGCCAATACCCAGGCCGCCGACGACACCAGCCGCGAAGGTTTTGTCGAAGGGTCGAGCCTCAACCTCAACGCCCGCAACTACTACATGAACCGCAACCGGCACCAGCACACCGATGACAACATCGAGTGGGGCCAGGGCTTTCTCGGCAAGTTCGAATCCGGCTTCACCGAAGGCACCGTCGGTTTCGGCCTCGACGCCCACGCCATGCTCGGGCTGAAACTCGACGGCGGTGGCGGCACCGACAATTCGAGCATCCTGCCGGTGAGCGCTGGCAACGGCAAAGCGCCGGGCTCGTTCTCCACCGCCGGCGGCACGCTGAAAATGCGCGCCTTCGATACCGAATTGAAGGCCGGTGACCTGTTTCTCACTAACCCGGTAATCGCCGGCGGTGAAAGCCGCATGCTGCCGCAGACCTTTCGTGGTGTCAGCCTGACCAATCACAGCTTCGATGGCTGGTTGATTGAAGGTGGCCAGGCCAGTTTCACCAAGCCTTACAACCAGAGCGGCCACAAGCGCATCAGCACCTCTTACGGCACCCTCGCCGACGGTGAAGAGAGCCAGCACCTGAACTGGGCCGGCGTGGCCTGGAGCGGTTTGCCGGGTCTGACCAGCAGCCTGTACGCCTCCGAGCTCAAGGACATCTGGAACCAGTACTACTACGATCTGGATTACACCTACGCGTTGAACGACCTCGTTAGCCTCAACCCGGGCCTGCACTTCTATCACACACAAGACACCGGTGATGCGCTGCTCGGCAACATCGACAACAACACCTACAGCCTGCATTTCACCGTCGGCGTGGGCAATCACAGCGTTACGGCCGCGTATCAGCGGGTCAACGGCAACACGCCGTTCGACTACATCAGCCAGGGCGACAGCATCTACCTGGACAACTCCCAGCAATACTCGGACTTCAACGGCCCGAACGAGCGCTCGTGGAAACTCAAGTACGCCTACGATTTCGTCGGTCTCGGCTTGCCTGGCCTGACCTCGGCGGTTTCCTACTCCCGGGGTGAAACGGACTTGACCAAGGTCGATCCGGACAGCAAGGGCTACGCCTCGTGGTACAGCGCCGACGGCAAACACGCCAAGCATTGGGAGCGCGACGTCGATCTGAAATACGTGGTTCAGGGCGGCAAGGCCAAGGACCTGGCGGTGCGCCTGCAATGGGCGACCAACCGCGGTGGCAATGGCTACGGCGCGCTCGATCAGGACACCGATGAATACCGTGTGATCGTCGATTACCCGATCAACGTCTTCTAAGCCTGGATATATAAGCCCGGCAAAAAATCAAAAGGCCAGCATGTTTTGCTGGCCTTTTTTTGGCCCGACATTTATACCTTTACCCAGTAACACCTGAATTTTAATGACTGATTGCTGCGATGAGCGCGAGTCCTTCGGGAAACGACGTTTATGGAACTACGCTTATAAAGTCCCTTCAGCAGACATCAGAACCATGACAGCAAGCCGAACCCCGTACATTCCCCGCAGGACCGGACGCCCCGAGCTCCTGCTGATTCTCGGCAGTTGCCTGACGGTCATCGCGATCCTGAGCATCGTGACCTTCCTGCTGATCCGCGAGCACGCCAATGCCCAGCAGGACGCGACCCGCAGCGCGACCACCATTGCCCAGTTGATCGACGCCGACGTGTTGCGCACAGTCGAACTCTACGACCTGACGCTGCAAGGGCTGATTGCCGCTTCGCAACGCGATGACCTGAAACAGATGCCGCCGCAGGTCCGCCAACTGGTGCTGTTCGATCGCTCCACCGCGGCGCGCTTCAAGGGCGACATCCTGTTGCTCGACAAGCACGGCGAGGTGCTGGCCGACTCCTCATTGACCGACCCCAAACCGGGCAACTTTGCTGACCGCGACTACTTCGTCGCTCATGTCTTGGACCGCGACACCGGGATGTTCATTAGCCGTCCGTTCAAGCCCCGCTGCGATTGCGCAGACAGCGATCAATGGCGGATCAGTTTCAGTCGGCGCATTTCCTCGCCCACCGGGGAGTTCATGGGCGTGGCGGTGGCGTCGATGCGCCTGACGTACTTCGACGAGTTGTTCAACAGCCTGAACATCGGTAGCGACAGCACGCTGAACATCATCAACAACGACGGCATCCTGCTGGCGCAAAAGCCTTACCTGCAAAGCGACTCGATCGGCAAAAGCTTCGCCAGCCGCCCCAACGTCGTGCGCATCCTGCGCGATGGCAGCGGCAGCTTCAACAGCGTGTCGAGCATCGATCACCGAAAGCGCCTCTACACCTTTTCCCGAGTCGGCAATCTGCCGTTAACGGTGATTGTCGCCCTCTCCAGTGCTGAAGTGTTCGGCACTTGGGAACGCACAGCGATGGTCATCAGCGGCGCCACCAGCGTGCTGTGTATCGGCCTGTTGTGGCTGACCTGGTTGCTCTGCCGCGAATTGCGCTTGCGTCACAACGCCGAGCGAGAGCTGGCGCAACTGGCGGCCACCGATGCCTTGACCGGCGTGGCCAACCGCCGAACCCTGGATCAGGCCCTACGCCATGAATGGTTTCGCGCCCAACGCTCCGGCAAACCGCTGTCGGTGTTGATGATCGATGCCGACCACTTCAAGGCCTTCAACGACCGGCATGGGCATCAGGGCGGTGACGATGCGCTGCGCTCGCTGGCCCGGGTGATCAGCACCAATGTGCGACGGCCAAGCGATGTGGTCGCCCGTTACGGCGGTGAGGAGTTTTCGGTGATCCTGCCGGAAACCGACAGCGCGGGCGCGAAGCAGATCGCCGAACACATCCGTGAGGCGGTGGAGCAACTGCCATTGGTGGCGGATGCCAAGACCCCGATGACTGTCAGTATCGGGATTAGTACCTGGACCAGTGCGAGCGAGATCAGCCTGGAGCAGTTGTTGTTTGCGGCAGATAAGGCGTTGTATCAGGCCAAGGAAACGGGACGTAACCGGGTGGTGGCTTAGCTGAGTTTTTCGCTGAGCCGACGGGCTTGCTCGCGAAGGGGCCAGCGCAGACAACACAAAAAATCGCGGGTATAAAAAAAGGCCACCCGAAGGCAGCCTTTAAAAACTAGAGAGGTTTTTGCTTACACGGCCGCAACAGGACGCATGTAAGAGATCGGTGCAGTGCTGGCGTCTTCGAAAGTCACGACTTCCCAAGCATCTGTCTGCTCAATCAACTTGCGCAGCAGCTGGTTGTTCAATGCATGTCCGGACTTGAAGCCCTTGAACTCACCAATCAGGCTATTGCCCAGCAGGTAGAGGTCACCAATTGCATCGAGGATCTTGTGCTTCACGAATTCGTCTTCATAGCGAAGGCCGTCTTCGTTCAGTACACCATCCGCGTCGACCACAATAGCGTTTTCAACGCTGCCGCCGAGTGCGAGGTTGTGCTTGCGCAGGTACTCGATATCACTCATGAAACCAAAGGTACGGGCGCGGCTGACTTCTTTTACGAACGAAGTACTGGAAAAATCCACGCTTGCACTTTGTGTGCGGTTACGGAAAACCGGGTGATCGAAATCGATCTCGAAGCTCACTTTGAAACCTTCGAAAGGGACGAAAGTGGCGCGCTTGTCGCCGTCTTCCACTGTCACTTCCCGCAGGATCCGGATGAACTTCTTGGCAGCGTCCTGTTCTTCCAGGCCGGCCGATTGAATCAGGAATACGAAAGGTCCAGCGCTACCATCCATGATTGGGACTTCGGACGCGGAGAGCTCGACGTAGGCGTTATCGATGCCCAGGCCAGCCATGGCCGAGAGCAAGTGCTCCACCGTATCCACTTTGACGTCACCGTTGACCAGCGTGGTCGACATCGTGGTTTCGCCAACGTTTTCCGCGCGAGCAGGAATCTGCACCACAGGGTCCAGATCGGCACGAACAAACACGATGCCGGTGTCGATAGGTGCAGGCTTGAGGGTCAGGTATACCTTCTCCCCGGAGTGCAGGCCTACACCTGTGGCACGGATAATATTTTTCAGTGTGCGTTGTTTAATCATGGCTTGGGCCGCTTCAGCGCAAATTGCGAACTGGTATCAACAAAGGCTGGCGATGATAGCAGACCAGACCTTTGCTGAACACCAATCACCTTCATCGCCCTGATACATTCCATCAATCAGCCTGACGACGCAGGAAAGCCGGGATGTCCAGGTAATCCAGATCGTCTTGCGGATTCATCTTCGCGGCAGTCGCAGCACCGGCCTGAGCCTGGTTGCGCATGACGGTCGGACGGTCCAGGTCACGGTAGTTCACAGCAGGCGCTTCCTGACGAGAAGGCGCTTGTTGCTGCGGCTGCGATGCCACGGACGTATGCATGGTGTTGTCGATGATCTTCACAGGCTTCTCGATTTTCGCGCCCAGACCAGTAGCAACCACAGTCACGTGCAGCTCGTCGCGCATGTCTGGATCGATAACGGTACCGACCTTGACCATCGCGTGCTCGGAAGCGAAGGCTTCGATGATGCTACCCACGTCGGAGTACTCACCCAGGGACAGGTCAGGACCGGCGGTGATGTTCACCAGGATGCCGCGTGCACCTTGCAGGTTCACGTCTTCGAGCAACGGGTTGCGAATGGCCGCTTCGGTGGCCTCGCGTGCACGGTTCGGACCGCTGGCGCAGCCAGTGCCCATCATCGCCATGCCCATTTCGCTCATCACGGTACGTACGTCAGCGAAGTCGACGTTGATCATGCCCGGACGCTTGATGATGTCGGAGATACCGCGAACGGCACCGGCCAGTACATCGTCAGCCTTGGCGAAAGCCGACAGCAGGCTTGCGTCTTTACCGAGGATGGTCAGCAGCTTCTCGTTGGGAATGGTGATCAACGAGTCGACGCTTTCAGACAGCAGACGGATACCTTCGTCGGCGATCTGCATACGCTTGCGGCCTTCGAACGGGAAAGGACGAGTCACCACCGCAACGGTGAGGATCCCCATTTCCTTGGCCACTTCGGCAATGATTGGCGCAGCACCGGTACCGGTACCGCCGCCCATGCCAGTGGTGATGAACACCATGTTGGTGCCCTGCAGGACTTCGGCAATGCGCTCACGATCTTCGAGAGCGGCCTGACGACCTACTTCAGGGTTGGCGCCGGCGCCCAGACCTTTGGTCACACCGGTACCGAGTTGCAGGATGGTCCGCGCGCCGATGGATTTCAGCGCCTGGGCATCAGTGTTGGCGCAGATAAATTCAACGCCTTCAATGTTGCTCTTGACCATGTGGTTGACAGCGTTGCCGCCGCCTCCGCCAACACCGATAACTTTAATAACCGGGCTTGCGGGGATGTTGTCTACGAGTTCGAACATTTTCCCTCTCCTTACATTCTCTAGTTTTTTCGCCTACTGCGTTTGTTGCGGTGCTGCGGTAAATCTTTAGAAATTGCCTTGTACCCAGCTCTTGATGCGATCGAGCAAGGCGGCTTTCGGTTCTTCATTGCTGTAGCTGTCGCGGCTGCTGATGCCCGAGAACGAAATCCCGTCAGACTGCTTTTGCAGGCCGTACATCAACAGGCCAACGCCAGTGGAATAAATCGGGTTGCGGACCACGTCATCCAGCCCCTTCACGCCGTGCGGCACGCCCAGGCGAACCGGCATGTGGAAGATTTCCTCGGCCAGTTCGACCGCGCCTTCCATCTTCGACGTACCACCGGTTAGCACGATGCCGGCCGGGATCAGGTCTTCGTAGCCGCTGCGGCGCAGTTCAGCCTGGATCAACGTGAACAGCTCGTCGTAACGCGGCTCGACCACTTCGGCCAAGGCCTGGCGGGACAGCTCGCGCGGTGGACGGTCGCCAACGCTTGGGACCTTGATGGTTTCACCGGCACCGGCCAGTTTGGCCAGGGCGCAGGCGTAGCGAATCTTGATTTCTTCGGCGTATTGGGTCGGTGTACGCAGCGCCATGGCGATGTCGTTGGTCACCTGATCGCCCGCAATCGGGATCACGGCGGTGTGACGGATCGCGCCTTCGGTGAAGATCGCGATGTCGGTGGTACCGCCGCCGATGTCCACCAGGCACACGCCCAGCTCTTTCTCGTCGTCGGTCAGGACCGAATACGCGGAAGCAAGCTGCTCGAGAATGATGTCGTCGATTTCCAGACCGCAGCGACGCACGCATTTTTCAATGTTCTGTGCGGCGTTGACGGCGCAGGTCACCACGTGAACCTTGGCTTCCAGACGTACGCCCGACATGCCCAGCGGCTCACGGACGCCTTCCTGGTTATCGATCACGTAATCCTGCGGCAGGGTGTGCAGCACGCGCTGGTCAGCCGGGATCGCCACGGCCTGGGCAGCATCGAGTACACGTTCAAGGTCAGCAGCGCTGACTTCGCGATCACGAATCGCCACGATGCCGTGGGAGTTCAGGCTGCGAATGTGATTGCCGGCCACGCCGACGAACGCCGAGTGGATCCGGCAACCGGCCATCAGCTGCGCTTCTTCGATGGCGCGCTGGATCGATTGCACGGTGGACTCGATGTTCACCACCACGCCTTTCTTCAGGCCACGGGACGGATGAGTGCCGATCCCGACGATTTCCAGCGTGCCGTCGTCCGAAACCTCGCCGACCAGCGCCACCACTTTGGAGGTGCCGATATCGAGACCGACGATCATTTTGCCGCTTTGCACGTTTGCCATGGGTCCTGCCTCTTCTTAATTCTTCGCGACAGCGGGTTTGGCTGTCGTCGGCGCTACAGGTTCCCGCCAGCCAACAGCGAGGCCGTTGGCGTAGCGCAGATCGATGCGCGCAATGTTCGTAATCTGTTCTTTAAGCGTCTTGTCGTAGATGGCAATGAAGCGGCGCATCTTTTCTACCAAAGCGCCGCGTCCCAGCAGCAGTTCGATCCCCGGGCCAGCGCTACCGGCCCCCGTAGTCAGGAACCAGCTGCCTCGGTCACGCAACTCCAGGCGTGCAATCGAGAAGCCCAATGGCCTGAGCATCTGGCTCAGCACCTGGTATTGCTGCATCACTTGCTGCTGGGCCCGTTGTGGGCCGAACAGCTGTGGCAGGTGTTCGTAGTTCGCCAGCTCCTTGGGCGTAAACGCCTGGCCCTGGTTGTTCAGCAACGCCTCGTCGCCCCAACGGGCCACCGGCAATTGTTCTTCGAGGCGGATGACCACCTGATCCGGCCACACCCGACGCACTTCGGCGTGGGCAATCCATGGCATCTGTTCCAGCTCGGTACGCATGCTCGCCAGGTCGATGGTGAAGAAGCTCGACGCCACGTACGGGGCGATCCGCTGCTGCACGGCTTGCTGGCTGATGTAACTCAAATCGCCCTGCACGTTGATCTTGGTGATCGGCCGGTCGGCGTACGGCAGCAAACGCTGCGCGCCTTCGTAAGTGCCAAACCCCAGTGCAACCAACAACACCGGCCAGAACAACGCTTTGAGAAAACCAAAATTGGCTTTCGGCAGGCGCACAGACATCGGCTCTTTGGCCACCATTCGGCTGGCACCCCGCGGCACCGGCTTGCGGCCGGGCGGTGCGGGGGGCTGATGTCTCAGCTGTGCGCCTTGCATGGTCTTAACCTCGCGGCTCGTGGTTGCCGGCAACGCTGGCGGCCAAAATCGCCAGAACCAGTTGCTGGAAATCCAGACCAGCAGCACGGGCCGCCATCGGCACCAAGCTGTGATCGGTCATGCCCGGTGCGGTGTTGACTTCCAGGAACCAGAACTGCCCGTCGGCGTCCTGCATCACGTCTGCCCTGCCCCAACCGGCGATACCCAGCGCCTCGCAGGCTTTCGCCGTGAGGTCCATGAGTTCCTTTTCTTTGTTGCTGTCCAGGCCACACGGAATCCGATACTGGGTATCGTTAGCCACGTATTTGGCGTCGTAGTCGTAGAAGCTGTGCGTGGTGCCCAAGGCGATGACTGGCAACACCTGGTCACGCAGGGTGGCAATGGTGAACTCCGGACCTTGAATCCATTGCTCGACCAACACTTGCGAATCGTAGGTACTGGCCGCTTTCCATGCGTCGATCAACTCAGACGCGGAACTCACTTTGGCCATCCCGATACTTGAACCTTCATGGGCCGGTTTGACGATCAAAGGGAAGCCCAGTTCCGTGGCCGCCGAAATACAATCGGCCTCGGAGCCAAGAACGGCGTGGCGTGGCGTCGGAATCCCGAGGCTGTGCCAGACCTGTTTGGTGCGCAGCTTGTCCATCGCCAATGCCGACGCCAGGATGCCGCTGCCGGTGTAGGGAATGCCCAGGCATTCGAGCAGGCCTTGCATGCTGCCGTCTTCACCGCCACGACCGTGGAGGATGATGAAGGCGCGATCGATTTTTTCGTTCAGCAGACGCTGCAGCAGGTCATCGCCGACGTCGAGGCCAAACGCGTCCACACCGGCGCTTTGCAGCGCTTCGAGAACCGCGTTACCCGACTTCAGGGAAACCTCACGCTCGGCACTCTTGCCGCCGAAGAGCACGGCGACGCGGCCGAAATCTTCCGGCGCGATCGTGGAGACGAGGTTGGCGTAGGCAGCAGTCATTTCAATTTCCCCACAGCCGGCGCAGCGATGGCACCGGCGAACAACGGACTGTTCAACAGTTTTGGTGCGAGACCACCGATATCACCGGCGCCCTGGCACAGCAGGATGTCGCCGGCACGTAGCAGCGGCTTGACGATCGGCGCCAGGTCGACACCGCGCTCGATGTAGATCGGGTCCAGTTGACCGCGCTGGCGGATGCTGTTGCACAGCTTGCGGCTGTCGGCGCCCGGGATCGGTTCTTCACCGGCCGGGTAGACTTCCATCAGCAACAGGACGTTGGCGTCGGCCAGTACATTGACGAAGTCGTCGTACAGGTCCCGCGTGCGGCTATAACGGTGCGGCTGGTAAACCATCACCAGACGACGCTCCGGCCAGCCACCGCGTACGGCTTTGATCACCGCGGCCACTTCGGTCGGGTGGTGACCGTAGTCGTCGACCAGCATCACGTTGCCGCCGTCTACCGGCAGTTCGCCGTAGACCTGGAAGCGTCGGCCGACCCCCTGGAACCCGGACAGGCCCTGGACGATGGCTTCATCGCTGACGCCTTCGTCGGAGGCAATGCAGATGGTCGCCAAAGCGTTCAATACGTTGTGGTTGCCCGGCATGTTCACCGAGACATCCAGCGGCTCGCGCTCAGGGCGCAGCACGGTGAAGAAGGTCTGCATGCCTTGCTGGCGCACATTGATTGCACGCACGTCGCAGTCATCGCCGAAGCCGTAGGTGACTGTCGGGCGTTTGACCAGCGGCAGGATTTCACGCACCACCGGATCGTCCAGGCACACCACCGCCAAACCGTAGAACGGCAGGTTGTGGAGGAACTCGACGAAGGTTTTCTTCAGTTTGTTGAAGTCACCGTCGTAGGTCGCCATGTGGTCGGCGTCGATGTTGGTGACCACGGCCACCAGCGGCTGCAAGTGCAGGAAGCTCGCATCGCTTTCGTCGGCTTCGGCGATCAGGTAACGGCTGGTGCCGAGCTGGGCATTGGTGCCCGCAGCATTCAGGCGGCCACCGATGACGAACGTCGGGTCCAGGCCACCGGCCGCGAACACCGAAGCGATCAGGCTGGTGGTGGTGGTTTTGCCGTGGGTACCGGCGACGGCGATGCCGTGGCGATAACGCATCAACTCGGCAAGCATTTCGGCACGCGGCACCACCGGAATCCGGCGTTCCAGGGCAGTGACGACTTCCGGGTTGGAGGTGTTCACGGCACTGGAGGTCACCAGCACATCGGCGCTCGCGGCGTTCTCGGCACGGTGGCCGATGTAGATGTGAGCACCGAAAGATTCCAGGCGCTCGGTCACCGGCGATGCTTTGAGGTCGGAGCCTGAGACTTCATAGCCCAGGTTCAACAACACTTCAGCGATGCCGCACATGCCTACGCCGCCGATACCGACGAAGTGGATTTTACGGATGCGGCGCATTTCCGGTTGAGGCATGGCTTTCTGATTCTCAACCATGGGCCACCTCCAGGCAGGTGTCGACGACGTTACGGGTTGCATCGGGTTTCGCCAGTCGGCGGGCCGCGTTGGCCATGTCATTGAGTCGTTGCGGTTGCATCAGGACCTCTGTCAGGCGTGCGGCAAGATCTGCGGCGCCAGTCGTTCTTTGCGGCATCAGGAAGGCAGCACCTTCACGAGCCAAATATTCGGCGTTGCGGGTCTGGTGATCGTCGATCGCGTGGGGCAAAGGCACCAGCATCGAGGGCAGACCGGCGGCGGCCAGTTCACTGATAGTCAATGCGCCTGCACGGCACACCACCAGGTCGGCCCAGCCATAGGCTTGGGCCATGTCTTTGATGAAAGGCTGCACTTGTGCCTCGACGCCAGCCTCGCGATAGCGCTGTGCGGTCACTTCATCGTGGTTTTTGCCGGCCTGATGAAACACTTCCGGGCGCAGGTCGGCGGCGACTTGCGACAGGGCTTCAGGCAGCAACTTGTTCAACGGTTCTGCGCCCAGGCTTCCGCCCAGGATCAGCAAACGCGCCTTGCGACCGGCCAGGGCTGGTCGCGGTGTTTCGAGGAACAGCTCGGTGCGCACCGGATTACCGGTGGTCCGTCGGCTGTCCGACAGGGTAAAGGTGTCGGGGAACGCTTCACAGACTCGGGCGGCCAACGGCATGAGCAACCGATTGGCGGTACCTGCCACGGCGTTCTGCTCGTGAACGATGATCGGCACGCCGGACAATTTGGCGGCAACACCGCCAGGGCCAGTCACATAACCACCAAAACCGACCACACACACCGGCCGCAGCCGACGAATGATCGCCCGCGCCTGCCAGATCGATTTGAGCAACATGAACGGTGCCTTGAGCAGCGACAGCTTGCCCTTGCCCCGCAGACCGCTGGCATTGATGCGATGCAGTTCCAGACCGGCCGCCGGGACCAGGTCGTTTTCGATGCCGCGCGGGGTACCCAGCCAATGCACGGTGTAGCCGCGGGCCTGGAACTCGCGAGCGCAGGCCAACGCCGGGAACACGTGCCCGCCGGTGCCGCCCGCCATGATCAATACGTTAGCGCCCATGGGGTGGCTCCTCGGCGAAGTCACTCTCCTGGAACTCCATCTCTTCACTGCCCAGGTGGGTTCGACTCTCCCACTCGATGCGCAGCAACAACCCGAGACAGGCACAGCAGATCACCAACGAACTACCGCCGTAACTGAGGAACGGCAGGGTCAGGCCCTTGGTCGGCAGCAGGCCGACGTTCACCCCGATGTTGATCAGGAACTGACCAATCCACAGGAACGACAGGCCGTAGGCCACGTACGCCGCGAAGAACTGCTTGGCCTTCTCTGCCCACAAACCGATGTACATGCCACGAATACAGACAAAGACGAACAGCGCGACAGTACACAAGGAACCCACGGCACCCAGTTCTTCGGCCAGGACCGAGAACACGAAGTCCGTGTGGGCTTCCGGCAGGTAGAACTGTTTCTGCACGCTGTTGCCCAGGCCAACGCCCAACCATTCGCCGCGACCGAACGCGATCAGTGCTTGAGACAACTGATAGCCGGCACCGAACTGATCGGCCCACGGATCCGCAAAGTTGGTCAGACGCGCCATTCGATACGGCTGCACTTGAATCAGCAGCACCACGGCCGCGACAGCGAGCACCACCATCAAGGAAAACCGGAACAGCCCGACCCCGCCGAGGAACAGCATCGCCGCCGCTGCCCCCATCATTACGACGGTGGCACCGAAGTCCGGCTCCATCAGCAACAGGCCCGCCATCGGCAGCAGTACGATGAATGGCTTGAAGAAACCCATCCAGCTTTCGCGCACTTCCTTCTGACGACGTACCAGGTAACCGGCGAGGTAGATCACCACGAACACCTTGGCGATCTCGGAAGGCTGGACGTTGAAGAAGCTAAAACCGATCCAGCGCATCGAACCGTTCACTTCACGGCCGATCCCGGGGACGATCACCATAATCAGCAAACCGAACGCGCCCAGCAGCATCAACCAGCCCAGGCGTTGCCAGGTGGCAATCGGGATCATCATGGTGATGACGCAGGCACCGAGGCCCAGCACGATGTAGATAAGATGACGAATCATGTAATACAGCGCGCTGCCCGACTGCGCTGCGGCCACTTCGGTGGATGCCGAGGCAATCATGATCAGGCCAAGGCCCAGCAATGCCAGGCAGCCAGCGAGCATCGGGAAATCAAGGTCGATACCGCGCCCGGTAATGATCGGCGACGGATACGGCTTGATGATATTTCTCAGGCTCATGCCAGATCCTCCACAGCGCGGACGAACTGGTGACCACGGTCTTCGTAATTTTTGAACATGTCGAAACTGGCGCAGGCCGGCGACAACAGCACGGCGTCGCCCGGTTCGGCGAGGGCGCGGCATTGCTCTACGGCTTCAAGCAGCGAGTTGACGCGAATCAGCGGCACGCCATCGCCGATGGCCTGGCCGATCAGGTCGGAGTCGCGGCCCATCAGCACCACGGCGCGGCAGTTGGCCGCCACCGGGTCACGCAAATCCTTGAACTCGGCACCCTTGCCATCGCCACCGGCGATCAGCACGAGTTTGCCTTCGATGTCCGCGCCTAAGCCTTCGATGGCAGCCAGTGCGGCGCCAACGTTGGTGGCTTTGGAATCGTTGTAATAGCTCACGCCATTGAGGTCGCGGACCCACTGGCAACGATGCTCAAGCCCGGCAAAGGTGCGCAGGCTCGACAGCATCGCGTCGAATGGCAGGCCAACGGCGTGCCCCAGTGCCAGCGCCGCGAGGGCGTTGGACTGGTTGTGAGCGCCACGAACTTTCAATTCGCGCACCGGCATCAGGTTCTGGAATTCGAAGGCCAGGTATTTCTCGCCGTCCTCTTCCCGGATACCAAACGCCTTGAAATCAGGTTTGCTCAAACCGAAGGTCCAGCATGGCTGACCTTCGCCCATCAACGGACGGCTCAGGGCGTCCTGACGGTTGACCACAAACTGCTTGGCCCCGCGGAAGATCCGGTGCTTGGCCAAGTGATAGGCCGGCAGACCGCTGTAGCGGTCCATGTGGTCTTCGCTGACGTTGAGTACAGTCGCCACTTCCGCGTTAAGTTGATCGGTGGTTTCGAGCTGGAAGCTCGACAGCTCCATTACGTACAACTCGACGTCGTCGCTGAGCAGATCCAGCGCCGGCGTACCGAGATTACCGCCAACCGCGACACGCTTGCCCGCCGCAACGGCCATCTCGCCAACCAGGGTGGTGACGGTGCTTTTCGCGTTGGAACCGCTGATGGCGACAATCGGCGCCTTCGCGTTACGCGCGAACAGTTCGATGTCACCGGACAACTTCACGCCACGGGCCGCAGCGGCTTGCAGGGCTGGGGTCGCCAGTGCCAGGCCGGGGCTCACGTAGAGCTCGTCGGCACGGCACAGGAACTCGACGTCCAGCTCGCCACAACGCACTTCCACGTGCGGATAGTCACGACGCAGCGTGTCTAGCTCCGGTGGATTTTCCCGCGTATCGGCCACAGCAAACGACACGCCCCGGTTCGCCAGGAAGCGAACCAGGGACATGCCGCTCTTGCCGAGGCCGACAACGATGCGGAAGTGGTCAGAAGCGATCAGAGACACTCGTTCTACCTCAGCTTCAGGGTGGCAAGGCCGATCAACACGAGAATTACGGTGATGATCCAGAAACGGACGATCACGCGAGGCTCGGGCCAGCCCTTGAGTTCAAAGTGGTGGTGTATGGGTGCCATTCGGAACACACGGCGACCGGTCATCTTGAAGGAGGCCACCTGGATGACCACCGACAGGGTTTCCATCACGAACACGCCGCCCATGATGAACAGGACGATTTCCTGACGGACGATCACCGCGATGGTGCCCAACGCGGCGCCCAGTGCCAGCGCGCCGACGTCGCCCATGAAGACTTGGGCCGGATAGGTGTTGAACCAGAGGAACCCCAGGCCCGCACCGATCAACGCGCCACAGAACACGATCAGTTCACCCGCTCCCGGTACGTAAGGGATCAGCAGGTATTCAGCGAATTTCACGTTACCGGACAGGTAGCAGAAGATCCCCAACCCGCCGCCGACCATCACCGTCGGCATGATCGCCAGACCGTCGAGGCCGTCAGTCAGGTTGACCGCGTTGCTCGAACCGACAATCACGAAGTAGGTCAGGATGACGAAACCTGCGCCCATCGGAATGCTGTAGTCCTTGAGCATCGGCAGGATCAGCGTGGTTTCTACCGGCGTGGTCGCGGTCATATAAAGGAAGAGCGCCGCGCCCAGACCAAACACCGACTGCCAGAGATACTTCCAGCGGCTCGGCAAGCCACGGGAGTTCTTCTCGATGACTTTGCGGTAATCGTCGACCCAACCAATGGCGCCGAACAACAGGGTCACCAGCAACACGGTCCAGACATAGCGGTTGCTCAAGTCAGCCCAGAGCAAGGTGCTGACGCCGATGGACGACAGAATCAGCGCGCCGCCCATGGTCGGGGTGCCCGATTTGGACAGGTGCGATTGCGGGCCATCGTTGCGAACGGATTGACCGATCTGACGGTTCTGCAAGGTGCGGATCATCCACGGGCCGTAGCACAGCGACAACACCAGCGCGGTGAGCACGCCGAGAATCCCGCGCAGGGTCAGGTACTGAAAGACCGCGAAGCCTTTGTAGAACTGTTGCAGATACTCCGCTAGCAGCAGCAGCATTAATGTTTCTCCAGACTGGACCCGCACAAAGCGGCGACGATGTTTTCCATCGCAGCGCTGCGCGAACCCTTGATCAAAATAGTGGTGTTTGTATCTTGCTCGGCGCCCAGAGCTTCGATCAGTTCAGCCTGGCTGCTGAAGTGAAAGGCCTGCGGGCCAAACGCGTTCACGGCATGAACCATCATCGGCCCGACCGCGTAAAGCGCAGAAACCTTGCCACGGGCATATTCGCCCACGTCGCGGTGCCCCTGCTCCGCCCAGTCGCCCAATTCGCCGATATCCCCGAGCACCAGAACGGTGCGTCCGGAAAAGCCGGCGAGTATATCAACGGCAGCGCACATGGAGGTGGGGTTCGCGTTGTAAGTGTCATCTATTACGCGCATTCCGTTCGTCGCCAGTTGCGCAACGGTGCGACCCTTGACCGGTTGTACTGCACCAAGGCCCGTGGCGATGCCGAACAGCGACACGCCAAGGGCGTGTGCGGCGGCGGCGGCAGCCATGGCATTGGCGACGTTATGGGTGCCGAGCAGGTTCAGTTGAACCCGTTCCACACCTTCAGGACTGTGCAGGTTGAATGCCGGGCAACCGCGAGCATCGCGATCCAGCTCGCTGGCGTAGAAGTCGGCGCTTGGGTTGTTCAGCGCGAACGTCAGCACTTTTCGAGCGCCAGCGCGGGTCTTCCAGATGCCGAATGCCTTGTCGTCGAGGTTGAGAACGGCGACGCCATCGGCATCCAGCCCTTCAATAATCTCGCCTTTGGCTTCAACGATTTTTTCCGGCCCGCCGAATTCGCCAACGTGGGCAGTCCCGGCGTTATTGAGGATGGCCACGTGAGGCTTGGTCATGCCCACGGTGTAAGCGATTTCGCCGAGGCGCGACGCACCGAGTTCGATCACGGCGGCGGTGTGTTCCGGCGCCAGTTCGAGCAGGGTCAGCGGTACGCCGAGGTCATTGTTCAGGTTGCCACGGGTCGCCAGCACAGGGCCGCGAGTGCGCAGAATGCTCGCGAGCATTTCCTTGACCGTGGTCTTGCCGCTGGAACCAGTGATAGCCGCGACCGGGTTGCTATAAGCCGCACGGTTCAGCGCGCCCAGTTGGCCAAGGGCCTGGCGAGCGTCTTTTACAAGTAGCTGCGGCAGCGAACTGTCGGCGACTTCGCGCTCGACCAAGGCTGCTACGGCGCCTTTGGCAGCCACGTCGTTCAGATAGTCATGACCATCGAAGCGCGGACCGGTCAGGGCAATAAACAGCTGACCTGGCTTAATCGCGCGGCTGTCGATGCTGACACCGTCGAAACTGGCATCGCCGGACACCAGGCGAGCATTCAGCACGCGTGTCAGTTCGCTCAGTTTCAAGGCTTTAAGCATGTGACACCTCCCACGCAGTCAGGGCATGATCGGCCTCGACCAGATCGGAAAAGGCATGGCGTTCGCCGTTGATTTCCTGATAGTCCTCGTGACCTTTACCGGCTAGGACAATCACGTCATCAGCGGTTGCGCTGGCGATCAACTGGGCAATCGCCTGACCACGACCCGCCACGAACATCACTTTTTCCACAGCGGTGAAACCGGCGCGGATGTCGTCGAAAATTACGGATGGATCTTCGGTGCGCGGGTTGTCGTCGGTGACCAGCACGCCATCGGCCAGACGCTCTACCACTTCAGCCATCAGCGGACGCTTGCCGCGATCGCGGTCACCGCCGCAACCGAATAGGCACAGCAACCGGCCTCTGGCATGTGGACGCAGGGCCAGCAAGACTTTTTCCAGCGCATCCGGGGTGTGGGCGTAATCGACCACCACCAGCGGCTGAGTCCCGCCGCCCAAGCGCTGCATACGACCGGCAGGGCCTTCGAGTTTTGGAAGGACCTGGAGGATTTCGTCCAGCGCGTAGTCCAGACCGAGCAAGGCACCGACCGCTGCCAGGACGTTGCTCAGGTTGAAGCGACCGAGCAAGGTGCTGCGCAAATGGTGCTCGCCTTGCGGCGTGACCAACGTGGCGCGCACCCCTTCGTCATCAAACTGCGCTTCACGGCAATAAAGGTAGGCGCTGGTGTCTTCCAGGCTATAGGTGATCAAACGTGATTCGCGCTTGTCCGCCGCCAGTTGCCGGCCGAACTCGTCGTCGAGGTTGATCACCCGGCATTTCAAATCGTTCCAGGCAAACAGCTTGGCCTTGGCTTCGCCGTAGGCCTGCATGGTGCCGTGGTAATCAAGGTGATCGCGGGACAGGTTGGTCATCACTGCCACATCGAACGCCAATGCGGTCACGCGGCCCTGATCCAGACCGTGGGAAGAGACTTCCATCGCCACAGCTTTGGC
>Ga0066791_10000111_pt1 | contig 31750 bp, 49 predicted proteins | sample OrgsoiDNA2013051_FD_70944 | JGI IMG/M metagenome (GOLD analysis project Ga0066791, IMG submission 70944) | Permafrost soil microbial communities from the Arctic, to analyse light accelerated degradation of dissolved organic matter (DOM) -... | ecosystem: Environmental > Terrestrial > Soil >...
CGGCCAACGTAACTGAACCTACTGGACCACCGATTTCGCCTACATTAACAGTAGGGTTCAGTTGCTCCATTGGCTCTGCCGGAATTGCCTCACCGGTGTACGGATCGTATATCCACACAGATTCTGGATAGGCTGTGAGATACTGGCGCGCTTCGGATGGGTAAGGAGGCGATTCGCCAGTTAGTGGATCGAACTTCATCAACGCTGGTACGGGAGTTTGGTTTGGGCGAATGCAAGTATTGGTTTGTATGTACACACGGTTATCGCTAACCGCGCACGCGTGTACCGAAGCAACCATCGTATCACTACCCGGGTCCCACGCCCAACCGTCAACATAGACCCGGGTATCACTGGTGATGCGACTACTCAATTGGTCTTTGACGTACACCATTTCTGCATTGAACAATGCGTTGGCAATTTCGTTCACGGAGTACAACAAGCCGATGCTGACTTCCAGTCGCTTACCAGGGACGGAGATATCCATCGGGTATGCGTTCGGTGCAACAAAATTGAAAACAGGGCCGGGTAGGTCTTTGAAACGTTTGTTGCGTTCTTGGCGAACGGCCTGGTTAATCGCTTTTACTGTGTTTTGCATGACCTCACGGGTCATCGTGTTTGGGGCTAAGAGGCTCATTAGTTGTAGTCCTTAAAACGTGGAATGATTTGACCTTCATGTTCGACCGTGCCGAAGAATTCAGCTTCTGGTCGAGTCCATATTTCGCCGCTGTCGAGGCTGAGGTAGACAACAACGTGCGCGGCACCTACCTCAGGTTTTGCGTGGCAGATCACCGAGTACATGCCTCCTTTGTAGTGACGCATAACACGCCCACCACCAAAGGCCATCAAGTAACCAAGCCACAGACTCTCTGTCGCCGTGTCCGCATAACCTTTTTCTTGCCGTACTGGAACAAGACCTGGCATCACAACAGCCAGACGCTTCTCGAATCCTGCGCGTAGCCGCTCGATAGCCATATACCTCATTTGATTTTTCATATTGGTACCTCCCATGTTTTGAATTCTCTGAGTGAAGTCATCATCTTTACTTCTCGTATGTTATTTACTGCCTTCGCCATCGTGTAGCTGACCTGTGCCCGAAAGATATTTGGTCGCAGGCTGTTGGGCCTTGTATCATATTCGACAGTCCAGAAAAGACCAGTGAACCACACCATACCGTCGTGGACATGCAGAACCCCAGGGTTGCTTGGGTCGACCTCAAACAAGCGTTGGTAAAACTCAATTTCGGCCCGCCACAACTGATCCACGAAATACATTGGGTCATCGTCTTTGGGTAACCGTACAATGAGTTCAACAACATGCAGAGGTTCTGGTAGCGACCACTGAGGTACTTTGTTCTCGCCGAGCCGGATAAAGGTAATCGTCGGCAGGAGACCCAGACGTCGCATTGCGAGTTCGCCGCTTACATTCATTTATCTCCCCCTTTGCAGCATCTTAAATGCCTTAATATGGTCCTCATCCAAGACCGCAGTTTTGAGGTCCAGGCGAATACCAAACCCAAATTTATTTGGCATCACCTTACACCCATAAGACTCCAATTCTCTGGTCACTGTCTCTTGGAGTTCTCTGGTCATGCGTTTGCGCCCCAAGGCTTTCAATAGGTCTGCGTCATGCAGTAGGAAAAGATACTCCGATATGCCAGCAAGGCCAGTAAGCGGGTAGCGAATCAGAGCAGTGTCTACCCAGATGCGGAATTGCCTGCGCAGAAATTGGTGTATCATCTCGACCTTTCGCAAATGGGTAGAAAGTTTTTCTTCGGTATGTGCAAAGTTCTCAGCGAGTTTGATAATCATTTTACGATGTCCTCTAAAAGATCGATGGGTAGACCGCTGTACAAATGAGCGTTGATGAGGCAAATCGGTGTGACGACGTTGCTTTGCCGGCAGTTAAAGATAACGCTCTCATGAGAATTCAGGACCTGCTTGACCACTGGTAAAGGGGCGATCAACAACGACAAGACCGCTAGCAATCGGTCGACCCTCGATTCGTAATCGATAGGCTGGTCGTTGACAATGACCCTGGTTCCTACACATTTGATAGTCCAAGGTTTTATTTCTGCAGCCTGAGGTATACACGCTTCTTGGTTCAGCGCATAAAGATGCCTCACGGGTATACGAGTCAGCTTGTGAATCGACAGCACATGACCAGCGTACAAAGGCTGGTTGGGTTTCATTCTGGTTACCACAGCTGGGGCAACACCCATCAACTTCTGGGATCGTTTGCAGTAGCCTCGACTTACGATGCCGTTCAAGCGCTTGACCTCACCAAGTATGGCCTTCATGCCCCTAGGGTACTCAACCCACGCACCAGCAACGACCTCGACTTCAATCATACCTGTACCTGCTTGTCTTATTCTATTCATCTTATAACCCACATTTTGAATTTGATTTTGACACGAGGACCAATAGCGGTCCATTGACCTTCTAGCTGAACTTCACCAATCCATATCAAAGCCGTCGAGTGACCACGTAACGTCTTAAAATAAGACACCACATTCTCTATGCTGTCTTGCACATAGGTGCTACGTATCTCGGCCACGCATTCATCGGTAGTGGTCATAACAAGTCTCTGAGGTGTAACTGCCTCTAGGCTTCCTACTTTCATGACCACAAAGCCCTCCAACTTCAAGGCTTCCTCCAAGTCGGTTTTCATTTCAATGTGACCTCTATGGTGATTTTATCCGACTCCGATATCAAGGTAATCTTCATCGAAGGTAATAGAGCCTGCACGTGAGCTATCATGGAACCAGCAGACGGTACACCTTCGATTGAGACCCGCCACGGTGAGCCTTGGTCCATGGGCGTAACTGTCCGCGATTGCCCGTGCATGTGGTTCTTCACCATATAATCTGCTATGGCATCCAAGACCAACTGTTTCTCTTTTCCGTTTTTCATTTTTGTACCCTCAACAAGACCTCGACCTGAGTGTAGGCGCCTCGTGTCAGTGTGAAGAACATGACCTCACAATCCGTAGGATATAGAGCACCAGCGCAGTCACTGGCAAAGTCGTTACCGTAAGCAGAGCCTAATATTTCTAGGTCAACCGCAAAATAAATTTCCTTGTCGTCCTGCCACATCGTTTGCACCATGTTCTTGGCGTTTGGAGGTACACCGTACTGGTTTATCTTACGGTCAAGTCGATTAACCAATGCGGTCATCATTTCTTTGTGGTTCATACTATCCTCATATCAAGTTCCAGCAACTCTGGGTGCGGGTTAACATCAATTGATGTCAACTTTTTGGTCTTCAATGCCTGTATAAATTCAGCGTCGGAGACCCGCATCAAACTCCTGCTTTTTATAACGGTTTTCTCTACCCGGGAGCCACTTAGCGCCTTCTCAACAGGCATAGCCCACATAGAGAACAACATGGTTTTCTTTACGTAGTGATCGAATTCAAATGCCAGGAATTTATGCCACTGTCCACCGTAGTTCTTTTCGATGTATAGAACTAAATCAGCTAAGGTCTTGAGTTTCTTGCCTCCTACCTGGTGCCTTCGGAACCACCCTTGGTGTAGCGTCAAATCCAGCCTGATTCTGCTCTCTACATCTTCGGGCACCACGACAACCTGTTTCTGAAGCTCCGCCTCGTCTCGCATTTCTTTGGCCTTATCGTAGCACAATAACCAGGCTTCTTCTTCTCTGCCGTCGTTACTCATAATCCGCAGCGGTATTGAGCGGTGATGTTTGTGCTTGCGCGTGAACCTTAGACCAAGCATATCCAGAAGGGTTTCGTGTATGAACCCATCTTTGGTACTATACGACGACTGATACATATGTGCCCAATCGTTTAACAACTGTTCTTTATTCTTTAGCTTATTGGTGTAGGTAGCAAATTCCAAAGAGTGTATGTTTATCTGCCTTAGAGCTACTGCCTTCATTATACGCTTGGGTACCTGACCCAAGGTCTCTAAGGCTTTACGGTAAGCCGTAATCATCACACGATCTGCCTCAGCGTAACCGTAGGTGTTGCTACCCATTAGGAATGTCAGTGGATTGCCTGATATATTTAGGTAATAGCGTGATCTATCGTGATAATGCGTTCGCAGAGATATTTCCAGTACACTCTTATAAGTCACCAATATACTTAGTTTACCATCGCGCTCCTCCCCACCTTTGGATTTCAATATCTGGCGTATCTTGTAAGCCTCCGAATTCTTTATTTCTATGGAACCTACAAGTTCAGCGCCTATTAACGCCCCATCCAGCATAATCCTACGTTTCTTCATATTAAGCACCATATTCCCTATGTTTAGACCAGTACGATCTGAGGCTGTACTGATTATTTACTACCAAGCATACTATATAGTTGTACTGGTTATCCAATCCTATCCTAGATTATCCTATCCTATTGATTCTTCTGTTACGCCAATGTTCTGCACACCTTCCGTGATGTAATTAGCTTAGACACCATAACTAACATGGAGTGCACCATACGTCTAAGCTGAGTACACCCTATTTACTACGGATGCCATTGTCTGACACATCCTATTGTCCTCATTCGTTTGTTATCGTGCTTGATGGTGATAGTAAATACGTTGAGCTAACTAGGAGGCGCCATGCATAACCTGAAGAAAGATAAACCGTTCGTTTTACCTGTGACGCAAATAGCGGAGGAATCCGATTTGTTGGGGGAGGTATACGAAAAACGCCTTGAAAGGCAGCTCGATGTGGAGGACCACAAATGGCTTAAAGCAAACGGATACCTTGACACCTGTATGTTCGATTGCCGTCGCTACGAAATACCACATTTGCGTTTAGTGACGGGTTCTCATGATAAAGGAGGCTCTGTATTTAGCTTTCGGTTTTGGACGGCTACTATCGACGTCGGTGTAGCCCGATTCGTCATTAGTGCAAAAGCACCGAAGAACGCTTACAAATACCTTAAAGAATATCTGACAGTAATAGGTGTCAAGCTGGAGTTTACCAAATACGGTTACGAAGTGCGGACCGTGAAAGGTAGACGATGAACATCACCGAGCTTATAAAGGGAGCCAACACCGAGGCTTTCTTGTGCGGTGCCAACATTGTGTTTGCAGATGTGGTGTTGATTTACCTGAACAGAGAGGCGGTTGGGTTTGCCTGTCCTCATATAGACTCCAAAGGATTTCACCGATGTGGTCCAATCTACATCGCGCCTAAGTATCGAAACAAGGGAGCTGCCTCTGAGTTTGTCAGTAAATACTTTACGACACGCAGCGGTAGAGCATTTATAGACGACCGAAACAAGACTTCCATTCAGGTTTTCACGAATGCTGGATTTACGAAGACGGGTAAAACGCACATCGATGCAAAGACAGGAGATTTATTACATGAGTACACCAATTAACCTAGACGATTACGTGAAAGCTGGTATTGGGTTCGCGTTAGGTAATCGTCGTGTCGTACTCAAGTACGACCTAAGTGTAAGTGAACTGCATTATTTCACGGCGTTACGGAAGATTATGGAGGTCCAAATGGAGACCTTTAGATCATTCTCCAAACCTGATTCTGACGATGCATTGGCGCTGATTTACAATACTAGCCGCCTCAAATCTATCAAAGTCGGGTCGAGTCTTTGGCAGCATAACGTTTTGTATATCGTGTCTATAGCCGAGGTGGAAGTACCTTGCTATTCATTCGCCTGTAATCCCGTTACCAAGCGGCTTGAGGTAGAATTCAACGTAGCTATTTTGGAGGCTGACCAATGAATCTGAACGAATTTCTGCGCGTTGAACCCGAACGTGAAATCATCCACCGTCGTACTGTGACCATCGAGTACGAGTTGCTTGTAAAAGAATTTATGTATGGCAAAGCTTTACACGAAATAATGAAGATGATGAGCGGCCATAATCCATTTGATGACGAGGTCGACCCTCTCAAAGAAGCGATGAGTGATACGACGAAGGTAACCAAGACCCTGCAACTGGCGACCGGACTAGAACTCAAAAACTTTTTGATGCTCAACGACGTTGAAGTAAAAACCTCTATATGGTCCGTCAGCAACCCTGACCCATACTGGCAGGGACTGTGCGCCCGAATCAAGCTGACTGCCGATGTCGCGGTTTTTAGCGTGGGGTCCTAGATGAATCTTCAAAGCATTCTTACCGACCTTCAGGTAGACGCAATAAACAACGCGCTGAATCGCAGTTTAGCCTATTCGTTCGACACCGATCCAGTAACCGACATGGTAGTAGAGAACGTGGAAAAGATTCTAAATGAGTTGCAAACTCAGCACCAGATTCACCGACACCAGGTGTTTAATAATCAATACCTTGGTTCAAAGGTCAGTCATCAACGGCACGACGCCCATATCGTTGAGTTCCTTCACCTCAAAGAAAATGCTCAACGTAAGTTTAAAATGTCGTGGCGTAGGGCAAAGCGCAAGATCGCCTTGGCCTCTAATCATAGAGCGCAATTCATCCACGTTATCACGCATATGACCCCAACTATACCAGTCAACCACATAACCCTTAACCTAACAGTAGGAGCACCCTATGTATCAGAAGATAATTAATAACGCGATGAAGCTGCGCGCCGACGGTGTAACTGAAACCCTAGTTGTGGCCGTTATCTGCAAGTTCAAGCATTGGACTGACACAGCCGTCGTTCGTATTCCGGTAGAAGATCGCCTAAAGTTCGACGAGTTGGGTATCAAACTCGTTCAGGCAGGTGTTGATTTTCGTCCTCAGGATTTCCGAGGCAGAACATTACTGGGTTGCCTGCACGATGGCTACATTCTGTTTTCCCATGAACCACACCATACCATTGACAACTGCTTAGTAACGACAATGACTCGGCTGGGCCTGGCATCCGTGAAAGACCTTTACTACCGGGTGCCAACATGAAGCTTATTCAACGATCGGTAGCTTCCCATGATAAGATCACCGTGGCCAAACCAAGATCATTTATCGAGTGGTACAGGGGTGAAGCTGCGTTTCAAGAAACATTCACTGGTCGTGTGCGATATTCAGACTGCCGGGTCGATTTCAACGAACTTGAGGTTATCCAAGTTGGGCGTAACTATGGTAACGTGCTATTCGGTGATGAAGTCTACCACGGACTTCGCCTAACTGCTATTAAGGTAGAAGGGCACCATGTATGCACTATCGATTACATAACCAAGGTCACGATAGGTGAAGTATGAAGATCATAGAACGCTACAAACTTTTGGAAGACCCGTGGCTTGAACCTGAACTAAAGTTGGCAGAGGCAGCCAAATATCAAGGACGTGACCGCAGCGGCAATGCTGTACCACACGACAAATCCAAACGCGAGAACCGTGCAAAGGCTAAGGCCGCGAGAAAGGCGAGGAAGAAATGAAGGAATCCATGGGTGCAAAACTTCAATGTCTAGGAATTAATCCAGACACCTTTTACAATGTACCATTAGGTAGTGGCCCTGTTATTGGCAACCTGCCAAAGGCAACGGTCGTCTTAGAGGACTGCGAAGTGGTTCGGAAATTGGGTAGCATATCACAGCACCTAGACAAACTGCACGAGTTCAATAACTCGGACCAAATGAAGTTGCTGTTTGCGTCGCTTCATGTCAATTGGCCAGAAGCAGGTTTAGGTCATTTGGTGGCGTTTAACCTCGAAGAAATTCCATTATGGCCTTATGTTAAACCGCTGGAGGTTCTATGAAGGATCGAGAACTAATAGGTAAGTGCGCTGCAACCTGCGGTGTTGATCTTCAATGGATAGACGTTGATGGAGGGCATAACGACGACGCCTTTGATGGCCTAGTTCCGTGGTTCGACAAGGCTGGTGAGGTCTGGAACCCGCTTCGGAACTTCGAGCTTGCTATGCGACTCGCCGTCGCTCATGGTGTCAGTATTGAACATCACATACCTGACGGAAATCCTGGTACAGTCTACGCAACGCTGGGCTGGGCATTAAGCAGCCAACCACGCACGAAAGAACCGATTTTACCAACATGCAGGGCAGTCGTTGAGTGCCTTGCCTACCTTGCCTACCATAGGAAATAAAATGGACCACGAAATCGCAGTAAAAGAAATCACCAATATTCATAAGGCACAGCGCTACACTGCATTGCCTGCCACAGTTTGTCACTACGCGCGTTTGGCAATCGCTGAATCGCTGACGCTTAAACACCTCAAGCGTATGGAAGACCCACTGATAAATTTCGGTGGCAGTGCTGTCACCCCCAAAAGCCTCAGCCGCGTTCGTTCAGCGGCTGAGGCTCCTACAATCCCTAAATTATGGATCGTGGCCAAACCGTTATTCAACCTGGAGAAACTAGAGTCAGACGAGCGAGTGGTCGAACGAATAACAGCCTTTGCTGTGGCCCTTGACCGTCAATTACTACTAATGGTTTCTCAACTGTTTGATACGTGTGATGACGAAGTGGCCAAGACACACCTCGATAAAATAGAAGGTCTAATTTGGCTTCGCAATGTGGATAATGTTCAACCGGAACCTGCGAAAGATAAACCGCGATTTGCTTTCATCCCACAAGGCTTCGAGTTCTGGATGAGCCTTGAGGTTCAGATGGTCGCATGGAAGAAAGGTACGAAATGAGTAAATCCTATTACGCATCGGTAGACGTAAGTTACCGCTACATTGGCATCGACGCTTCACCGCCAAACAGCAAAGTGCAATTGCTGACCAAAGGAGGAACTGCTATCTACGGTAATGGAAGCACTGTCGGTACCATAGCCTGGGCCCCATTGGTTAAGCGTGATAGACGTAAGGAAGAATGGTTGGCGATATTCAATGATGGTTCCCTAACCGGAAAAGAATGTTTGCGGTTACTAGGTCTGATGCAGGATAACGCTGACGCTATGTACGCATGGGACAATCGCAGTACCGAAGAGACGACGCTAATGGGTTGGGATTTTGTACGCCTCTTATTCGACACCTATGGTATAAAGAAAATCATCCGATCTGATAACGACAAAATCGAACGACTGTTAGCAGCATCACCGTATTTCAAGCGCACCATCAAATGCTGTGACGGCGTACCAGGCAAGTTCTGCGGACAAGATACGTACACCGGCGACCTCTCTGCTTTCATCACAGAGTACCTCAGTAATGCTGGCTAGTAAATACTGTTTTTCAAAGGAGATTTTATGAACTGCGTAATTCGTATTGGTGACCTGGTAATCGATGGTCAAGAACTGCCTAATCTCAGCAACATCACCTCGCAATGGCATTACAATGACGAAGATGAGGGCGAGAGCTTTACGATGGCTGCCGATCCTGACGACGAGGAAGACGAAGACCCGAGTGGCGATGAGGACGAAGATGACGCACATATCATCGGTCGTCTGACTATCGAAATCCAGCCGAATCTCACTGGTATGGATTGGATTAAAGCTATCACAGAATATCAGGCGTACAATGAGGAGGCTGACGCGCTGACGATTCACGTCGATTACCAAATCGATGGCGCAACGATCTACACGCACACCTTCGACTGTGGCGCTATAGACCTCGTACAAACGAGTGGTGAAATGCTGCCGCAAATCGAGGCCAACGTGTACGACACGGAGTTCTTCAAACCTTACGTTCCACAAGCGAGCCATTAAATGGAAATCTCTGTCACAGCAGGCTGCCTGAAGGAGGTGGCCAAACAACTTGGTCCAGACGCAATGCATTTGGGCTACAACTTTACTTTCAAGCGCAAGAAAAATAACGAGAAGGTCGATATCGATCTGGACAACCTCGCGCTGGAACACCTGGAGATTCTGAGGGCAGTGATGAAGGAAAAAGACGAGGACGAAACCCGTCGCGTCAGCCGCCTCATCAATGTGCTGAAAGACCCGGCGCAGAAGAAAATCGAAAGCGTTCAAGAATTCGCTACCAAACTGAAACAATATTTGGAAGAGAACGAATGGCCTTTGCTGCATTCGGTTCTCAGCGACCAGCGTGGTGTTGCCTACGTTCCGTACAACGTTACCTTCCACCCTGAGGTTCGGCGAGACCGTAACGGTTATGGCCGCGAAGAGTATGCTACCCTTAGCGTAGCTTATAACGTTCGTATGAACCATTCGCATGAGACCTACAACTTTAGCCGGCGTCAGGTTATTGGCTTCACGATTCCGCAAATTCTGCGTGCGCGTAACCTGCTGGTGCCCGATAAGGAAATGACTGAAGATTACGAAAAGGTCATGGCCCGTTTTGCTGACTACGGTTCGCAGCAGGGTGAGCAGTTCCTGTGCCGTGGTTTGGCTTACAAAACTAACGGCGGGCGTCGTTGGTGGTCGTCTTCCACGGTGTCTATGATGAACGGCACCATGACTACGAGGGCAATTATCGATTTCGGCCGTGACGAGGACGTAGAAGAGGACAATGAAGACGACCGTTCAATGCCTGTTGTAAAGTCGGACCTGACCGGCAAAATGGTTGAGGTTCCTACGCATCCAATGCTGCCAGTGTTCTCGATGGCACATCATGCGATGGTCTGGATCAACGTCATCAACATGAAGCCCTACAAGTACGAAGAGGACCTCATGGACAAGTTGATTCTGCCCAAGAGCCACACACGCTTGATTGGTGCACTGATTTCCAACCTGGATGCACTGCGCGATGAGAACGATGCAGAGAACAAGTCAAAGACGATCAAAGCAAAGGCGAGTGCTTCGGTCATTCTGGCAAAAGGCTTACCTGGTACTGGTAAGACATTGACGGCTGAGGTCTACGCAAACGAAATGCGGCGTCCACTGTACGAGATTCAAAGTGGTCAAATCGGTTCACGTCCAGAGCAGATCGAAGAAAATCTGGCCAAAATCCTGCAACGTTCGGCGCGCTTGCGTATGCCACTGCTCATCAACGAGGCCGATGTGTTCATCAAAGAACGCGGCGACGATCCAGTCCAGAACGCCATCGTAGCGGTCTTCCTGCGCTTGCTTGAGTATCATAATGGCCTGGTCTTCTTGACCTCGAACCGTGGCGATCAAATCGATGACGCATTCCTCAGTCGCTGTTTGGCAGTTATCCAGTTTGACACTCCTAAGCCTGCGGAACGCCTGCGCCTGTGGAAACTCATGCTCAAGGAATTCAACGTCGAACTTACGCTTCCAGAAATTAAAGAGGCGGTCTTGTACTTCCCTTTGGTAGCAGGACGCGATATCCAAAACCTGATTCGCCTGACACACCGCGTTTGCAAGGCAGTCGATGAGAAGTTTACTCTTCTGGCACTGCGCGAGAATGCTGTCTTCAAGGACATCAAGGTTCTGTCACAGAAAGAACTGGAGGCCGAAATTGAACGACATCGTGCAGAACGTGCCGCGGCAGCCGCCTAAGTTTCAAATGAATGACTTAGCCTATGATCCATATTATCGCCCGCCAGCGCTGAGAACCGAAGTACCCAACTTCGTTGACATCGATATTCTGAAGGCAGTAGCTTATGCCACCCGAACTCGTGGGTGGCATGCAGAGACCTTAGTCATTGGTACGAGCGGTAGATTGGTTTCTAATACCAACATTAAAGACCTTCATTTTCTTTATGGTCTTCGCCGATGTCATATTGGTACCCACAAACTGACATTCTCCAAGCAGTACCTTGCAATGTTAGGAGGTTTCTATGGCAGCAAATGATCTGACCTTGATTCAGAAAGGCAGTAATTCGGAGGTTGCGCTTCGTCGTCAGTGGTCATCGGAACCTGACGGACTGAATGACAAGGCCATAGAAATTTGGCACAATGGTAATTGGGTGCCGGCGTATTTCAAGGACCTCAGGGCAGGGGACTTTTTCCTAAACCTTGATTCCAAACTAAACGCTGACCAATGCTTTCTGGCCAAATCGAATTGCAAACGTAGTGTATGGAATCACATACCTTCGTTTATGGTTGAAGGCATTGAAGTGGTAACGGCACCAGCCATGAAAGACATCGAACACGAAAGTCTTGGTTACAGTCAGACACCTACCAAATTACTTACCCGTAGTACATGTGGTGATACCTGAGTTGCCAGATTTTGACGGTGACTTAGATACCTGGTTTGTGGAGCAAGCTACTTGTTCTATAGACCATTTTCGCCGTCACTGTAGAATTTCAGGCAGCTACTTTTTGATTCGACTCACGAATTACCAACCATAAACGGTATGCAACCAACGTATACCTTAAAAACAGAAGGGAATAAAATGGACATCAACGAAAGCATCAAGAAGGCAATTCAAGAACAATTGCCAGGCGCCGTCGCCGAAGAGTTGCGGGTCTTCATCGAAGTGGCTCAAAAGACCGAACGCGAGCTTGCAGCTGCCAAACTCAATATCGAACGCAAGGCCGCTGAACTGAAACAGCACGGTAACCTGAGCGACCGGCATAGTCGCCTGGATCAGCAGGAAGCGGAGCAAACCAAACGCGCAGATGAATTGCAGGCAAAAGAATTGGCGTTGTTGAAGATTGAGGCAAAGCTGGCGGCAGCAGTCTCCAAGGCAGAGCTTGCGATTTTCCGTGAGGTCACTGGGATGTTCCTGAAAAACCGTATTATACGAGAGTCTACCATCGGTATGGTACCAGTCGCCCAGGATGCTACTCCTGGTATGCCTGGGTACGGCTGTGTTACACCAGCTATGGTCACACAAAACTCAATCTCAGCCCACACAACCAAAGAAACGGAGTAAACTATGAGTAAAGCAAAAGGTACGCTGGAACCAACGCCGGCGAAGAAAGCGTTTAAACTGAACACCACAGTCGCTATGGAGCGTCGCGCTCCGGTAGAAGCAGATGACGAAAGCGAAGACGAAACGTCAGTCTTACAGGGTCTGCTGGATGATGTATCGAGCAAGCTGGGTATTCTGAGTAATCGCCAAGAAGTTCTGCGTAAGCGGTTGCAGCCGGTCAGCCGTAACTACGGCATCGGGGTCAGTGAAAGCGATGATCCACCAGAGGACGAATGCTCTTTCCAAACCCAGTTGGTTGCCTTACGCGACATGGCTCAGGTTGCCATCGAACGCACAAACGATGCCATTACCAACCTGATGATCTAAGGACTACCATGACACCGCCAAAAGCCAAACGTGCAGTACCTGGTAGTGCCGCCGGACTACTAGCCAGAACTATGGCTGATGCTATTCCCGATATTCATCCTAGAATGAAAAAACAAGTCGTAAATGATGATACGTCGAAGCTACACCGCAACCTGAATGACCTGGATACCAGTATTCAGGAATTGAAAAACGAACTCCAACTCCTAAAAGTTCAGCTGCATGATTGTATGGTCGACGATGATGAGGAAGACGATGACGACAGCAAATCTACGTTGCCTTCTGGTACTTCGGCATACCAACGCCGTATTCTCAGTCAAAACAGTCAGGTGTGTGAATTGATTAATATGGTTAAAGTACTTCGTGGCAGTCTGACAGTCTGATCCCAAAGAGGCAAGCATCTTCATGGTGCTTGCCTCTTTTTACCTAGTAAATAGATTGATACAACAACTGGGGTCTATAATGCTTGAGCAACAATTTGAGTTCCCATATCCAGACGAAGGCAGTTACAAGCTTCGTATTCCCATTTGCGCAGATTGGAAAGACTCCAAGAAACGAGTGCTGATTCTGATTCAAACGGTCGACTCTCGTGACCTCAAAGCGCAGACTGTCATGGGTGACGCACGCACCAACATCGCATTCAAAAATGCCATCAAGTTCGCTCGTGGTATTACGCGTACCTACAAAGAATCGGCCACGGATGCAGCGTACTGCATAGCGCCCTTTAATCGTAAAAAGCATTTACACCTAGGTGGTAAGGGTCGTAAGCAGGCGGAGCATGAATTTGCGGCCCACGCGCACAAGCTTATTGCCAAGCTCAAGCCGACACACGTATTGGTCTCTGGTGATGAAGCCTTCACGGCTATGTTTCCTCAGATCGAAAAGCATCAATACAAACGTGGTTGGGTTCACAACCTAAAATCGCATGACCTTAAAATCAAGGTCACATCGACACTAGACTTCGCGCGCTTGCTTGAGAAGGACGGGACCTACGCAAACTTGCTAGGCTTCTGGTGTAGGCATCTGTGTAATCTAATGCTGGGCGAAATGCCGCATAACATCGCGCATGTAGAACCCAAACCAAAATACATTGGCGATATAGAGCTGTTTAAAAAACTGATGGTCAGGTTGTGGAAATCCGAAATTATTGCGGTCGATACGGAAACCAAAGACCTTTCGGTTCACTTCAACAAAATATATACCATCCAGTTCTGTACCGAACTGAATCCAGACGTTGGTTACGTGCTGCCTCTCAGTCATCCGATGACACCTTGGACAAAAGACGAACTGACGTACATACGCAAGGAACTAAAGGCATTTTTCAACGAACAAAAGAAAAAGAAACTGCTGGTCTTCTTTAATGGTCCCTACGATTTGCGAGTTATCCGTCGCTACTTCAAGCTGCCTATTATTTGGCACAAAGCATGGGACATTATCGCTGGCGAACACAATCTGGATGAGAACATTACGGAGCTTGCTAACTTCGGTTCTAAGCCCGGTAACCTGGCTGCTGTACTGTGCAGCTACGGCAACGATTTCTATTACCGCGAGACCACGAAGTTCTCCAAAGAGGATCGAGCTACGTCTGGTAACGTGAAACCAAACGACAAGGATTTCCTACGCTATGCTGCAATGGACGTGGTGTCCTTGCTGGCAATGCGGTTGGCCTCCATCGATAAAGCTAACCATCAATTCATCGACGGAAAACCTTATGGACCGTATTTTGTTCGTCACATCATGCACCAAATGTCCGATACGGTTCATCAACTCAGTCACCTACGCGAAGACGGGTCGAAGATCGATGCGAAGTACCTCAAGTATCTTACGTCGTCCGACAGTCCTCTGCGAACTGAAATGCAGAGCTTGTCCAATGCATTCCGTATCTTCCCTGAAGCCGTGCAGGCCAACAGCAGCATACTGGCAACCTCGGGCTTAAAATCCAAAGGCCTTTTTGGTAAGGTCCGATCCAAGGCTCTTAACTGGGCGTTGAGCCTAAGTAAGCCTGTTCATTTGCGCGTTCTCTTCTTTGAAATCATGGGAATGGAACCTGTCAACACGACCAAACAGGGTGAGTCCTCCGTTGATAAGGCCTTCGTGGCTGCTAACAAGGATAAGAACCAGGTTGTTTCCGCCTACGGTGATTATTCCAAACTCAGCAAGCTGTTGGGAACCTATGCTAAAGGTTGGCTTAAAAAACTACGGTCGAATGCAGATTCTATTGAGGACCATCACCTGCGCCCTGAGTATTCGTATATGGATGTGGCCACAGGTCGACTGGCCTCCAAAAACCCTAGCTTGCAAACAATTCCTTCACGTGGTAAGCTGGCGAAGATCATCAAGCGTATGTTTATTGCGCCTAAGGGCTACCTGCTTATACGCTACGATTATTCTGCACACGAGGTTCGTGTGTGGGCATATGTTGGCATGGACAAGGTCCTGGCTTCCATGTTCCGCATGGGCCAGGAATTACGTCAGGCTTTCATAAAGAATCCAACTGATGAAAATAAAGCCGCGATCAAGCTCAAAGGTGACTTGCACATTCTGAACGTCAAGCGGCTACTGAACAAGGTAGTTGATAAAGACCATCCGCTGCGTGATGCTATTAAGGCAATTATCTTTGGTTTGATTTACGGTAAGTCTGCACAAACACTGGGTGAGGATACTAAGCTTGGCGATAAGACTGAACTGATGTCAAAAATCGGCAACAAAGAGACGCCTCCTAAAGAGGTCAAAGAAGCAGAAAGAAAGCTGCGTGATCTTTTGGCCGAAGACCGTACTGAATTTGCACAGGGGTTAATCGATAAGATTTTTGCGGAGTTCAAGCGGGCAGGTGCATGGACGAATCGCACAAAGAAAATGGCGGAAGAACTGTACGTGGTGTTCAGTCCTATCGGGCGCATTCGTCATCTTTATGCTGCGATGACTGGCGATAAGAAAATCATCGCGCAGCAGGTTCGTCGTGGATCGAACGCACCTATCCAAGGCTGGGCATCCGAGATTGGCGTTAAGGCAGGCCGCGTTATTATGGAACATTATTATAGCCAGCTGCCAAAGATATGCGAGTTGTTGGGCATCGAGTACGATCCGTGGGAGTTACGCGTACCATACAATCGTATGGTGCACGATGCGTCATACTATTCGGTTCCCTACTCAATGGTCATTCCATATATTCATATATTGCAGTGGTGTGCGACGTATGGTGTCACCGAAGCCTACAAAAAAGAATTCAACTTTGAGTTCCCTATCGAACCTGAAATCGAACTTGAGGTTGGCGTTCGTGATGACCAAACGCACAAATGGGATTGGAGTCTACCTAACATCGTAGCAGGCATACAGGCCTCCGTCAAAGAAGCAATCGAATTTGATTTGCTAGAAGACGGACGTACCGAACAAGACGTGTTGCGGGAAATCTTCAAGCCGTGGGCCAACAAGAAAACCCGTCACTGGTTACAAGCAAATTATCCTCTACTGAATGTTAAGGATTTGGATAAGCAGATCGTTGAGGCGATTCGTCCTACCTACATTCACAAGAGCAAGGAGTCTAAATGCAAATCAAAAGAAGTCCATTAAGATACCAAGGTTGCAAATTTTCCCTTATGAATAATATTCTGTCGAACCTTCCGAATAATTGTGACAAAATGATAGATGCATTCGGTGGCTCTGGCACAGTTTGCGCTAATATGCCCCATAGGTACAGATTATATAATGAATTAGACAAAAATGTGTTTGATATAGTTTTTGCCCTTGCGACCATAAGTTCAAAACAGGTAATGACTAAAATGCTTATTTGGCTAAAAAGATTTAAATTATCAAGCACTAATCAGTTAGGCTATTACGCATTTAGGGAATATGCAAATAAAAAGGATAGTAGTTTGGCTTTCCTACTACTACATTACTACTCATTTTCTAACATGCTAAGATTTAATGCTAAAAATAAATTTAATGCACCGTTAGGTAAAGGTAGATATGGTGAGATAATACATAGAAAACAAGAAATTTATCAGGAACTCGCTGCCTTTAAAAAAAGTATGAAGGTACAATTTACAAATTTGCATTATGCCGATTTATTAAATAAGTTAAGTCATAATTTAGACCGTACGTTTATATACTTTGATCCACCTTACCTAGCTTCAGGCGCGAGATCTTATACCTCAAAATGGTCCGCTGACGACGAGAAAAAACTATTAGGTAATTTAGATAAGTTAGATAAACGTGGAGTGAAATGGATGTTGAGTAATGTTCTTACTCATAAGGGTTTGGAAAACAAATTACTTATCGAGTGGTCTAAAAAATACAGAGTAATCCCAATAAATAAAAAATATGTACTAGGTGCGAGATATAAAAATACTAAACCAACTCAAGAAGTTTTGATAATGAATTATTAGGGAACTCAAATGAAGGGACACCGCTACAGCATAGAGCGTGGCTCCGATGGAGCGTACTACATTTCCGATCATCACCATCAACACATATACTTGATGTTTATTGACCGTGTTGATGGTCTACACGTTACACACCGATTGGTAATAGCTCAGGCTACTGCAACTGCTGACCCACGCTTCGCAATATTTGAGCGTGAGGTCGTCAACTTTAGTTTCTGGGTATCCGAAGATATCATGGTAGAGGCAATCGTGCGAGATATTAGCGATATGCTTTTCAAAGGCGACAATATAGCAGCACCAATGAATATTGCCTTAAACTATGGTTGTTTGGTTGGTGGTGTACCGCTAACTCGTCAGAGGTCAGCAGATGAATTACACTGAATCGATCTACGGCAGTTTGATGATCTATACCGAACGCGAGTCCGACCCGCTACCAGTACTAATGGATGCGAGTCAGACTGAACGGAGTGGTCGTCACTTCCAAGGGAAAAATAAAGGATGGTGGCATGAGATATCGAGTTTGGTATCTCATGAGGTGTATGTACCGCAGCGCTACAAGGCTATGCAGTTCGTCACCACAAACGCTGCCCCTGAGTTGTTGGCACAGCTTGAACAGCTAGACGCACGTTGGGTGGGAGCGCGTCAGTTGTACAAGCTGTGGGCTATGCAGCAAGAATTACCAGATTTAACCGCAGTAGTAAATGTATCTAGTGTAGACAACGGAACGAAGCCAGTGAGTGGCAGCTTCTATTTGATTGCAGGCTCCATCCCACTGTACGTGTGTGCAGTCATCGATATAGAAACGGCCTGTGTACGATTGGTTTGGTCGACGATGGACTTTAAGGCAGAGCTTCAGAAAAAGCAGCAACTGCGGTACGTTGTATTTGCTATGGAGAAGCTGGTCAACAGACCCCTGTTTCTCAACTCGTCCAATATCTGCTCGTACTGGTGGAAACTGCGGAAAGACAGCGCAGGTGATACGTACAATCTGCTGCGGACACTCAACGCTGTTGAAATGAATCTGTATAAAGACCCAACTAAGTTTAACCACAAACATGAATGATTACGTAGGTAATTTGACCAAGCGTCAATTCGTACTAGATCAACTAGCGATGTACTCAGGGGCAAGCAAGGCTATAACTGATGGCCTTTTCATCCTATGCCCATTCCATGCGGAGAAAACTCCGAGTGGGCGCATATTCACTGGCGCTCATTTAAATGTCCCGCGGTTCCGCTGTTACGGCTGTGGTCATTCAGCTTCTTGGGATGAGCTGGCGCCTTTAATCGGGCTACAGCCTTTGGGTCCCGTTGTTCCAAAGGACGAGTATGCCAATGAAGCAGTAATGTCCCTTGCTGAGGTTGTCGAAGACAAGACGGAGATAATCGAAGTCTGGGACTTACCAAAGAACAAAGTCTGGCGGTCAATACCAACAAACCTACTACGTAAGATAGGCGCGAAGTGGTGTAAGGTAAAGCATCCTGAACATGGTTGGTTAAAACCTAAGATTTATTTGCCGGTTCTCATAAACGGTAAGCTCAGGGGTTACATTAAGGCACGGACAAAGAAACACGACGACTACCCAAGCTATATAAACTCACCAGGGGTGTGGTCAAAAACACATGGTCTGTTTCCTTATGATTTCTCTGTCTCGGTAATGAAGAAAACCGGGACACGAACTATAGTGCTGGTTGAGGGCCCGCGCGATGCACTGCGTCTTTTGATGTTCGGTATTCCAGCGATGTGTATCTTAGGCACGCAATCGTGGACCTCGACCAAAACAAAGGTATTGGAACTTAGCGGTGCTCGCCGAATTGTTTTGCTTATGGACGGCGATGACGCAGGTATAGCAGCTACAGAAAAACTAAGAGCCGCTTTGTACCAAATGTTTGACCTCAAGATTATAAAGCTGTGGGCCATAAAAGGTTCGCCGTATATCCAATTTAATGACCAACCCGAGCCGACCAAAGCTGCTAAAGAAGCGAAGGTAAGTTTATGGGACCCAGGCTCGATGCCTCAATGGATCATCGATAAATTGAAAACGAAATATTTCGGAGGTTGATATGTTCACTGCTGCTAAACTTTTCTTTGGTACTCCTTTGGGTAAGGACATACTGGGCATCACCGCAATCCTGTTGTTGCTAACGGGCGTGTTCATGGCGGGTGACTACCATGGTCATAGCGCGGGTTTCGCGGATGGTCAAAAGCAAGGTGTGGCTTCCATGCAGCCGCAGATTACCGAATTGAAGGCAACGGTAGCAACGTTGACGAAGAAAATCAACGACGACACTAAAGCCCAAAACGACAAAATCGAAAAAATACAAACGGACCTTAGTAATGCCACTATAGCCGCAGAGAAGGCGAAGGCGGAGTCGAAGGCTGAGCGCCAGGCTATAGTCGACCAATACAAAAATACTACATCGGATGCTGTAAAGAAAGCGTGCGCCATCACGGTCGATACTGTAAAGGTCTTGAACAGTTTGATAGACACGCAGGACACTCAACCGGAGCCGCAACCATGAAATATCTCATAATCCTACTGGCACTAGCAGGGTGCGCAAGCAAGCCAGTTGTCAATCCTTTGGCCGATGTAGTCCTTGTACCAAAGGACGACAAGGTATCAGTGCCTGACGTAGACCTATCGCTATGCCCTCCCCTTGAGAAGTTTGAGGTCAAAGCGCTGAGTCAACAAGACACTATCGACATGACCTCCAAGTTCATCGATACGTACACTGCATGTCGTGTCAAGCAGAAACTTTTGGCTGACGCAATTCGCAAAGCCTTCAACATACCAGAAGTAACGAAGCAAATAGAGCCTAGTAAATAAAGCTCGTAGCAATCACAGAACGGTCGGCCGACCACTATACCTAAAAAGGACTTTCTGAAATGACTAGCAAACAAATCGACATCGCAACCCTCGAAATGCTGACGCCTGGTTCCACATGGCGTCGCGCAAACGGTAAAGAGGTGCGCTATCTCTTTACCGTCAACGAGAATTTGCCAGCAAAAATGGCAGATGAGTATCCGCCTCTTGTAGTCTACGCTGACGGCGACGACAACATTCTGGCCGTTCCGCTAGAGACCTTCCTGAACAAGCGCGACTTCTTCAACGTCGATCCTTTCTTGGAGAAACGTCTGGGTGATCTGTTGACTATCACAGAATCCTCTGACGAAGTATTCGATCTGGATGGCGACGACAACCTGCTCGTGGAAGATGACGATGCGCCGTCGGCAAGTGCAGGTGATGAATCCGTTGATGGAACCGAGCAAGCAAAAGAATTCCGCGAGGTCAATACGTCGGTGACCTTCATGCGCTTCAACAACGCTACGCTGCCAATCATCGTAGAACCTGAGCAACTGAGCGAGGCTGTAGAAGGCTACGCGCAGGCTCCGCTGATCGACCTGGGCTTGATCCAGCATACGTTGATTTTCCGCGCAATGCCAGGTATCTCCAAGGACACTCTGTTCGCATCGTTCAGCCCAGTAAAGACCGAAGAGAACGCGATCTTCATCTTCAATGTCGTTACGGAAGACGGCGTACTGACCATTGACTGGGATGCATTCGTCAACATTTATCCACTGGTGCGTGGCAACCAAACGTACTACCAAGCAGTGTTTACCTCCGAGGACGCATCTTCCGTGAAAAACGAACCCCAACAAGAAAGCGCGGTCACCACATTGACCACGACTTCCGAAGCAGTTACCAACGTCGTCGGAATCCTGCCTGACGGAACGGTTGCAAACGTAGCCTCGAACAGCGGTGTGGTTTCAAATTCGGTTGGTCAGGCGCCTACCACTATTACACAGCAGCCCCCAACTGTGGTAGATACTTCTGTCGTTGCTGCAACGCCGCAAGTTACGGCCACAGTTGTCAACACCGTACAAACCGCTCAGTAAGTTTTCAACGAAGCCCGATAGGAGCGTGTGCTTCTGTCGGGCTTTCTTTTAGGGGAACCAAAGTGAAAATAACAAAGGGCGAGTATTTTGTAGGCAAGCGTGAAAAGGGTCGAGACTACCTAGCGAAGGCTCTCAGCGATTCTGACGGTAAAACAGTCGAAGCTGTGCTGGAAGATAAATGCTGGATTCAAGGTCATCGTCATACTTTCACTGCTGAGAAAACAGATATTGTCGTCAACTTAGGCAAAGACCCTCAGGCTGGTAAGGTGTACGGAGCAGACGTAACGAACCTGTATAAGGGCCGTAAAGATCATGATGATTTCGGGGCCGTAAATTTCTTCTATAAGCCTGAGAAGGATGTGGTGGCAGATTTGTGGCAGGCTATGACGAAGGTTGCCAAGAAAATGCGCAAGCATGACCTCGGATTTTTGCTTGACGACATCGTGTGGGAAATTCAGCGGTTTAACGGCGAGCGCTACGCTGGTATGTACATTAAATCGCGCAAGGAAAACGTACCTGACCGTATTCATTTGCGACCAGAATCTAATCCGGCTACCGAGTATCCGTATATACTGCACCATGAACTAGGGCATCACCTGCATTTGACTTTTCTGAAATCGAAGAAGTTGAACGCACAGTGGCTCAAACTGTTCAATACTTCGATCAAGGTCGCGTCAGTAAAGAAGGATATGAGCAAGAACCTTCTGGATATGCTCATGGATCAAGAGGACTTGCCGTCCGACTTCAAGAGCGGTCTAGATGAGGAACAAGCGTTGGCCTTCAAGTGGATTATTCGCACCATAGGCTCGGTCAACGCGCTGACAATCAAAGACCTCGATACGCTTTTTGAGGCCGGCATGAAAGATGAAATCGAGAAAATCTGGCCGGTGCGTAACATACCTCGTAAAGAACTAGCGCCGGTTATCTCGGACTACGCGACCAAGAACGTCAAGGAATTGATCGCTGAGTCGTATTCGTTTTACATGATCGGCAAGAAATTACCCGATGTAGTGGTCAAGCTAGTTGAGCGTTCTATAAGCTACGCGAAGGCAAACAGGGAGAAAACCAATGAGTGACATTGACTGGTCGGTATTCGACAAGTTCCCCGAAGACCTCGTTGTGTGCAAATGCGGTGCCCATTACCGTAGTCATGCTCAGTTCTCACGTATAGGTACACGTTTTGGTATGGTTTCACGTAAGCCTTGCCCAGATTGTGGCGGCAACGAGGCAAGCGCGGTCTACGGTGTACCCTAACAACAAATTACCTTAAGGACCAACATGCCTTTTCAATCAACAAAAACATGGGGGCACGAACGTGGCCTCAGTTGTGCATTCCGTCAGTGGCGGGCAAACAGTCACTGCAATCAGTTGCATGGATATGCGCTGGCAATCGAACTCGTATTTCAGGCCAATGAGCTGGACTCGCGTAATTGGGTTGTTGACTTTGGTGACCTTGGTGAATTAAAACGCACCTACGAAGAACTTTTCGACCACAAGACCCTGGTGGCATTTGACGACCCTATGCTCGGAGAATTCCGTCGCATGGCACAGCATCGTATGCTAGAAATAACAGAGGTCGTTGCTGTAGGGTGTGAGGCCTTCGCCAAACTCGTATTCGACGAAGCACAAAAATGGCTGGACACAGAAGGTTATAGCCCTCGCGTACGTTTGGTAAGTGCGAAGGTCAGTGAACATGGTAGTAACAGCGCTCTTTATATCGGAGAATCAAATGGAAATTAAACTCGGCGCCAACCCAGCGCTACAAGCCTACACGCAACAACCAATCAAGCGTTGGATTCATGTAAAGTTCTCCAAAGAAGGCGTTCATTGCTATCCGGCAGCTGCGACTGACCCAAAACTGGCAACCGGTGGTTGGGATGACGTGTCGTTTTTGGCCAACCCACACTTCCATTATTTCCATTTCAAGGTCTCTATCGAAGTTTTTCAGAATGACCGTGATATCGAGTTTATTCAGTTCAGCAGGCTGTGTCAGATGTTCTACAGCGGCGGCACGTTGGAACTTAATAGTCAATCCTGCGAAATGATCGCCGAGAACCTAATCGATGCGTTGGTCAACAAATACCCAGGGCGCGATATCAAGGTCACGGTTCTGGAAGACGACATCAACGGTGCTACGCTGGAATACTTCAAGCCAATTCCTGTAGGAATGTAATCAAAGCCGTGGCTTTCAGACCGAGAGTCGCGGCTTTTACCATGGACACCACATGAAGCCCTCCCTGAACATATTCGGCATCCAAGAAACTACTGCCAATAAAAACAAATTCGTTCCTCACTACAAAGTTTTGGCCAACAAGTTGTACGATAATTCGCGGCTAACGTTGTTTAATCCGCGCTCAGTTATGAACACGCGACAAGCATACGAGGCACTGGATTTCTGGAACTGCGATTCGGATTTCTTCTACGCCGAAGATGCATTGAGTTTCAATGAGCTACTGAACTTCACCAGCAATCACGGTGCTTACTTTCAGGATTTTCTGAAAGTCATGCGTATAGCGCACGGGCATTACGGCATGGACCTCCTTGATACGCGCTGGCAAAAAAACAAGGCGCACATGCTAGACATCTTCTCATCGATGCTGGTCTCCGATATCGTGATGGTTTCGCCCATTCTGCGCGATACGCTGATGAACATCGAGTTACCAAAGCTGTGGTCAAAACAGGCGCTGAAGGTAATCGAATCCAAGTTGTTGATCCTGCCTCCGCCAGACCTATACAAGTTCGAGCCGCCAAAGAATATCAAGAAGAGTTTCAAGAAACTGACCTTCTTGTGGAATCACCGCCTAAACGCTGCAAAGAACCCAAAGGCGTTTTTCGCAATAATTGAAGCCTTCCACATGCAGTACCCAAAGGTGCCGATTCAGGTGATTTTACTCAGTTCATTGACTGAGGATGAAGTCAAAAAGATAGTACCAAAGAGCCTGGCTGCCGTCACCGTACAGCGTCCCTTTGCATACGATGACGCTGCTTATGAGCAGTCGCTCATGGACGCTAATGTCACCATTGGGACGTCAATGGCAGAGAGCTATGGCATATCGATTTTGGAGTCCGCACGCTACGGTTTAGCTGTCTTTAACCTTCCGTGCAATGAAGCCTACACGAAGATAATTGGTCCGAAGACCACACTAAAGGCAAAAGATATACCGGAACGATTGTATAGGTTGGTTACTGAAAAGGACTACGCAGACCGAGTTCGTACCTATACACGAACTGGTCTTGAGAAAATTACGACAACCGCTCAATACAAAAAACAATTAACCACACGTCTTGAAACAGTTTTGGCGGCGCGTCTCGAAAGAGCTTCCACTAAGAGCCCAAAAATCACGGCCGTTATGAAGGCGCTTGACAAAAAAGCGCTGACCAAACGAGAGGTCTATGCAACTATGGGGTGGGGAGCGACCGGACGTCAGCCAGTAAATACTTACTGGTCAGACTATTATTACGGGCTGCGCAAACTCGGCGTCGAAACCACTGTAGTCAAAGGTACCTTGTACTACCATACTTCAGTTGAGCCAACCAAAGATCAACTCAAGCCCACAACGGGCAAACTTTTCAAAGGACTAAAATGAACGCTCCTTTCAATTACAAACTTACCATCATGCAGCGCCAAGGCATTACGGCTGCTGCCCTCGCTGAAGCCTTTGAACACGTCGATGCAAAGATCGAAGAGGCGGTGCAACGTATTCGTAGTGCACCGTTCCCTGCCGATCTGACTCGCTACGTAGGTCATAGTGGCGGCAAAGACTCGATCCTCGTTCGTTATATCGCCGACCGCATGACGCCAGGCATGATGACAATCCACACCCCAAAACCAAAGGGTGTGCGCAATGAGGTGCACCCTGCGACTAAAGAGTTTCTGTACAGTTTGGATCGCCCGGTATTGTACGTACCTGAACACTGCGACATCAAACATATGGGGTACCGCATACAAATCGATGGTACCCGAGCAGCAGAGGCAGACCGCCGTGATGGTCGTGATGTGGGCCTTATTGTTGAGGGCAAAGAAGTCTCGCGCAAGGAAACACCACTGTACCTTGAGAATGGTTTGTTAGGTCTGAGCTTCATCTATCCGATCTACGACTGGTCGGACGTGGAAGTATGGGCTGCAATCTTCGCCCACAATATTCCAGTGTCGCCAGAGTACTATGAATAAGGTGCTCATCTTAGCACCTCATGCAGACGATGAGGTAATCGGTTGCTGGTCTGTTCTTAACCAAAAAGACCACATCGATGTAATCTACTTTTTTGAAGTAGACTTGTTCCGTCGCCAGGAAGCAGAACGCGCAGCGGAAGCCTTGGGGTATAATGCTCATTTCGACGAGAGCATTGGTTACTTTGAGGTACCACCAGGTTATGACCGCGTATATGTACCTAGCCGGCGTGACTGGCACGCGGATCACAAACTGGTAAACAGTAAGTACCGTAATAAGGCAACTCACTTTTACTCGGTAGATATGGCGCACGGGGTGTACCTCGGTCCTGTGGACTCCGCAACGAAGCGTGAGTTCTTGGACAAGTATTACACAAGCCAGCAATCCCTGTGGCAGCACAACGACAAGTACTGGCTTTTTGAAGACATTCAGACCACTGACTACGATGTGTATCGTAACCTGGGTTGGACGCTTACTAACGGCCACCTGATGCAGGTTTGGATTCCTGAGCAGTACGTAGATTGGGTACATCATAAGTGGTGGCCTTCCGTTGACTTGTCAGTTGTCGGTCGCTTCCAAAGAAAAGATATCGACTCGCTCCTAAGCCACTGTAAGGGCAAGATCACCTTAAAAGATATGTACGGTAAAATAACGGAGGTAACCTCATGAGCCTAAACTTTGAAATTAATAAATCACCAACACCTGGGTACGTCATCGATCTATCAGGTGACAAACCTTCTTGCTTGCCGATGGGTATAGACAAAGGTGATCTGGTAGATATCACACGGCTGTCTGACACATGGCGACGGTACGCTAGTAAGACTCAACCTGGTGTAGTTTATGACGGTGCCATCTACGCCAAACTTGCGCAACAGCAATCAGGAGAATGACCATGAAGTTCGGAATTGAAGTAGAAGGATTGCTGAAAGGCATTGGTACCATCTTTATCAGCGCGGACGAGTACATCGCCAAGGCGGCTACGGGCGAACTGCATGAGGCGCTGAATGCGCGCAAGTGTAACCACCTGTATATTAGCGATCATGGCAACCGCATTGAATATAAAGAAGTAGGCGAGTTATTTGCCTCGCACACTATCACGTTGGAGGTAACGAATGTGTTCGGTAATCGCCCAAACAATGTGAAGGTGATGCTGTCACTACCACAAATGTTCTGGACTGACGTGTCACAATTGAACCACGACGACCAGGTTAAGGTTGATAGCCCGGATCGCCATGTGTTATGCATGCCTCGTAGCGCTATGATTGCCACCATGCCGGAAGACTTTGCAGGAGATATCGAATTATGAGCCTTACACCAGAATCGCAGGTTACGGTATCACCTATCCTGCCACGTATCATCTACGTGCCAATCGAACCCCTCAGTGAGAGGTATACCGAACAGTGGTACCGCAAATTTCCGGAGGCCTTCAACGCACATGGCTTTGAGGTCATGGTCATCGACGGCACTCCACTACTGCATAACGAAATCAAGGTCGGGGCCTTCCTCGATATCAACTCGACCGTCCACTACAAGATGAGTCAGTTGCAGGCCATAGCCAAAATGTTCCACAATGGGGAAGTCAGGCGTGGAGACATTTTCTTCTTTGGTGACATAGAGTTTTGGGGGCTTGAGTCCGTCAAGCTGATGGCTCAGATGAACGACATAAAGGTTGTACTGACAGGCTTTCTTCATGCAGCATCGTACACCAAAGAAGATGCGTTTTCGGTCGCTGCGGATTATCAACAGTTCACTGAAGTTGGCTGGCTGGCGGCACTGGATAAGGTTTTTATCGGCTCTGTTTACCATAAACAGGCAATCGTTGAGCGGCGTAACCTCCCACACATTTTGGCAAGTAAAATCGTGGTCACGAAAAACCCTTTGTTCCTTGACGAATATCATGACTTCGGTCCCGTCAAAAAACAACGCAAGGTCCTTTTAACGAATCGTTTCGATCAGGAGAAACGCCCGGGTGAGACCATCAATCTGTTCCGTAGCCTAAAGCAAAGCTTCCCCAATTGGGAATTTGTAGTATGCACGAGTCGTCCAGGTTTCAGAGGTCGTGGCGAGGATAACCAAATTCTTAATCAGGCTGTTTCACAGAACCTTGTTAATATCAAACCTGGTCTTACAAAGGAACAGTATCACCGTGAACTTGCGGAAGCCTATATGGTCGTCTCACATTCGATTGAAGAGAACTATGGCTACTGCATAGCTGAGGCAATTCACTACGGATGCATACCAATCCTGCGCGCTGGTATGAGCCACGACGAGTTTGTGACCCCACAGTATACATTCAATTTCAATCACGTTGGTGAAAGGCATGAGACTGCTGATTACAAGGTCGCCTCTAAGTGGATGCGTCGCTTTGGTTTACCTACACCGGTAATTCCGCTAGACACCTCAGGAATGCAAAACATCATCAACGAATTACTCGACTTACGGTAATCTCAGGTACTGCTCTAGCGGGCAGTACCTTTTGTCACTTAGTAAATAGATGTCATTGAAAAGACGAAAGCTAACTATGGCACTGCACTATGTCCCGGCCGGGATCGAAGGGTATTCTGACCGACGCTCCCAACTTCAGATCACCAATAAACCCAACGAGGCAGAGACCTCCGAACACGGTAAGCTGTACAAACGTTGGCATACGTTGGAGAAGACCATCGTGCAGGTCAACACATCGACTCGCGGCGGTACCCGCAGCAAGGACAATGCTGACGTCATCGTACCATTCCTTAATGCCACCTTTGTCAAAAACTGTGGTATTACCAAAGTGCTGGCCAATCCAATCCACGGCGGATTTATTCGCGAACCTTTTGAGCGACAAGGCATGGAGTCCATCGTCGATTCCGGTGGCTTCCAGATGCTCAAAGGTACAGTAGAGTTTGTTGAACCGGATTACTTGGTTCGTATGTACGCAGAAAAAGCCAACATCGGAATGCCCTTGGACTTACCTGTGCCAGCCGGGGCGGAACCAATGTTCTTTGATCGTATATCGCACATGATACGCGCGAATGACCAGTACATGCTCAAACGACTGAAACCTAATATCGATCTGGCACTCATCAGTCACGGATCGACTTTGGCACGTCGCAAGTCTCGCCTCGATGTGCTGGATCGTAAAGCCGCTGTCGTTGCCATAGCAGGCTTAGGTATCAAACCAGACAATGGTGTCGATCATGTATCGACGGCACTGGAAAGCCTGTTGTACGTTACCAATCGCTACCGTAAGACGGCACGTTACTTCCACGTCTTGGGTATCACTTCCAAGTTCTGGTTGTTCATATACGCGCTACTGGATTCGACTGGTTTCGTAAAATCGATTGGAGCAGACTCTGTTAGCCACCGGCTGGGCTCTGTGGTCGGCATGTATGATACCTACGATTTTCAGACGATCAGTTTGAACAAGAAACAGACTTACCATCAAACGATGCCATGCAATTGCCCGATTTGCTTTGCTATCGATGACCTGCGCATCGTGAACTCTACGTATATTTTGGAGGCTCACAATCTTTGGGTGCGCGCTCAATGGGCAAAGCTGATTAGCGATATGGCAGCTCAATATGTTTTGGGTACGGTTAAACTAGAAGAGATTTTCAAGACCCTTAACTTAACGCTCAAGTACAACGAATTCCACAAGCTGGTGAAATATGTGGAAGAGGTAACAAGTAGCGGCAAGTTCAAACCCCTGCGGAAGATCAACGAGACCAAGTCTCTCTTCCGACAACAGGCAAAGGCCCATCCGAAAAAAGACCTTTACGAGAGCATCTTAGCACGTTATGAAAAATTCCACGGCAAAACCTTCTAAGGTAATCAAGCGCACGGTAGGCGGCCTGATATTCGGCGTCAAGGATAAAGAGACCTACAAGTCAGTGTGGGCGTGGCTTAAAGCCGGTGCACCTGATAACGTTTACGTGCATGATCAGGTAGACACGTTAGAAGTCGTAGGTATTCCGGTATGCGATGCTGTTTATGTGCGTGGCATATACTGTAAGATTCCTATTCGCAAACCCAAACTGGCTGAGGTTACTATAATCAAGGGCTTCATCCAAGAAGTAAAACCAGGCATAGCAAAATCCAAGTCAAAGGGCATTCAATGCGCTGAGACAAAAGACCACCACAAAATGATCTACTAATATGATACCAATTATCCCACAAAACGTTGATCGCAACGTATCGGCTCGTGACTACCCAGAAGGTAAGTTGCTGGTAACTTCGGTGTTCTCCACCATTCAAGGTGAGGGACCATTTACTGGTCGTCCCGCTATGTTCGTACGCCTCGCGGGATGTAATTACGGGTCAAAGACAGACTTCTGCCATTTCTGCGATACGTCGTTCCAATTCGATAAGGCGCAAGACTACACACCACAGGAACTTTTGGCCCATGTATCACGGCAGGGACACAACAAAAAGCAAGTCCTGGTCATAACGGGCGGTGAACCCACACTGCAAATGTCGCTGCTGGCCTTCATTGTTATTGCAACTCCGTATTTCGCCGACATCCAAATAGAGACCAACGGTACGCAGCCTAAGTTTTATAAAGAGGCTGTGGTGCGTCGGATGGCCAACTCGTTCTATTCTGTCGTATCGCCTAAAGCGAGCATGACGACTGGCAAGTATCCAAAAATCTCACCGGACGTTATGTGGTGGGCTGGATGCTTGAAGTTCGTGCTGTCCGCCGATCCTGAGAGCCCGCATCACACAATCCCAGAGTGGGCTTTTGAAAGCCATAAGCCGATCTACGTCAGTCCAATGGCCTGCTATTTGAAGCCCTACGCAGGGGAGGTCTCTTCTATTTGGGACGACGATCTGATCGACCGCGAGAAAACAAAAGCCAATTACCAATACGCCGCAGCGTATGCCATTAAGCATACTCTTAACCTCAGTCTGCAATCCCACCTGTTCACCGCGATCCCATGAAACTCAAAAAAACCACCCGCGTTACCCCAATCAGCGAAGTAATCCGCAAACGTCTTCAAGATCGTAAGCAACAGTATTTTAGCAACGATAATATTGCGGCCGTTATGTCAGATGGTGATACTGATCTTATGGTCGATGAGGTTGCTACCAAAATGGAGGCAGTCTTAAAGTCACTGGTCATCGACACAAAGAAAGATCATAACGCAAAAGACACAGCCCGTCGTTTTGCCAAGATGCTAGTCCTTGAGACGTTCAACGGGCGATATAGCAAGGCCCCCGACGTGACTGAATTCCCTAACGTCAATAAGGTCGATGAGCTTTACGTAGTAGGCCCCATCAACATGCGTTCAGCGTGCGCTCACCATTGGGTGCCTATAACCGGTGAAGTATATATCGGTGTGCTGCCCAAAGACAATCTGATTGGCCTCTCCAAGTTTCACCGGACTGTAATTCACCTTGCCAGTCGTCCACAGATTCAAGAGGAAATGACTGAGCAAATCGCAGACGCCGTCGAGGCTGTCACTCAACCCCTTGGTTTGGCTGTTCTGGTCGTGGGTAATCATCTGTGTTGTGGCCACCGGGGCGTAAAAGATCAAGGTAGTCGTATGGTTACCTCTGTCATGCGCGGTGAAATGCGCACAGACAAATCTCTGAAATCGGAATTCTACAAAATGGTCGAAATGGCCAAGAAAGGATAGTCATGAGTACCTCAGAAAAGCCTGTTCTCGACTGGGCGAAGTATCGTAACAAACCAGCCATTATGGCACAATGCGTATGCGGCCACTGGTATCAAACAAAGGTACAGACTGTGGCTCATGTTCACTACAGCGAATATGGGTGCCCACGTTGCGCAACCAACGAAGTACAAACCCCACCACCAGAGGATTACGAAGATGAGCCAGTTACCCGTATTCTCTAAGCCCAAAATTTGTCTCGCAACGCAGTCATATTTGCTTGCGCGATATACGCAAGCCTTCATCAACTTTGTGGAACCTCAAATAGAAGGCTTGGTTGAGGAGACGATCAAGCGTCTGCAATTTATGCCGTTCGATGTTGAGGGACGGTACATAGCGCATGGTGGTGGCAAGTCCTCAACACTGTTGATTGAAATATGCGCCTTGGCTGGCATATCGCTACCAGTTGTGTACAGCATAACCCCTGGTTGGATATCGCCACCCGTTCATAAAACCTTGAACTGCTATTACTATGTTACCACCTTATCTGATGTGGTAGAATTGGATTTAAAGACCTGCATAAGTGGTCGTCGGTCCACCAAAGGTGGTGTGATGAAGGTGCGTGGATTGGATCACCCTGTAGATCAAATGCCACTGTATCTTAACGAAGGCAGTAGCCCACTGGATTATGTGTTCCCAGTATTCGATTGGTCCGACGCGCAGGTCGATGTGGCTCTTGCTAAATTCCTTGCACCATTCGTGGAGGC
>Ga0066791_10000113_pt1 | contig 31467 bp, 30 predicted proteins | sample OrgsoiDNA2013051_FD_70944 | JGI IMG/M metagenome (GOLD analysis project Ga0066791, IMG submission 70944) | Permafrost soil microbial communities from the Arctic, to analyse light accelerated degradation of dissolved organic matter (DOM) -... | ecosystem: Environmental > Terrestrial > Soil >...
TGCGCCGCGTCGTTATCACTGGTCTGGGCATCGTTTCGTGCCTGGGCAATGACAAAGAGACCGTCTCCGCTAACCTGCGTGCAAGCCGCCCTGGCATCCGGTTTAACCCGGAATATGCTGAAATGGGTCTGCGTAGCCAGGTTTCCGGCTCCATTGACCTTCCTCTCGAAGAGTTGATCGATCGCAAGATCTATCGCTTCGTTGGCCACGCAGCGGCTTACGCCTACCTGGCCATGAAAGACGCTATTGCTGACTCCGGCCTGACCGAAGAGCAAGTGTCCAACCCGCGTACCGGCCTGATCGCCGGTTCCGGTGGCGCCTCCACGCTGAACCAGATGGAAGCGCTGGACATCCTGCGCGAGAAAGGCGTGAAGCGCGTTGGCCCATACCGTGTAACGCGGACCATGAGCAGCACCGTTTCCGCTTGCCTGGCCACCCCGTTCAAGATCAAGGGCCTGAACTACTCCATCGCTTCTGCCTGCGCCACCAGTGCTCACTGCATCGGTACCGCCATGGAACAGATCCAGATGGGCAAGCAGGACATCGTGTTCGCCGGCGGCGGTGAAGAAGAACATTGGAGCCAGTCGTTCCTGTTCGACGCCATGGGCGCATTGTCCAGCAAGCGCAACGACACCCCTGAACAAGCCTCCCGTGCCTACGATGCCGACCGTGACGGTTTCGTCATCGCTGGCGGTGGCGGCATGGTCGTGGTTGAAGAGCTGGAACACGCTCTGGCCCGCGGCGCGAAGATCTACGCGGAAATCGTTGGCTACGGCGCGACATCCGACGGCTACGACATGGTCGCTCCAAGCGGCGAAGGCGCCATCCGCTGCATGCAGATGGCCATGTCCACCGTCGACACCCCGATCGACTACCTGAACACCCACGGCACCTCGACTCCGGTCGGCGACGTCGCGGAAATGAAAGGTGTGCGTGAAGTGTTCGGCACCAACGCTCCGGCCATCAGCTCCACCAAGAGCCTGTCGGGTCACTCCCTGGGCGCCGCCGGCGTTCACGAAGCGATCTACTGCATGCTGATGATGGAAGGCAACTTCATGGCGGGTTCCGCCAACATCGACGAACTGGACCCGGAAGTGGCGGACATGCCGATTCTGACCAAGACTCGCGAAGATGCCACCATCAACACTGTGATGAGCAACAGCTTCGGTTTCGGTGGCACCAATGCCACGCTGGTACTGAAGCGCTGGGCCGGCAAGTAATACCCCGCCGCCTCGCTGCACACAAAAACGCCCCGACTGGTTCGGGGCGTTTTTTTTCGTCTGGAAAAACTGGCTCGTCCTGCCAACACAAAACCTGTGGGAGCGAGCTTGCTCGCGATGGCGTCGGCATAGCTAAAATAAAGGTTGCCTGACACAACGCTATCGCGAGCAAGCTCGCTCCCACAGGGGATTAGCGCCTGGCTCAGGCAACGGTTTTGTTCAGTGCGAACATGAAACTTTTGTCATTTAACTCAGCAGCCTGCGACCGAATGTCGCGTGTTTAGCGGCCTGCGGGACTTTTGCAGATTTCGCAATTATTCGTTACCGAACGAAAGCGTTTACTTAGGAAGCTAACAAAATATATAACAGAGGCCTGCACACGCCTTGGTGCAGGTAACTGAGATTGGAGCTAGCAGATGACTGTAAAAGTAACTGAACGCGACGATTCACATAAATCCCACGAAGGCATCGCCGCCGGTATCCGCATCTGGGATGTACATCAACAAGACATGCTGGTGGGGATGTTCCATTCCGAGACTGACGCCCACAACTACAAGTCCGAACTGGAAACACTGGAGCAAAAACGCGAAGCGCGTTCCGCCTAGGCGCAAAGCATAAGCAATTACAGCATTGAAAACGACAAACCCCGCCATGAGCGGGGTTTGTCGTTGTTGCAGGCCTTAAAGGCTTACCACATCAGATCATCAGGAATCTGATAGGCCGCGTACGGATCGTCCTCGGCAGCGACTTCTTCTGTCTTGACGTTCAGCTGCACGATCCGCTGTGGATCACGCTCCTGGATCTTCAGGGCCGCCTCACGCGGGATCACTTCGTAACCGCCAGCATGGTGCACGATCGCCAGGAAACCATTGCTGAGCTGGTTGCGCATCAGCGTGTTGACCGAGAGGCGCTTGACCTTCTTGTCGTCCACGAAGTTGTAGTAGTCCTCGGTGGTCAACTTCGGCAGGCGCGAGACTTCGATCAATTGCTTGACCTGGGCCGCACGAGCCTTCGCCTCAGCCTTTTCTTGCTGCTGACGGTTGAGCTCCTGGTCACGCTTGACCTTCTCGGCCAAGGCTTCCTGAGCCAGGCGCTGCTGGGTGTCATCCTGTTCGATCTGGCCTTTGTGAACCAGACGTTGCTGCTTCTGCTTGTCTTTGCCGACCTGTTTGGCCTGCTTTTGGTTGACCAGCCCTGCTTTGAGCAACTGGTCGCGAAGGGAAATGCTCATGGTGCTTATTTCTCACTTAGGCAACTGCTCAACCGCAGCTGGGCAAATTCTTTTCCTGACGTTTGGCTTCGCCCCACAAGGCGTCCAACTCTTCGAGGGTGCAATCTTCTATGGGACGGTGGGTGTCGCGCAATGCCTGTTCGATAAAACGGAAGCGTCTTTCGAATTTGCTATTCGCGCCGCGCAAGGCGGTTTCCGGATCGACCTTGAGATGCCGCGCCAGATTGACCACGGAAAACAGCAGATCACCGACTTCGTCGGCAATCGCCGCCGAGTCATTGTCGGCCATGGCTTCGAGCACTTCATCGAGTTCTTCGCGGACCTTATCGAGCACCGGTAACGCATCGGGCCAGTCGAAACCGACCTGCCCTGCCCGCTTCTGCAACTTCGCCGAGCGGGACAGTGCTGGTAGCGCAGCAGGCACATCATCGAGCAAGGACAGTTGCTGCGGCGCGGCTGACTTCTCGGCCCGTTCTTCAGCCTTGATCTCTTCCCAGCGCTGCTTGACCTGTTCTTCATTCAGACGCGGGACGTCCAGCGGTGCGTACAGATCACCGGTAGGGAATACGTGAGGATGACGACGAATCAGTTTGCGGGTGATGCTGTCGATGACGCCGGCAAATTCGAAGCGCCCTTCTTCCCGGGCCAGTTGGCTGTAATAAACCACCTGGAACAGCAAATCGCCCAACTCACCCTGCAAGTGATCGAAGTCACCACGCTCGATGGCGTCGGCGACTTCGTAAGCTTCTTCCAGGGTGTGCGGAACGATGGTGGCGTAGGTTTGCTTGATGTCCCACGGGCAGCCGAACTGCGGGTCGCGCAGGCGGTTCATCAGGTGCAATAAATCTTCGAGTGAATACATCAATCAATCTCTACACAAAACCAATGTGGGAGCGAGCTTGCTCGCGATGCGGTGTGTCAGGCAACGGTGATGTCGACTGACACGCCCTCATCGCGAGCAAGCTCGCTCCCACAGGGGATAATCATCACGGCGTGCGGTTACGCCGGGTTTCGATGATGTTCGGCAATTGGGAAATCCGTCCCAGCAACCGGCCCAATGCATCCAGCCCTGGAATCTCGATGGTCAGGGACATCAACGCAGTGTTGTCCTCTTTGTTCGAGCGGGTGTTGACCGCCAGCACGTTGATCCGCTCGTTGAGCAGCACCTGGGACACGTCACGCAGCAGACCGGAACGGTCGTAGGCGCGGATGATGATGTCCACCGGGTAGGTGAGCACCGGCACCGGGCCCCAACTGACCTGAATGATCCGCTCCGGCTCGCGCCCGCCCAGTTGCAGCACCGAGGCGCAGTCCTGACGGTGAATGCTCACGCCGCGGCCCTGGGTGATGTAACCGACGATTGCATCGCCCGGCAACGGCTGGCAGCAGCCGGCCATTTGGGTCATCAGGTTGCCGACGCCCTGGATCTGAATGTCGCCGCGCTTGCCGGGCTTGTAGCCGGTGGCTTTGCGTGGAATCAATTCCAGCTGTTCGTTGCCGCGTTCCGGCTCGACCAGTTGCTGCGCCAGATTGACCAGTTGCGCCAGACGCAAATCGCCGGCACCGAGGGCGGCGAACATGTCCTCGGCAGTCTTCATGTTGGCCTTTTCGGCCAACTTGTCGAAATCCACCGCTGGCAAACCCAGGCGCGTGAGTTCGCGCTCGAGCAAGGTCTTGCCGGCCGCGACGTTCTGATCGCGAGCCTGCAATTTGAACCAATGAACGATCTTCGCACGCGCCCGCGAGGTGGTGACGTAACCCAGGTTCGAGTTCAGCCAGTCACGGCTCGGGGTACCGTGTTTGCTGGTGATGATCTCGACCTGCTCACCGGTTTGCAGGCTGTAGTTGAGCGGTACGATGCGCCCGTTGATCTTCGCGCCACGGCAGTTGTGACCGATTTCGGTGTGTACGCGGTAAGCGAAGTCCAGCGGCGTCGAGCCTTTCGGCAAGTCGATAGCGTGACCGTCCGGGGTGAAGATGTAGACCCGGTCCGGCTCGATATCGACCCGCAGCTGTTCCGCCAGGCCACCAATGTCGCCGAGCTCTTCGTGCCACTCGAGGACCTGACGCAGCCAGGAGATTTTCTCTTCGTACTGGTTGGAGCCGGCTTTGACGTCGGTGCCCTTGTAGCGCCAGTGCGCGCAAACCCCCAACTCGGCTTCTTCGTGCATGGCGTGCGTGCGGATCTGCACTTCCAGCACCTTGCCTTCCGGACCGATTACCGCGGTGTGCAGCGAGCGGTAGCCGTTCTCTTTCGGGTTGGCGATGTAGTCGTCGAACTCTTTCGGGATGTGCCGCCACAAGGTGTGGACGATGCCGAGCGCGGTGTAGCAGTCGCGCATTTCCGGCACCAGCACGCGCACGGCGCGCACGTCGTAGATCTGGCTGAACTCCAGACCCTTGCGCTGCATTTTGCGCCAGATCGAATAGATGTGTTTGGCCCGGCCGCTGATGTCGGCATCGACGCCGGTGGCGGTCAGCTCATTCTTCAACTGACTCATCACGTCGGCGATGAAGCGCTCGCGATCCAGTCGCCGCTCATGCAGCAACTTGGCGATCTGCTTGTACTGGTCAGGCTCAAGGTAACGGAAGGACAAGTCCTCCAGCTCCCACTTGATATGACCGATACCGAGGCGGTGGGCGAGCGGCGCGTAGATGTCGAAGACTTCACGGGCGACGCGGTTGCGCTTTTCGTCGTCGGCGGTTTTCACCGCTCGGATAGCGCAGGTGCGTTCGGCCAGTTTGATCAGCGCGACGCGAACGTCGTCGACCATGGCCACGAGCATCTTGCGCAGGTTTTCCACCTGGCCCTGAGTGCCCAGCACCAAGGATTGACGGGGGCTCAGGCTGGCGCTGATCGCCGCCATGCGCAACACGCCGTCGATGAGTTTGGTGACGACAGGGCCAAAGCGCTGGCTAACCGCCGGCAACTGGATCTGGCCTTCGCGCACGCCGCGATACAGGATCGCGGCCACCAACGAATCCTGATCGAGCTTGAGGTCGGCGAGAATTTCGGCGATCTCAAGGCCCGTGCGAAAACTCGAGGTCCCTTCGGACCAGAGGTTTTTCGCCGCATTGGCTTGCTGTTCAGACGCACGAGCGAACTCGCACGCTTCTTTCAAGGCTTCGCGATCCAGTGCCTGATCGACAGTGACCGCGTGATCGAGCCAAGCCTCGAGATTGATACTGCCGTCGGTGTTGATCGGCTGGTGTGCTCTCACCTGTACCATCTTGCTTTACCTTCCCTACGACGCAGATTCAATGCGTCAAATCGCTGACCTTCATTGCCCGTGAGCCCGCGCCGGGCTGGAGCGCGGCTGCACAGGCGGCCAGTCGGACCAGACGAGCCTTCCTAGCTCGCTTCAAATAACGCCATGGCCTCGACATGTGCCGTTTGAGGAAACATATCGAGAATCCCGGCACGTTTTAACCGGTAGCCCTGCTTGATCAATTCGACCGTATCGCGCGCCAGAGTTGCAGGGTTGCACGACACATACACCAACCGTTCGGCGCCCAGGGACTTGAGCTTGCGCACCACCTCAAAAGCACCATCACGTGGTGGGTCCAAGAGTACCGCACAAAAGCCTTCGCGCGCCCATTCGGCATCAGTCAAAGGCTGGGATAAATCGGCCTGAAAAAACTTCGCGTTATGCAGATTGTTGCTAGCGGCGTTCGCGGCAGCGCGCTCGACCATCGCTTGCACGCCTTCCACCGCCACCACTTCGCGAACGGTTTTGGCCAGCGGCAAGGCAAAATTGCCTAGACCACAGAACAGATCGAGGACACGCTGATCCGCTTGCGGTTTGAGCCAGTCCAGCGCCTGGGCGACCATCGCTTCGTTGACCCCGGCGTTGACCTGGATGAAATCCCCCGGCCGATACGCCAGGCTCAAGTCCCACTGTTCCAGGCGATAACCCAGCTGTTGAGTGACATCGACCGGTTGCGGCTCGCCATCGCCATGCAGCCACAACTGGGCTTCATGGAACGCACAAAAATCCTTGAGGATCGTCATGTCGGCGTCGGACAACGGCGCCATGTGCCGCAGCAATACCGCCAACGACGAACCACTGAACAATTCCACATGCCCCAGCGCCTGAGGTTTGCTCAAGCGGCGGAGCATCTCCGGCAAGCGGGTCATGATCGGTTGCAAGGGCTGTACCAGCACCGTGCATTCGGTGATCGCAACGATGTCCTGACTGCCTGCAGCGCGAAAACCGACTTCGAGTTTTTTCGCCTTCATGTCCCAGCGCACCGCCACACGGGCGCGACGCCGGTAACCGAATTCCGGACCGCTCAACGGCGCGGCCCACTCTTCGGGTTCGACCCCGGCCACCTTGGACAACTGCTCGGCGAGCATGCGCTGTTTCAGGGCGAGTTGTTCGTTGTGGGGCAAGTGCTGCACGCTGCAACCGCCACAGCGACCAGCGTGCGGGCACGGTGCCGGGCGACGCAGTTCGCTGGCCTGGAACACCCGTTCGGTGCGTGCCTCGACCACTTTACCGTGGGCACCCAAGACTCGCGCCTCGACTTCCTCACCGGCCAATGCGCCGATGACGAACCAGGTGCGACCTTCAAAAAACGCGATACCGCGACCGTCGTTAGCCAGGCGCTCGATGTTCAAGCGCTGCTTTTTGCCGGTCGGAATTTGCGGGGCCTTGCTGCCGCCCGTGGGCTGGAAGCGCAGGCCTCTCTCTTGCTTGGCCATCAGTTAGGCGCGTCGAAAATGCCGGTCGACAAGTAACGGTCGCCACGGTCGCAGATGATCGCGACGATCACCGCGTTTTCAACTTCCTGGGACAGACGCAGCATCGCTGCCACCGCACCGCCCGAGGACACACCACAAAAAATGCCTTCTTCGCGTGCCAGACGACGGGTCACGTCTTCGGCTTCGCTTTGCGCCATGTCGACGATGCGGTCGACACGATCAGCTTGATAAATCTTCGGCAGGTATTCCTGCGGCCAGCGACGGATGCCCGGAATCGCCGAGCCTTCCATCGGTTGCAGACCGACGATCTGCACGTTGTCGTTCTGCTCTTTCAAGTAGCGCGACACGCCCATGATGGTCCCGGTGGTGCCCATCGAACTGACGAAATGAGTGATGGTGCCCTCGGTCTGGCGCCAGATTTCCGGGCCGGTGGTGGTGTAGTGCGCCTCGGGATTATCCCCGTTGGCGAACTGGTCCAGCACCTTGCCACGGCCTTCGGCTTCCATTCGCTGAGCGAGGTCGCGAGCGCCTTCCATGCCTTCTTCCTGGGTGACCAGAATCAGCTCGGCGCCATAGGCGGTCATCGCAGCTTTGCGTTCGGCGCTGGAGTTGTCCGGCATGATCAGGATCATCTTGTAACCCTTGATCGCGGCGGCCATGGCCAGCGCAATCCCGGTGTTACCCGAGGTCGCTTCGATCAGCGTATCGCCGACGTGGATCTGCCCACGCAACTCGGCGCGAGTGATCATCGACAACGCCGGCCGGTCCTTGACCGAACCCGCCGGGTTATTCCCTTCGAGCTTGAGCAAAAGGGTGTTGCTGGTGGCGCCAGGCAGGCGCTGCAAACGAACCAGCGGAGTGTTGCCGACGCAATCGGCAATGGTTGGGTACTGCAAGGTCATGGCGTATTCGCAATCCAGACTGCGGGGGCGCCTATCATACCGGCAAACGTTGGCAGGCCATATCACGCAAAGTGCGGTGCTTATGGCTTATGGGAATAAGCGCGGGGTTTGCAGCGAAAGAAATCCTACACAAATGGGTAATAGCTCCGTAGGAACAAGGATTGCCCACGATGATTCTGCAATACACAACGATGTTTCCGGACAATCGCCTAGGATATTTCCCGCAGGTTTTGGCGGCTTTCATGAACTAGTGAGTAAAAGATTTCATTGATAGTCTTTTGGTCGCATTCCGCGCTCCCTAGCGAAATGAAGCACATGCAAACCTCCTGAAGGACTCTAAATCAATGTCCGAAACCTTGACTTTATTTCGCTCTGAAGTTGCTAACGCGAAGAACGAACAACACTTCGGTCGCGTGCTGATCCATCAACCCTGGGGATATGGTGTAGCCGCCATCTTGGCTAGTATGTTGATACTACTGTTGATGACCTATGCCTACTTCGGAACCTATACCCGTAAATCAACTGTTAATGGCTTGCTTATGCCAGAGCAGGGAATGTTGCGTTTAACGTCTGTGGGCACAGGATTACTAACAGAGGTTCTTGCTAAGGAGGGACAAGCCGTTGAGATCGGCCAAGCTTTATTCATAGTTTCTGGCGAACGCTTCGGTACAACGGGCGGTGTACAAAATCTCATCTCAGAGCAACTTACTCAACGCATACAGATAACTGAGCGAAACCTCAACTTGGCGAACGAGCGTCGGAGAGGACAGCTACTCATGCTTGATGGTCGCCTCACTGCGATTACCGAAGAACTGAGTCAATTTCGAGAAGAAATACGACTGCTAAAACGGCGGGTAGCACTGGCTGAAACACAACAGCAACGACAGCACGAACTGGCAGCAGTTGACTTCATTTCGGTTGCACAGCTTCAAAAAGGAGAAGGGGAATTTCTAGCGCTGCAGGGGCAACAGCAAAGTATTCAACGCGCTCGTGCGAGTCTCAATCGCGAACGCATGGAACTGGTGGCGCAAAGACAAGAGGTCGAATTGCGACATCGCGCTGAGACTGCAGAGATAGATAACAGTATTTCCCTGGTCAGGCAGGAGCAGGCGGAAAACGAAGTTCGCCGAAAACAGATAAGCGTGGCACCGTTTGCCGGTACCGTCACTGGTTTGAACGTGCAAAAAGGTCAACAAGTCGAGGCCGGCTCACTGCTGGCTAGCCTTATCCCTCAAGGAGAAAATCTTACTGCTCACTTATATGTCGCTTCTCGTCAAGCGGGGTTTATAGAGAAAGGGCAGACCGTGTTAATCCGCTACGCCGCCTACCCTTATCAGAAATTCGGCATGGCCCGAGGACGGATCTTAGAATTGACGAAGAGCCCCTACGCAGCTCAGGAGTTACCTACCCATATTGCAAGTGCTCTTTATAGCACCGCTCCGCCGTCTGAGCTTTTTTATCGCGTAACCGTTGCACTCGATTCACAGAACATCGCCGTCTACGGTAATTCACACCCCCTGCAAGCAGGCATGCTATTGGAAGCCGATATTCTCCAGGACGAACGTCGCCTTTATGAATGGGCTCTGGAACCGATTTACTCTCTCACAGGCAAACATCTCTATTAAACAGCATTTAAACAGAAACAACAGGGAGCGGTAAACATATGACAAAAAGGGAGCAAGAAGTCCTAAAATCACTTCTCCAAGGACATACCAACAAACAAATCGCCATATTACTTGGAATAAGCGATTTCACAGTACGCGATCACGTTTCTTCAATTCTACGTAAGAAAGGAGCCGGATCAAGGGCGGAGTTATTCGCAGCAGAAATAGGCCAAAGAAAGCCTTAACCCCCTACATTTATAGGATTAAAAAATCTCGCCAAGTGAATTACACTTCCAATCACACCCAAAACAATACAATCCGTTTTTATTGCCAATGATACAGCGCCCAGCAAATACCAATTATCGGCTACCACCTTGACAAGTAAAAAAGCGCAACCAATTCAACCTCATCCTTAAACCAAAGATAAAAACAGAGAGGACTTAAGCCCAATGGTCGACCACAACCTTGGAGAATCGAGTGAAGGATGGAGCATAGTTGTATTGGGTATTCGCTTTGTAGAAGGCACTGTATCGAACGCCCTAATCTCCGCCCTTTCAATAACTCTTTATTTTATTTTCTTTTATTGGATATTCAGATTGTTACGCTTACGATGGGGACCACCTAAAAGCTTATTCATTACCCTCCTCTTACTTCATATAATTCCCGCCATTATTCTATGGACAACAAAATACGCCCTTCAACAATAGATAGTCAATTGTTCACAGTTCACCCCACCCAGCATCAGGAGCAACTATGCGTGAATTAACGATATGTGACTTTGAATTAGTATCTGGCGCAGTAGGTCCACCCGGAGCTGTTGTTGGAGCGGTTACGGGCGCGGCAACTTATATTGGAGGCGCAATGGCTACTGGCCAGGGCGATGTCGCTGGCCTTACTGCAAGTGCAGTGGCGGGGGGAGCCGCAGGCTTTCTACTGGGGCCTGCCGGTATGGGAGTAGCCCAAACTACCGCTGCAACCATCCTTGGTGCTGAAGTAGGGTTTTATTCCGGCATGCTAGGAGGACAAGCTCAAAGTGCTGTCAATGCAGCCGGGACGAACTACGGCGGCACAAACTACAACTAAATAATAAACTCAGAATGGAGCCTTGCCGCCTTAATGCCGCCAGGCTCCTAAGGTCTATCTTTATGAGCATATCGCTCAACATGTCTTTTGGTGAATTTTTTGAACAATATCAAGAAAAAAAACCACTACTTATTAAGGGGGCAGCTTCTAATACTCGATTCTCATGGGAGGACGTAAATGATATTTTCGATAATAGCGATGCAGCATCCAATGATTTCAAACTTGCCCTAGACGGCATACGCCCCAAATCAGAGTACGTAGAGAACTATCTAGATATTGGAGTATTACGCCATCGACTGATCAAGCCCGTCATCTACGAAAATCTAAAAAACGGCGCTACACTAATCGCCAACAAGATAAAAAATTCAAAAAAAGTCAATGAAGTATCAAATCAAATTGCAGCATTTACCGGCAGACAAGTCGTAAGCAGCGCATATCTATCTTTCGGAAGCAAGGATTCCTTTCGATGCCACTGGGATACTCGGGACGTATTTGCGATCCAATTAATTGGCCGTAAACGCTGGATCGTTTACGAGCCATCGCTGCAGTCCCCTTTATACACCCAACAAAGCAAGGATTACGAACACATGTATCCTTGCCCACCTAGTCCATACATGGATATCGTTCTAGAGGCTGGTGATGTTTTATATCTCCCTCGAGGTTGGTGGCACAACCCTTTGCCATTGGGGGAGGCTACCTTCCATCTTGCGATAGGTACTTTCCCGGCGTACACAGTTGATTATCTATCATGGTTATTCAAACGACTTGAGGTCTTCAATGGTTTACGTCGTTCGCTCCATAATTGGCAACAAGACAAGGACTCCCTTTCGTCGGTGGGTCAGCACCTCAATGAGTTGATCACCGACCCCAACAACTACCATTGTTTCCTTGATGAATTCACTGGTGCAACGCGGGTAGATTCTTCACTGGCTCTGGATATTTTTGGCAATCCTAACGCGGGCACACTCTCCGATCATTACGGCGTTCGACTGTGTACAAATAGTTGCCACGGCCTAAATGATGGTTACATTATTGCTAATGGAACCCGATTAAATCTTGACAAGCAAAGTCAAAAACTAGTACGACATATAGCTAAATCCCCCGACACAAGTATCGGAACGCTGCTCATCAACTTTCCAGAAATGCCGGCTAACCAAGTACGGAAACTGATCATCCAACTCTGCCATCTAGATATCTTGGAACTCTCCCGAGCCTGATCACGTCGTACAACTACCAGGAAGTTCTGCCACATGAAAGTTACGCTACAAGTAGAGAGCCCGGAGTGCGGCCTTGCCTGCCTAGTGATGATCGCCTCATTCCACGGGTTGCACTTGGACCTGATGAACATGCGCAGACACTTCTCCATTTCGCTAAAGGGAACCGACCTATCCCAATTAATGCGGCATGCTCAGTCACTCAATTTTTCCTGCAGGCCTCTGCGATTAGAATTGGAGGAGTTATCCCAGTTACGCACACCATGCATTCTTCACTGGAATATGAATCACTTTGTGGTGCTAGAGAGAGTGAAGGGAAACAGCCTAAGTATTCTAGACCCAGCATTTGGTCGTAGGGTGATGACATCGTCTGAGGCCTCGAGGCATTTCACCGGCGTAGCTCTGGAATTGACACCTAACGCTACATTTCGCCCCGATTCACAGAAAGCTCGAGTCCGCCTGTACGACTTGATTCGCCGCACCATTGGGCTCAAGCGCGCTTTAGGCAATATATTTGTACTTGCACTGGCGTTGGAAACTGTCGCACTACTCGCTCCACAAGTTACTCAATGGGTAATCGATGGGGCACTGGTGTCTTCTGATCATGATCTGCTGTTGTTGGCTGTATTGGGGGGCTGCCTACTGATGGTGACGGATTTTGTCCTACGGATGGCTCAGGGTTGGATGTCATTACGTCTGGGCCAACAGTTGGCAATACAGTGGTCGGGAAACTTGTTCAGCCATATGTTACGTCTGCCCTGGACATTTTTTGAAAAACGTCAACTTGGGGATATCGCTGCCCGTTTCCAGTCATTTGCTGTCATCCGCAAAATATTGACAAACGGCGCTATCACAGGAGTACTTGATGGATTAGTTGCAATAGCGACACTAACAATGATGCTTTTGTACAGCCGCGCACTTACAGCAATTGTATTGATTGCCTTGGTACTGTATGGCGTCGCGCGACTAGTTTTTTACCACCCGCTCCGCAACGCTTCTGAGGAGCGCATAGTACTTGGCGCCAGAGAAAACTCTTATTTCCTGGAAACAATAAGGGCAATTTTACCCATCAAGTTATTCAATGCAACCCAGTTGCGATTGGCGACTTGGCAAAATATGATTGCAGATGTTCAGAATCGAGATGTAACAACACAGAAAATATTGCTAGTGTTTGCCTGTTTGAACATTCTGATCTTTGGATTAGAAGGAATGCTGCTGCTCTATGTCGGTGGCTCCGCCGTTCTCCAGGGCGCACTATCATTGGGTATGTTGTTAGCATTCATCGCCTACAAAACCCAATTTACTGGACGAGCAAGCAAGTTGATTGACTTGGGCATTGAAATTCGTATGCTTTCACTACATTCCGAGCGACTGGCCGATATTGCTTTAGAAACACCAGAGCCTGATGAACCGATGGAAGCGGATTTTGATCGTATAGAACCTTATATTGAATTCAGACACGTTTCATATCGATATGCACATGGCGAGCCCTCGGTAATACACAATCTGTCTCTCACGATCAACGCAGGGGATTCAGTAGCAATCGTCGGTCGTTCTGGTTGCGGTAAAAGCACATTGCTTAAATTAATACTCGGCCTGCTTACACCGACAGAAGGGGAGATTTTGATTGGCGGAATACCTATGCGTCAGCTGGGGCCTCGGACATGTCGTAGCTTAGTAAGTGCTGTAATGCAGGAGGATCAATTACTGGCAGGATCTCTAGCCGAAAATATTGCTTGTTTCGATCCACACTTCTGTCAGGAACACATAGCGGAAGTAGCTCACCAAGCAGATATCCACAAGACTATTACTAATATGCCTATGGGCTACCAGACGCTTGTGTCTGAGATGGGAACCGGATTATCTGGCGGACAGAAACAGCGAATTTTTATAGCACGCGCCTTATATCGAAAACCAAAAATTCTTGCGCTTGACGAGGCAACTAGCCACTTGGATCTGCACAGTGAGCAGCATGTAGTCAGGGCGCTGCGTGAAATGCCAATTACGCGAATAATTATTGCTCATCGTCGTGAAACAATCGCTTTCGCTAAGCGTCTTGTCTGCCTGGACAATGGGAAGGTCGTGGAAGATGTTCGTCTCGATGAGACAAGGGTCAATATATGAGGCCCATCAAAATAATTGTGATAAGTGCTGTCTTGTTGCTGGATGGGATGATTGCTAAGGCTCATGACAGTGATCTTTTGCACATCTATCAACAGGCATTATTGAATGATGCTCGGTACACCGCAGAGAAAGCCCATCAGCGCACGGGGCAGGAGCACTGGTTACAAGGCCGATCAGGACTTTTACCCAAAATATCGCTAGATGCTCAAACCCACTGGATAGAAACCGACTACCAAGTTCCTACCGGCAATATCGAGCACAGCCGACAGAATCGTAGTTACGGCATCCAATTGATACAACCTATCTTTCGTTGGCAGAACTGGGTTCAGTTCAAGCAGGGTGAACTTCAACGTGTGCAAGCAAAAATCCGTCTTGAAAACGCGGGACAGGTCTTAATGTTGCGTGTTGCGCATGCTTACTTTGAAGTACTGAATGCAACTGACGTACTTCGGGCAGTACGGGATCTACGAGCTGCCGATGGGGAGCAGTTAGCAAGCGCTAAAAAGAACTTTGAATTAGGTAACACCAGCATCATTGATGTGCATGAGACTCAGGCAAGTTTTGATCGCAGCACCGCGCAACTTATCAAAGCTAAAAGCGACCTGGATCTGACCCAAAACTCCTTAGTTCGAATCATTGGGCAGCATCCAGGCTTACTGAGAGGATTGGACGACAATGTGACTCTCTTACCTCCGCAACCATTAGAGCTATCTACATGGGTTAAAGCGGCTCAGCAATTTAGTCTTGCTGTACAAGCACAAGCATTACTCCTAGACATCGCAGGCAATGAAGTACGTATTCGTAAGGCCGAACACTTACCGTCTATCGATCTGATCATCAGTCAGAACATACAGCAAAACCCTAATGCCAATACGAACCGCATTGACTCGTCTAGTATTGGACTACGTTTAAGCATGCCACTGTATAGCGGGGGTAGACTGAGTTCTGCTACTCGGCAAGCAGTAGCGATGCAGGAACAAACTGAATTTGAATTGGAAGACGCCCGCCGCGCTGCTGCGCTGACAGCCCGAAAGGCTTGGTCGGGCGTAATGGACGGCATAGCGCAGGAAAATGCGCTTAAGGCAGCGAAATCGTCCGCACTCTCGGCAGTGACATCTAATAAAATCGGATACAAGGTCGGAATTCGAGTTGGTATCGATGTCCTAGAAGCTCAAAGAAAATACAGCGACATAGTTCAACAACTGTCTCGCGTCCGTTATGACATCTTGTTGGCCCAGTTACAGCTTAAGGCCGCGGTAGGTACATTAAATGAAGTTGATATTGCCGAAATCAACGCGTTGCTGAGCGGTTGATAAAACAATAATTGAAAGTACATTGCTACAAGCTATCTATTATGGGATGTTTCCCCTACTACCAAATCGACTATTTGCCGCCCGATAGGTCGAGAAACTCAACCATGTACGCATCGCGGAATATCTCAAGCGCCGCAGGGTGAGTTTGTCTCAGCGCTGCCGAGACTTTTGCCGGTTGGGTGACGCTGCGCTCGAACAGGGCCGCTTTGAACTGGCGCTCCAGTTCGCGCGTCGACCACCTCTCCTGTATCGCCATACGCAGGTAAAACTCACGCTCTTCCGGGAGTCTGCTCTGAGTCAGGATGAGCAGATTGTGGGTTCAGAGCAATTGTGTCAGCAGCGCTGACACTTTTTTACCGGATGGCACGGCTTCATCGCGAGCAAGCTCACTCCCACAGTGTTCAGTGTTGTTCACGCGGTTTGTGACCTACACAAGTCCACTGTTGATCGGGTTGTCCGACCAAGGCAATTGTCTCACCAGTGGTGAGACTATCTCTTCAGCGCTGTAGAGGGCGGTGACTGGTAGGACGTCTTCGCGAGCAAGCCCGCTCCCACAAGGTTCGGTGTTGTTCATACGGTTTGTAGCCTTACACGAGTCCACTGTTGATCCCGGTTTTGCGACCTGGGCAATTGTCGCACCAGTGGCGCGACTATCTCTTCAGCGATGCAGAAGGTGGTGGTTGGGAAGGCCTCTTCGCGAGTAAGCCCGCTCCCACAGGGGATCGGGGGTAACTACACAATTTGTGGGCGACACACATCCACTGTGGGAGCGGGCTTGCTCGCGAAGGCGTCGGCACTGACATCATCGATATCAGCCAACAACCGCATATTCAGCCGCAACCCAGTCCTGGTGTTCTCAGCCCAAAGCTCCCCGCCCTGGCGTTGCACCGCATTACGGGCAATGCTCAATCCCAGTCCAAATCCACCATCCCCCGGCCGCGAACCATCCAGGCGAATGAACGGCGAGAAGATCCGTTCCAGATTGACTTCAGCCACCCCGCCGCCCTGATCCTCCAGCCACAAATGCCAAAAGTCGCCATCGCGCTGTCCACCGAGGCGGACAATGCCGCCATCGGGAGAATGCCGAATCGCATTACGCAGAATGTTTTCCAGCGCCTGGGCGAGGGTATTCAGATGGCCGCGCACCCAGCAGGAAGAATCCACCGCACAGTGCAACCGACTCGCCGGCCAGCCACTTTCATAGCAGGCGTTTTCCGTGAGCATGTCCCACAGCGCCGGAACCTGGATCGATTCGTCGGGCAACCGTGTGCGTTCGGTGTCGAGCCAGGCCAGTTGCAGGGTGTCATCTACCAGCCGTTGCATGCCGTCGACTTCGCGCCCAATGCGCTCGCGCAATTGCACCAGGCCTTGCTCGCTTTCGCTGGCCACTCGCAGACGGCTCAACGGCGTGCGCAATTCGTGGGACAGGTCGCGCAGCAGTTGTTGTTGCAGGGCGACGGTGCTTTGCAGGCGCTCGGACATGTGGTCGAAGGCCCGACCCAGTTCACCCAGCTCATCCGAACGGTTGGTGGTGTGGCTCGACAGACGCACGTTCAACTGATCGGCCCGCCAGGCGTTGGCCTGTTCGCGCAAGCTGTTCAACGGCACCACCAGCAACCGGTATAAACCGACACACAGCAGCAAGGTGAACAGTCCGGGAATCACCCCATTGGTGATCACGCGCCAGAACACCCGGTATTGCCCGGGCAAGAAACGTTGCGGAAGCTCAATCACCAGGCTGCCAGCGGCCGGATCCTTTGGGAACGGCACTCGCAGCCACGGCAAGCCTCGAGTATGGCGACTGGTTGGCCAATCGAGACCGCGTAGAAAGGTCAGGCGTTGGATTTCCTTCTCCACCAGCGGATAGCTGCTCAAGGACTGCAGATCGCTACCGATCACGCCGACCCAGGTTGTCTCGCGTTGACCGACATCCTGCAACCAGGCATCGACGCCTGCGCTCTTGCGCTCATCCCACGCCTGCTCCGCCTCAGCGGCATAACGCGTCAGGGTGCTTCGGGCCTCGTCGGACAGGAACAGGTTTTTCTGTTCCATGTAGCGGCCCCAGGACCAGCTCAGCCAGATCATCAGCAAACAGAACGCCACCAACAGGCACGCCAGCTTCCAGAACAGCGAGTGCCGGCCCGGCAGGTCAGACCATTTCATCGACGGCGCTCAATACATACCCTTTACCCCAGACTGTGCGCACTTCGCGCTCGGTATAACCGACGGCCTTGAGCTTGCGACGGATTTGGCTGATGTGCATGTCGAGGCTACGGTCGTGGGCCGCGTAGCCCCGTTGCAGCACCTGCTGATAAAGGAAGGCTTTGCTCAACACTTCATCGTTGTTGCGATTAAGGGTTTCCAGCAGCCGATACTCGCTGCGAGTCAGGCCGGCGGCTTGCTCGCGATAAAAGACTTCGCACTGCTCATCGTCGAAACACAGGCTATGGACCGGCGTCGCAATCGCTGTCGGGGCGGGTCGACGGTCGAAAGCCACCCGCCGCAGGATGGCTTCGATGCGCACCCGCAACTCGGCCATGCTGAACGGCTTGGGCAGGTAATCGTCGGCGCCCAGGCGAAACCCGCTGATGCGATCCGCCTCGGCGCCCAGTGCCGACATCAACACCACCGGGGTGGCATGGCTCTGACGCAGTTGGGTCAGAACGTTCAGGCCGTCCAGGCCCGGCAACAGAATGTCCATCAGCACCACATCGAACGGTTGCCCTCGGGCGATGGCCAGGCCTTCCTGGCCGTTCTGGCACCAGGTCACTTGAAAACCGCAGCGTCCCAAGTGCTCATGGACATAAGCACCCAGCACGAGGTCGTCTTCTATAGACAGGATACGAGGAAGGCCAGCAGCGATGGGAGTCATGACTATCTGCAAATAATTCTCAGTTGCCGATTATTCAAGATTGCCTCGCCAGGGGCAACCCACGGTTTGCCCGGAAGGCAAAAGCGCCCATCCAGCCGACGAATGACGACATCAACTTTACGAAGATTGCCCGCTAGCAAATCGCTACACTGCGCAAGTGGTGCGTGCCGGATGCACGTGCGGGTTATTCAATCGCGGGATGCAGGAGAGTTGCGTGCTCAAGAAACTGGGAATTAAAGGCCGCGTGCTGTTGCTGACCTTGCTTCCAACCAGCCTGATGGCGTTGGTGCTGGGCGGCTATTTCACCTGGATGCAGCAATCGGACCTGCAAACCCAACTCATGCAGCGCGGCGAGATGATCGCCGAACAACTTGCACCGCTGGTTGCCCCGGCCATGGGCCACAAAAACACCGAGTTGCTGGAGCGCATCGCCACCCAGTCGCTGGAACAGACCGATGTGCGCGCGGTGACCTTCCTCGCGCCCGACCGTACACCGTTGGCCCACGCGGGCCCGACCATGCTCAATGCGGCACCGACCGGCAACGGCTCGCAGATGCTACGCCGCAGCGGTAACGACGCGACCCGCTACTTGCTGCCGGTGTTCGGCAAGCATCGCAATCTGGCTGGCGACGTGATTCCCGACGAAGCCGATCGCCTGTTGGGCTGGGTCGAACTCGAACTGTCCCACAACGGCATGCTGCTGCGCGGTTACCGCAGCCTGTTCGCCAGCCTGCTGTTGATCGGCGCCGGCCTGGCCGGTGCGGCGTTGCTGGCCCTGCGCATGGGCCGGACCATCAATCGGCCGATCAGCCAGATCAAACTGGCAGTGGCACAACTCAAGGACGGTCATCTGGAAACCCGCTTGCCGCCCCTCGGCAGCCAGGAACTGGATGAACTGGCGTCGGGCATCAACCGCATGGCCGGCACCCTGCAAAACGCCCAGGAAGAATTGCAGCACAGCGTCGACCAGGCCACCGAAGACGTGCGCCAGAACCTGGAAACCATCGAAATCCAGAACATCGAGCTGGACCTGGCGCGCAAGGAAGCCCTGGAAGCGAGCCGGATCAAATCCGAGTTCCTGGCCAACATGAGCCACGAAATCCGCACGCCGCTCAACGGCATTCTCGGCTTCACGCACCTGTTGCAAAAAAGCGAGCTGACCCCGCGCCAGCTCGACTATCTGGGCACCATCGAAAAGTCCGCCGACAGCCTGCTGGGGATCATCAACGAGATCCTCGATTTCTCGAAAATCGAGGCCGGCAAACTGGTGCTCGACAATATTCCGTTCAACCTGCGCGACTTGCTGCAAGACACCCTGACCATCCTCGCTCCGGCCGCCCACGCCAAACAGCTGGAACTGGTGAGTCTGGTCTATCGCGACACTCCCCTGTCGCTGGTCGGCGATCCGCTGCGGCTCAAACAGATTCTGACCAACCTGGTCAGCAACGCGATCAAGTTCACCCGCGAAGGCACCATCGTCGCCCGGGCCATGCTTGAAGAAGAGCACGAAGACAGCGTGCAACTGCGCATCAGCATTCAGGACACCGGCATCGGCCTGTCGAACCAGGACGTGCGCGCCCTGTTCCAGGCCTTCAGCCAGGCCGATAACTCGCTGTCGCGCCAGCCCGGCGGCACCGGTTTGGGGCTGGTGATTTCAAAGCGCCTGATCGAACAGATGGGCGGCGAGATTGGCGTCGACAGTACACCGGGTGAAGGTTCGGAATTCTGGATCAGCCTGAGCCTGCCGAAAACCCGCGACGACGCCGAGGACCTGCCCGGCCCGCCGTTGCTCGGGCGTCGCGTGGCGGTGCTGGAAAACCATGAACTGGCCCGCCAGGCGTTGCAGCATCAACTGGAAGATTGCGGCCTGGAAGTCACGCCGTTCAATACGCTGGAAAGCCTGACCAATGGCGTCACCGGCGCCCATCAGACCGAGCAGGCAATCGATCTGGCGGTGCTTGGCATCACCAGCAACGACATGCCGCCGGAGCGCCTCAACCAGCACATCTGGGACCTCGAACATCTGGGCTGCAAAGTCCTGGTGCTGTGCCCGACCACCGAGCAGACGCTGTTCCACCTCTCGGTGCCCAACCCTCACAGTCAGCTCCAGGCCAAACCGGCCTGCACCCGCAAACTGCGTCGGGCCTTGTCTGATCTGGTCAACCCGCGCCAGCAGCGCAGCGAGCCCGGCGAACCGGTGTCGAGCCGGGCGCCGAAGGTCCTTTGCGTCGACGACAACCCGGCCAACCTGCTGCTGGTGCAAACCCTGCTCGAAGACATGGGCGCCAAAGTGCTCGCCGTCGAAAGCGGTTACGCCGCGGTCAAAGCGGTGCAGAACGAAACCTTCGATCTGGTGCTGATGGACGTGCAGATGCCCGGCATGGATGGGCGTCAAAGCACCGAAGCGATTCGTCAGTGGGAAAGCGAACGGCATTGCACGCCGCTGCCGATTGTCGCCCTCACCGCCCACGCTATGGCCAACGAAAAACGTGCGCTGCTGCAAAGCGGTATGGACGATTACCTGACCAAACCCATCAGCGAACGGCAACTGGCCCAAGTGGTGCTGAAGTGGACCGGCCTGGCGCTGCGTAATCAGGCGCCGGAGCGCTCCAGTGACAGCCATGGTGCCAGCGACTTGCAGGTGCTCGATCACGAAGAAGGCTTGCGTCTGGCTGCCGGCAAGGCGGATCTGGCGGCGGACATGCTGGCGATGCTGCTGGCTTCGCTGGAAGCCGATCGCGAGGCGATTCGCGTCGCCCGCGAAGCCAACGACCAGAACGCCTTGATCGAACGGGTCCATCGCCTGCACGGGGCCACGCGTTACTGCGGCGTACCGCAATTGCGTGCGGCCTGCCAGCGCAGTGAAACGCTGCTCAAGCAACAGGACCCGAAAGCTGCGGCGGCACTTGAAGAACTGGAGCGCTCGATCAATCGCCTGGCCGCGCAGGCGCGTATCAGCGCCTGACCCAGCGCAATAACACCTGACGCCATCACGGCTAAGATGTTGCAGGGACATTTCCAGGAGGACACGATGCGCACCATTCTTTTCAGCAGCCAGGGCTACGACCGCGACAGCTTCCTCGCCGCCGACTTGCCCGCCGGCATCGAGTTGCAGTTTCAATCGGCACGTTTGAGCCACGACACCGTGGCATTGGCCGAGCATCACGAGGTGGTGTGCGCCTTCATCAATGATGACCTCAGCACCCCGGTGCTCGAACATCTCGCGGCTGGCGGCACCCGCCTGATCGCCCTCCGTTCCGCCGGTTACAACCATGTCGACCTGGTCGCGGCGAAACGCCTGGGCCTGGCCATCGTGCGGGTGCCTGCCTATTCACCCCACGCCGTGGCCGAACACGCAGTGGCGCTGATCCTGGCGCTTAACCGTCGCTTGCATCGCGCCTACAACCGCACCCGCGAAGGGGATTTCAGCTTGCACGGGCTGACCGGCTTCGACTTGGTGGGCAAGACTGTCGGTGTGGTCGGCACCGGGCAGATCGGCGCGACGTTCGCCAAAATCATGAACGGGTTTGGTTGCCAGTTGCTGGCCTACGATCCGTTCCCGAATCCACAAGTCGAAGCCCTCGGCGCGCGTTACCTGAGTTTGCCGCAATTGTTGGCCGAGTCGCAGATCATCAGCCTGCACTGCCCGCTCAATGAGCAGAGCAAGCACTTGATCAACCGTCAGTCACTGGCCCACATGCAACCGGGAGCGATGCTGATCAACACCGGACGCGGTGGCCTGGTTGACACCCCGGCACTGATCGACGCCTTGAAAGACGGACAACTGGGCTATCTGGGGCTGGATGTCTATGAAGAAGAGGCGCAGCTGTTTTTCGAGGATCGCTCGGACTTGCCGCTGCAAGACGATGTACTGGCGCGGCTGCTGACCTTCCCCAACGTCATCGTCACTGCGCACCAGGCCTTCCTGACCCGCGAAGCCCTTGGCGCGATTGCCGCGACGACCTTGCAGAACATCGCTGCCTGGTCGGCCGGGGCGCCGCAAAATCAAATCGAAGGTTAATGATGCTCAGGGCTTGGGGCCGATCGAGGACGCCAGGATCAACAATCCCAGCCAGCCGAAGCCGATCAAGCGCTGGTGCAGGGAATGCCCGCGGCGCAGCAAAAACCAGACAAAAAACGGTGGTAGTAAAAACGCCATGATCTTCAGCCAACCTTCCACCGGACGTGGCCACGGGTCGGTCGATGGCGCATTCACCGGCGCGCCCCGACGCCTGTGCCGGGAGACGGGAAGTGGAATTTCTGGAATCTCGGGCGCTGGCTCGACCGTCGGTTCAGGTTCGACAACAACCGTCGACACCTCAGGGACATGCTCATCGCGCGGCAGTTGTCCGAATGAAATAGGCGCTGCCCGGGAGGTGTTCGCTTGCCTGGCCGCTGCTGGAGCGCCGCAGTGAATGCACGATAGTGTTTCAGAGCTGATGCTCCTTTTGCATTCATAACACTCGGTCAATGCCATTTCCATTCCTTAGGGGTGCAAAAGCGGCAGTGTGCCATGACTGGGCAGGTGATTTGAACCTGATCGAAGGTCACATGCCCACGCCATGCTGCGTTGATGCCCGTGCTAGCATATCGCGCATATTTGGAGGACCCATGGTCGAACACGATTTTCGCTACACCCTGATGAACCCTCAACACACCCTGACCGAATGCCGCGCCCTGGTGCCGGGGCGTTATCAGGTCACCGGCAACGGCGGCTCGATTCGCAATAATGACGTCCTGGTGGTCACCCTCAAAGGCAGCAAGGACTTGTCCATGCGCCTGAGCGTCGAAACCGTTCGCCACTTGATCAACCCGCCCGGCCAATGGGTCGCGGTGGCCAGTGGTCCGGTGTTTGGTGAACTGGCGATCCACACCTGGAAGGTCAATTGCGACAGCTGCGCCAAAGAACTGAGCTTCGAGTTCGCGGTCGACGCCAAATTGGGCAACAAGGCTGAAAAGCCTGCCGCCACAGCGCGCATTGCCGAGCTGGGCTGGACTAGCGTCGGCGAGAAACACCTGTGCCCGAAATGCCAGGAGCCTGCGTGATGAAACACCTTGTTCTGGCCGCGATGGCGGGCGCCAGCCTGATAGGCTGCGCCGCCGACCCGGTGCAATTGCAGCAAAACCACAGTTACATTCTGGAGTGGATCGGCGAACGTCCGTTGATGGACTACAGCCATTTGACCATCACCCTGGGTGACGACGGTCGCGCCTACGGTAATGGCGGCTGCAACCACTGGTTTGCGCCCTACACCCTGGAAGGCGACAAGCTGAGCTTCGGCAAAGTGGGCAGCACCCGCAAACTGTGCGCACCGGCGTTGATGGAGCAGGAAAAACGTTTCCTGCAAGCGCTGGAAAACGTGCAGCGCTGGGACATCTCGCCAATCGACCAGATGCGTTTCTGGCCGGCAGAGGGCAAGCCGTTGCGTTGGTGGCTTGAAGAGGGTTGATCCCTTCCTCTTTGTGGCTTGGAGAATAACTGTGGCGAGGGAGCTTGCTCCCGCTGGGCTGCGAAGCAGCCCTAAATCCAGCCCCCTCGTTTCGTCAGGGACACCGCATACACTGGTTTTGCGACTGCTGCGCAGTCGAGCGGGAGCAAGCTCCCTCGCCACAGGTGGGAACAATCACTCCCACCGCACCGTTCAGTTAGTTGCCTGCAACGCCTCCAGCTTCGCCATCACCCCCGCCGCCGTCTGCTCACCCATCAACTGTTCCCGCACCTTGCCCTTGTTATCGATGATGTAAGTCACCGGTAACGCTTCACTGCGTGGCAGATCAAAGAAATCCGCCGGGTCCTGGGCCAGCACGGTGAACTTGATCCCCAGTTTCTCACTGGCGCTCTTCAGCTCATCGCCCTGCACATTGTCGAAGTTGACCCCGAACACACCAATTTTTTTGCCGTTGAGCTCTTCGGCCAGCGCGTTCAACTGCGGGATCTCGGTGCGGCACGGACCGCACCATTCGGCCCAGTAATTGACCACAATCCATTGTTTGTCGAGACGCCCGGACGCCACTTTGTGGCCATCCTGGTCGATGCCATAGTCACTGCCGCAGCCCCCCAGCATTAACGCCCCGATGATCGCCAACGCCGCTGCCAATCGTCTTGTCATGTCGTGATCCTTGCTCAAAATTGAATGCGCCTGCGACCCATCGACTCTCACGGTTCTGGATTGCGCGCTGCACAGTTAGAATAGACGCCACCTTACGCAAGATGCGACCCGCAAATGACCGATCTGACGCTTTATCACAACCCGCGCTGCTCGAAATCCCGCGGTGCGCTCGAACTCCTTGAAGCCCGCGGCCTGACGCCGACCGTGGTCCGCTACCTCGAAACCCCACTGGACGCTGCGCAACTGCAGAGCCTGTTGGGCAAACTCGGGATCAACGCCCGGCAATTGCTGCGCACCGGTGAGGACGAGTACAAAACCCTCAACCTGGCAGATGCCACGCTGACCGAAGCGCAATTGATCGCGGCCATCGCGGCCCACCCGAAACTCATGGAACGGCCGATTCTGGAAGTCGGCGACAAAGCTGTCATCGGCCGTCCGCCGGAGAATGTGCTGGAGTTGTTGCCGTGAGCGCGCCGTACATTCTGGTTCTGTATTACAGCCGCAGCGGCTCGACCAATGAAATGGCCCGGCAGATTGCCCGTGGGGTTGAACAGTCGGGAATGGAAGCGCGCCTGCGCACCGTGCCGCCGATTTCCACCGAGTGTGAAGCGGTGTCGCCGGATATCCCGGACGAAGGTGCGTTGTACGCCAGCCTCGACGACCTGAAAAACTGCGCCGGCCTGGCCCTCGGGAGCCCGACCCGCTTCGGCAACATGGCGGCGCCGCTCAAGTACTTCCTCGACGGCACCAGCAACCTGTGGCTGACCGGCGCCCTCGTCGGCAAACCGGCCGGCGTGTTTACCTCCACCGCGAGCCTGCACGGCGGCCAGGAAACCACGTTGTTGTCGATGATGTTGCCATTGCTGCACCACGGCATGCTGATCACCGGCCTGCCCTACAGCGAATCGGCCCTGCTGGAAACCCGGGGTGGCGGCACGCCTTACGGTGCCAGCCATCACGCCGGGGCTGATGGCAAACTCGGATTGAATGAGCATGAAGTCGCACTGTGCCGGGCCTTGGGCCTGCGCCTGGCGAAGACCGCACAGAAGCTGGAGGGCTGACATGGCCAAGAAGCCAAAGATACTGCCCTCGATCGAATGGCTCGAACCTCGGGTCCGGGCGATGCGGGTTGTCAGCCTGGTGTGCTTTTTCGGTCTCGTGGGGCTGCTGTGCGCCTACTACCTGCTGGTCGCCGACCTGCATGGCGCACGGCCGTGGGTGATTTTGCTGATCGAACTGGTGCCGCTGCTGTTGCTGGCGCCGGGGATGATTGTCGGCAGCGCCCGCGGGCATTCGTGGATGTGCTTTGTGGTGAATCTGTATTTCATCAAAGGCGCACTGGCCGCGTATGACCCTAACCGGCAGTTGTTTGGTTTGCTGGAGATGGGCGCGAGCCTGGCGGTGTTTTGTTCGGCGTTGTTGTATGTGCGGTGGCGGTTTCAGTTGAATCGCAAGTTGGCTGGCGAGGGCGAGATCAGCATCGCCTGATCTGACGCCTTCGCGGGCAAGCCGCGCTCCCACATTGGATCTTCGGGGGACACATTATTTGTGAACACCACAGATCCCCTGTGGGAGCGGGCTTGCTCGCGAATGGGGCGACTCGGTCTCAATGATTCACGGTATAAGCGAGCATCATCGAAATCTGGCTCATCGCCCGCCCACCACTCTGTTCATGCCACTGGTTAAACACGTCCTGCACCAACGCCAGATCCCGCTGGCTGGTCGGCACCTTGTCGACGATTTTCTGTGCATTCAACCCCGCGACCACGTCGTAGCTCGGCACAAACGTGTCTTTGCCAACCATGCGCAAGAAGCGCGGTGCCGACAACCCGCCCAATTGATGGCCGTGTTTTTTCAGGTAGGTCCACAAGCCGACAATATCGGTCACCGGCCAATCGGCGATCAACGCGCCGAAACTGCCCTTCTCATGGGCCACATCCAGAATGAATTGCGCATTGCGCGGCACGCTCTTGAGCTTGCCCAAGTGGCGGATGATCCGCGCGTCCTGCATCAGTCGCTCCAGGTGTTCGGCGCTCATCAGCACGACTTTTTCCGGGTCGAACTTGAAAAACACTTCCTCGAAGGTCGGCCACTTGGCGTCCACCAGGCTGTGCTTTAGCCCGGCGCGAAAGACCCGCAGCGCCATGGTCGAGAGGTAGCGGTCGTCGCTGATCTTGCGCAATTGCGCCGGGGTCTTGGGAACCGGCAGATGGGCTTCCAGTTCAGCTGCCGAACCGAAGCGGTTCAGACAGTACTCGTGTAGCCACTTGTAATCGCGCATGCCCTCTCCTGAGGATTGGAATACATCACCTGTGGGAGCGGGCTTGCTCGCGAATGCGGAGTGTCAGCCAACATTGTTATCGACTGAAAGGACGCCTTCGCGAGCAAGCCCGCTCCCACAGTTTGTTCAGAGGTTGACCACGTTGACGAAGCGCGAGGCGGCGGTTTCATCGATGCGCAGGTTGGTGAAGTCAAACAGGTTGCGGTCCGCCAGCTGCGACGGCTGCACATTTTGCAGACTGCGGAAAATACTTTCGGTGCGACCCGGGGTCTTGCGATCCCACTCTTGCAGCATGTCCTTGACCACCTGGCGTTGCAGGTTTTCCTGGGAGCCGCAGAGGTTGCACGGGATGATCGGGAACTGTTTGAAATCCGAGTAAGCCTGGATGTCTTTTTCGTTGCAGTAGGCCAGCGGACGGATCACCACGTTGCGCCCGTCATCGGCACGCAGTTTCGGCGGCATGGCTTTGAGCGTGCCGTTGAAGAACATGTTCAGGAAGAACGTCTCGACGATGTCGTCGCGATGGTGACCGAGGGCCATTTTGGTCGCGCCGATTTCGTCAGCAAAGGTGTACAGCGTGCCGCGACGCAGGCGCGAGCACAGCGAGCAGGTGGTCTTGCCTTCCGGGATCAGCTCTTTGACTACCGAGTAAGTGTCTTTCTCGACGATGTGATACTCGACGCCCAGTGCTTTCAGGTACGCCGGCAACACGTGCTCGGGGAAGCCTGGCTGCTTCTGGTCCATGTTCACGGCCACGATGTCGAACTTGATCGGGGCGACCTTCTGAAAGTGCATCAGCACGTCGAGCAGGGTGTAACTGTCCTTGCCACCGGACAGGCAGACCATGACCTTGTCGCCGTCTTCAATCATGTTGAAATCGGCAACAGCCTCACCGGCCTGGCGGCGAAGGCGCTTTTGCAGTTTGTTCTGGTTGACCGTAAGAGTGCCCATGACGCGAAATCCGTGAGGAGTGACGAAAGGCCGGCATTTTACGCAAAAATGCTTCGCCGGCGAAGTGCCCACCATCCCCTGTGGGAGCGGGCTTGCTCGCGAAGGCGTTGGGTCAGCCAGCATCTCTATTGGATGTTACGCCGCTTTCGCGAGCAAGCCCGCTCCCACAGGGGATTGTGATGACAGACCCGCCCGCGATTAGCAGATGTATTTACAGCGCGATTTGCTCTAAAGCCCCCCAACCTGCGCCGTTAAGACCTTTCTATACTGCGACATAAGGTCGCATACATATCCAGACCTTTACTTACTTGGCCACTTTGGGCCCGTAGGCGCTCCGCTGGGGGGCGATGGTAAAAACAAGAGGAGTGACTGGCATGATCCATCACGTAGTGGGGCTCTTCACCCACCCCGACCAGGAATGGAAAGAAATCCGTGGCGACCAAGAGGAAAGCATCAGCCACATGTACCTCACCCACACGCTGATTCTGGCGGCGATCCCTGCCGTGTCCGCGTTTATCGGCACCACCCAGGTCGGCTGGGTCATCGGCAGCCGCGCGCCGGTGATGCTGACCCAGGAAAGCGCGATCTGGATGACGGTCATGTCGTACCTGGCGATGCTCGGTGGTGTGGCGGTGATGGGCGCGTTCATTCACTGGATGGCCCGCACCTATGACGCCAACCCGAGCCTGGCCCGTTGCATCGCGTTTGCCACCTACACCGCCACACCGCTATTTATTGGCGGGCTGGCGGCGCTGTATCCACACATGTGGCTGGGGATGATCATCGGCACGGCCGCCATCTGCTACACGGTGTACCTGCTGTATGTGGGGTTGCCGACCTTCATGAACATTCCATCGGACGAGGGTTTCCTGTTTTCAAGCTCGGTGCTCGCCGTAGGGTTGGTGGTGCTGGTAGCCATCATGGCGTTTACCGTGATCGTCTGGGGCCTGGGCGTTGGTCCCGTCTACACGAACTAGAACTCCAATAGAACAAGATCTGCCAATACAGGCCGCCGCGAGGCGGCCTTTTAATGTCTATTGAAAGAGCACGAACAACGACCATTCGGCGCCTGGCCGATTCGCAAGCCCCGGGGGTTGCGGCATACTCGACGTCTCTGGAGATCCATCAAGCATGCCCGAGCAACTCAATACCCGCGTCGAAGACTGTTACCAACAAGCCGAAACCTTTTTCAAACGACCTTTCAAACGCCCCGTGGTAAGCCTCAAGCTGCGCGGGCAAAAAGCCGGTGTCGCGCATTTGCACGAGAACCTGCTGCGCTTCAACCCGCAGCTATACCGGGAAAACACCGAAGACTTCCTCAAGCAGACCGTGGCCCACGAAGTCGCGCACCTGATCGCCCATCAACTGTTTGGCGACCGCATCCAGCCCCACGGCGAAGAGTGGCAACTGATCATGCGCGGCGTCTACGAACTGCCGCCCAACCGTTGCCACACCTACGACGTCAAACGCCGCAGCGTGACCCGCTACATCTACAAATGCCCGTGTGCCGACAGCGATTTCCCGTTTTCGGCCCAGCGGCACAGTTTGGTGCGGCAGGGGCGGCGGTATTTGTGCCGGCGTTGCCGCAGTACGTTGGTGTTTAGTGGGGAAATGCGGGTCGAGTAACAGGTTTTTTCGTGTTCATGCCGGCCTCATCGCGAGCAAGCTCGCTCCCACAGGGGATTTTCGGCGTGACACAGAACCAGTGTGGGAGCGAGCTTGCTCGCGAAGGCGTCTTATCAAGCGCTACACAACCACCTTGGCACGCCGCAATTCCTCGATCCGCTGCGCACTAAACCCCAACTCTCCCAACACCTGATCCGTGTGCTGCCCCACCGCCGCACCGATATACCTGGGCGCCGGCAACCCTTCGGAAAACTTCAACGGACAAGCCATTTGCTGCTGAGTTGATCCGTCACCGCGAGGCACCTCAGTCACCAATCCCCGCGCCTGCAACTGCGGATGCCGCACCGCCTCGCCCACACTCAACACCGGCTCGACACACGCATCAACCCCGGCAAACAGCTCACACAACTCAGAAAAGTCATGCTTCTCGAATTCAATTTTCAAGTCATTTTTCAACGACTGTTGCTGCTCTGGCTTGGGCGATAAACCCTGGACCGCCAGTTCCGGGCGACCCAGCACCGTGCACAGTTGCTGCATAAACGCCGGTTCCAGGCTGCCCACCGATAACCAGCGTCCATCCCGCGAACGGTAATAGTCATAGAAACTGCCGCCATTGAGCATCTGATCTTCGCGCTCCGGTTCCACACCGCAGGCCAGATACCCGGCGCCGGCCATGGCGTTCAGGCTGAAGGCGCAATCGGTCATGCTCACATCCAGATACTGTCCCTGCCCCGTCTGCTGCCGGGCGATCACCGCCGCCAGCAATCCAATGACGCCGTGTAACGAGCCACCGGCTATGTCTGCCGCCTGAATCCCCAACGGTAGCGGGCCGCTGTCGGCGCGGCCGGTGTAACTTGCCAGCCCCGCCAGCGCCAGGTAGTTGATGTCGTGGCCAGCACGGTCCTTGTAGGGGCCAGTCTGGCCGTAACCGGTGATCGAGACGTAAATCAACTTCGGATTGATCGCCTTCAAGGCTTCATAACCCAGGCCCAGGCGCTCCATCACCCCGGGGCGGAATTGCTCCAACACGATGTCGTGGTCCTGCAGCAGTTGCTTGATCACCTCCAGCGCCTCGGGCTGCTTGAGGTCCAGCGCCAGGCTGCGCTTGTTGCGATTGAGGTACGCATGACTCGCCGAGACGCCCTGGTCGTGGGGCGGCAGCACCCGCAGCAGGTCCATGCGGGTTGGCGATTCGATGCGCAGCACCTCGGCGCCCATGTCTGCCAACAGCAGGGAAGCAAACGGCCCCGGCAGCAGTGTCGAGAAATCCAGAACCTTGAGTGATGCCAGTGGACCGGGCATGGGTGTACTCCTTGAGCGATGCCTCCAGCCTAGGCAGCCAATCGCATTGCAGCAATCACCCGATGTGTCAGCCGTCGTGACCGTTACGCTCAAATCCCAGGCATAAAAAAACCCGCCGAAGCGGGTTTTTCAGTGCAGCCGTCTTATTTGACGTTGCTTGGGGTGACGCCTTCGGACACGCCCAGATCGTCTTCAGGACGGGTGTCGACAATACCGCGACCGCCAGAAGCCAGTTCGGCGTGCATCACGTCGGTGTCCAGTTCCTTGACCCACTTGGCCACAACCAGCGTGGCAACGGCGTTACCCACGAGGTTGGTCAACGCGCGGGCTTCGGACATGAAGCGGTCGATACCGAGGATCAGCGCCAGGCCGGCAACCGGCAGGTGGCCAACAGCCGACAGGGTCGCGGCCAACACGATGAAGCCACTACCGGTCACGCCAGCAGCGCCTTTGGAGGACAGCAGCAACACCACCAGCAGGGTGATCTGGTGCGTGATGTCCATGTGGGTGTCGGTCGCTTGAGCGATGAACACGGCCGCCATGGTCAGGTAGATCGCAGTACCGTCGAGGTTGAACGAGTAACCGGTCGGGATCACCAGACCCACAACGGATTTCTTCGCGCCCAGACGCTCCATTTTGATCAGCATGCGTGGCAGCACGGATTCCGAGGAGGACGTACCCAGCACGATCAGCAGTTCTTCACGGATGTAGCGAATCACTTTCAGCACGCTGAAGCCGTGAGCGCGAGCGATACCGCCCAGCACGACCAGCACGAACACCAGGCAGGTGATGTAGAAGCACAGCATCAACTGACCCAGTTGCACCAGCGAACCCACACCGTAGGCACCGATTGTGAACGCCATGGCGCCCAGGGCACCGAGTGGCGCGAGCTTCATGATCATGTTGATGATGTTGAACATCACGTGAGC
>Ga0066791_10000114_pt1 | contig 31369 bp, 27 predicted proteins | sample OrgsoiDNA2013051_FD_70944 | JGI IMG/M metagenome (GOLD analysis project Ga0066791, IMG submission 70944) | Permafrost soil microbial communities from the Arctic, to analyse light accelerated degradation of dissolved organic matter (DOM) -... | ecosystem: Environmental > Terrestrial > Soil >...
TGAAGGCGTTGGAACGACGAAAATCCTGTGGGAGCGGGCTTGCTCGCGAAGAAAACGCCGCGGTTTTTCAGGAACTACGCGTCATCGTTCTTCGCGGGCAAGCCACGCTCCCACAAGTTTTGCGTCTTAACTGGATGGCTTTATGGCTTGCCGGCGATGGTGTCCCTGAGATCGCCATCGCGGGCAAGCTTTTGCCGTGCGGGAAAAACGGGCTGGCGATCCGCTCTCTTTGGACCGATTGCTCCGTAATCACCGTGCGGTGTTAATTCCTTGGCACGTTACAATGCCCCGGCCCGCTGCGAACGAATCCCCGGAGTCAGATATTCGATGCCCCAGATCAGCCATTTCAAAACCCCATGCCCCGAGCCCATCAACAGCCAGATCCTGCAACTGGTCGTCGACAACCTGACCGAGATCAGCGCGGTGGCCTTGCCGCCGAGCAACCTGTTGTACAACGTGTACCAGTATGCGATCGGCTATGAGGTTCACCTCTATCTGGAAGCGTTGAACGGGCTCAAGGGGATGGCGGTTGAGTTGATCGTGGCCACGGATGTCGACGACCCCGAGAAGGTCATCGGCTTTGCGCTGTACCTGCCGGTCAAGGACGATCCCGAGGCGTGCGGTGTGGCTTATATGGCCGTGGATTCCGGCCATCGGCGCCAGGGAGTAGCCCGGGCGATGCTGCGCGAGATGGTCGGTCGCTACCCTCACGCCGAGCTGACTTGCAGCGTCGGCAAGGTGCCGTACTTTGAAGCGCTGGGCTTTCAAGTGGTGGGTGTCCGCGCGACTCAGGTGCTGATGAACACCCGTGATCACGGCACCGACGGCTTGATGGCGGTGCTGGACACGGCACCGATCTACAGCTCGCTGGAAGTGCGGCAGATTCATACCTACCTGCTGCAAAAGCACGGTAAGCGGCCGATGACCGATGCCGAGAAACAGCGGGATCGGCATCTGGATCAACTGACACGCAAGGCCAATGAATTTGTGCGGGGGCGGTTGGGTGATGATGCCGTTCCGGCGATGGCGCCCAGATTGCGGTTGGTCTAACCCTTCAACCCAACACACATTCCCTGTGGGAGCGGGCTTGCTCGCGAAGGCGTCGTGTCAGGCAACACTTTTGTCGACTGAACTGATGCTTTCGCGAGCAGGCTCGCTCCCAAAAGGGGTTGATGGTGGTTTTCAGATAGTGTGCAGATCAACTCTCAGCTACTGCGGGAGGATCTTTCAACCATCCCTTTTATCGTTTCGAACAGTTCGTCCTGTGCCTGCTCTGCGCTGAGCTCTCCATTCGCAGCGGCATTCGACAAAGCCTCGGCGGCACCAAGCATCGCCCGCAAACTCGCGGGTTTGATAGCACCCGTTCCAGCGAAAGGGAGCAGGGCGTTGTGGCACTTGTTCAGGAAGATCGCTTCGTACTCACGCTTGATCTTCTCCAGTTCCGGTGTACTGGCCAGCGCTGCAATCACGCCGGGGATTTCGTTGCCCTGCAGCAGCACGCACGCCACATACGAGGAAGCGATAACGTTGGCCGTGCTGGTCAGCGTCGGCTCGCACGTCAGCAGCGCCGCGTCCATGAGCGCGGTCTGTCGGGTGTCGAAATCCTGATACAGCGCCGCCAGTAAACCCGAGCGGGTGGTGAAGTGATCGTAGACCACCGGTTTGGTCACGCCCGCCAATTCGGCGAGGCGGCCGAGGGTCAACGCATCCGTCCCTTCCTCCCGAACCATTTGCCAGGCGACGTCCAGCAACTGGCGCTGGCGGTCCTCTCGTGACAAGCGACGACGGGGTTGAGGCGTGGAATCCTGCTCGTTTGTTTCGGTGGTTGACATGGCTATGTACCAAAAGTAACTTACTGATCGTAACTTACCAAGAGTATATAAGGTCCGCCCTGTGCTCTCAATCAGGAGTTTTCAGCATGCACGCACTTATCGTTGTGGCTCATCACGATCCTAGGTCGCTCACCCATAGTCTGGCGGCACAGATTGCGCAGGGAGCTTTGCAGAGCGATGCCGACAACACCTATGAAATCGCCGATATTTCGGCTCAAGGCTTCGATCCCAGGTTCCGCGCGGCGGATCTGGCGGTTCATCACCGAAAAGCCGGGTTCCCTGCCGACGTCGCGGCTGAGCAGGCACGGATTGACCGCGCCGATGCGTTGGTGCTGGTCTATCCGGTTTACTGGTGGTCAATGCCGGCGTTGCTCAAGGGCTGGATTGATCGGGTGTTCGCCAATGGTTGGGCGTTCGATTTCAGTTCAGATGCCAAACTGGTGAAAAAGCTTGGCCACCTGCGGGTTCACTTGGTTGGTGTTGGCGGCGCTGATGCCGGAACGTACGCCCGGCATGGTTACGACGAGGCGATGAAAACGCAGATCGACCATGGGATTTTCGGATACTGCGGTGCGCGGGTGGTGACGTCCGAATTGTTACTGGACTCGGAAATTCAGGCGCCGCAGATTCACTTGAAGACCGCGCGGGACTTGGGTCGCAACCTCTTCAAATCATGTGAAGTGACCGAGGCGGTGTGAGCACCCACCGACCCTTATGGGAGCGAGCCTGCTCGCGAAGGCGATATGTCTGCCAGCATCTATGTTGGATGTTATGGCCTCTTCGCGAGCAGACTCGCTCCCACATGGGATGGTTGGAGATTATTCGGTTCCTGGCCAACCGGCCTGACGCAAGGCTTTAAGCAGTGTCGCGGCATCCAGCCCCGGAACCGCATGCCCATTGCCTTCAGCCGTTTCACCCGCCAGCAACGCATTGATGATTGCTTCTTCTACGGCTTCGGTGGCGGCCAGGAACAGTTCGCTGATGTGGTCGTTGTTGACCATGCGCAGGTTGTCGCAGGTCGATGCTTTTTTGCTTTCATACGCGGCGGGCGGCACATCGTTGCCGGTCGCAAAGGCGATGAAGATGTCGCCGCTGTGGTCTTCGTTGCCGCCACCGGTGCGAGCCAGACCGAGGCTGGCGCGCTGGGCCAGGCGAGTGCACTGGTGTGGCAGCAACGGCGCGTCGGTTGCCAGGCAAACCACAATCGAGCCCATGCCCGGATGCGGCAGCGAGGCTTTGAGGAACGGTGAATCGGCCTTTTCCATATAACGCCCGACGGGGTAACCATCGACCCGTAACTCGTTGCGGATGCCATGGTTGGCCTGGACGATCGCGCCGACCGTCCAGCCGCCCTGGGCATTGCTCAACCGCCGCGACGCGGTGCCGATGCCACCCTTGAATTCGTGACAGATCATGCCGCTGCCGCCGCCGACATTACCCTCGGTGACCGGACCACCGACCGCCGTGCGCAGGGCCTCGGCGACGTGTTCGGGCTTCACATGAAAGCCGTTGATGTCGTTGAGCAGGCCGTCGAAAGTCTCCAGCACGACCGGCATGTTCCAGTAGAGTCGCCCGTCGTCCGGTTGCTGCTCACGGTCCAGCACAATCAGCGCATCGCGGACCACGCCGAGGCTGTGGGTGTTAGTGAAGGCGATCGGGCTGGTCAACAGGCCAGCCTCGCGAATCCACTCAAGGCCCGTGGCGTCGCCATTGCCGTTGAGCACATGGACGCCGGCAAAACACGGCTGTTGGCTGGTGGACCCGGCACGGGGCTCGATCACGGTGACGCCGGTCAGGATGTCGCGACCCTTGGCGGTGCGGCCTCGCACATCGCTGTGGCCGACCCGTACACCGGGCACATCGGTGATCGCGTTGAGCGGGCCGGGTTGCAGTTGGCCGAACTGGATATTCAAGTCGCGGGCACGTGGTTTCATGCGGGAACTCTCAGGCACGTTAAACAGGAGGGGTGGATGCCGGCTCAGTTGCCGTTCTTAATGTTGCTCCAGGAGCGCGTGCGGACACGTTCTATCTCATGGGGCTGGGGTTGCAGGGTGAATGCCTTGGCGATCACCTCGGCTGAGGGGTAGATGTTGCTGAACTCGTGCACCTGGTCCGAGAGCAACACGGTCGCGTCTTTGTTGGCATTGGCAGTGAGCGCCAGGTTGGTGGCGGGCGCGATCACTTCGGGGAGCAGCAGGTAGTTGATAAAGGCCAGCCCCTGTTTTGGATTGCTGGCGTCGTTGACCATGACCAGGTTATCGGACCACAGCGGCGCACCTTCCACGGGGATGCTGTATTCAATGTTCACCCCTTTCGCGGCTTCATTGGCGGCTTGCTTGGCGCCGAACACGGTGCCGGACCACGTCAAGGCGACGCAGATATCGCCGTTAGCCAGGTCGGTCTGGATCTTCGACGAATTGAAATAGGTGATGTACGGGCGCAACTTGAGCAGCAGTGCTTCCGCTTTTTTGTAGTCCGCGGGGTTACTACTGTTGGGCGGCAGGCCGAGATAGTGCAGGGCGATCGGGATGATCTCGGCGGGAGCGTCCAAAATCCCCACGCCACACTGGCTGAGCTTGGCCAGGTTTTCTTCTTTGAACAACAGATCCCAGGAGTTCACCGGCGCTTGATCTCCGAGGGCTGCGCGGACCTTGTCAACGTTATAGCCAATGCCGTCGGTGCCCCACAGGTAAGGAACGGCGTATTGGTTGTCCGGGTCGTTCGCGCGCAGCTTTTCCAGCAACACCGGGTCAATGTGTTGCAGATTGGTCAGTTGGCTACGGTCCAGTTTCTGCAAGGCTCCGGCCTTGATGAGGGCCGGCAGAATGAAGTTACTGGCCACCACCACGTCATAACCGCTATGGCCAGTCATCAGCTTGGCTTCCAGTACTTCGCCACTGTCGAAGGTGTCATAGACGGGTTTGATCCCGGTGTCGCGCTGGAAATCTTTCAGCGTGGTCGGGCCGATGTAGTCGAACCAGTTGTAGATGTGCACGGTGGGCTGATCCGCCGCTGCGAGCGCCATCCAGGTCGACAGACAGGCACCCAGTCCCAGATTGAAATACGTGCGGTGACGACTCATGATGCGGCACTCCTGGCCTGCGTCAGGCCGGTGGTAGATAAGAGTACGCAGCGTATCGATCGGGGTGGTCGTCACCCATTCCCATCATGGGTTACACAAAAGGGGTAGAGCGTGGAGGCGTTGCTGAAGGAGTTGCCGGTGCACCAAGGGCTGGCCCGGGTGTTTGGCGCGCTGGGCCACGACGGTTTCTGGCGGGCGCTGGTGGATACCTTGCGGTTGCTGGTGCCCCTGGATAACGCCTTGGTCGCGGTGATGCGGGCGGGTCGGGTGCCGCAGTTGCTGATCGATTTCGACTCCCGCGCCAGCGCGCACGAGGAGGAAGAGTTGGCCGATTACAGCGCCGGCATGTACCTGCTCGATCCCTTCTATCAGGCAGCTTGTGCCGGAATAACTGACGGTTTGCACAGCCTCGATTCCGTGGCCCCGGACCAGTTTCAACAGAGCGAGTATTACCTGAGCTACTTCTGCTCAGTGGTGGGGGGCGATGAGCTGCAGTTCATGATCAATGTGGACGGTGCTGTACTCGGTTTATCGCTGGGCCGCTCGACGCGTTTCACCCTCGAGGAACAGGGGCGCCTGCTGTGTGTCCGCGACTGGGTGCTGGCGGCGATGAGCCGACACCTGCAACTCGTGCCGCCGGAGGGGCCGACGGCGATGGCCGGGGATCTGGCGACCTTGCTGGATCGCTTCGGCGCGCGTTTGACCGCGCGGGAAGTCGAGACCGCCCGGCTGATTCTTCAAGGCTTCTCCAGCAAAGCCATCGCCCAGCAACTGAACATCTCCCCGGAAACGGTGAAAGTGCATCGGCGCAACCTTTACCACAAGCTCAGCGTCAGCGGTCATGGCGAGTTATTTGCGCTGGTGTTGCAGCCGAAATAACAGACTCTCCGCTTATCCCCTGTGGGAGCGGGCTTGCTCGCGAAGGCGGAGTGTCAGCCAGCATCAATGTTGAATGTGATGGCCTCTTCGCGAGCAAGCCCGCTCCCACAGTTGATGTTCATTGAACACAGGATTTGTGTACGGCAACGAACCAAAGTGGGAGCGGGCTTGCTCGCGATAGCCGCGCCTCAATCCCCCTGCCGAAACACCAACGCCTTCAACCCGCACTCAACATCGGCATCGGGAAACTCCGGCGGGTTTTCCAGTCGTTGTTCGAAACGCAGGCTCGGCGCCTCGCGGGTGACGCCGTCGATCAGGAAGTCCGGGCCGAACGCTGGATCGTTCATGCAGGCCAGCACCGTGCCCTCGGACGTGAGCAGTTCCGGCAAGCGGCGCAATACTCGCTGATAGTCCTTGGTCAGCAGAAAACTGCCTTTCTGAAACGACGGCGGGTCGATGATCACCAGATCGTACGGCCCTTTGCCGATCACTTTGCCCCAGGACTTGAACAGGTCGTGGCCAAGGAACGTCACCTTGCTCAAGTCGTGGCCGTTGAGCCGGTGATTGTCGCGGCCACGGCTCAGGGCCGAGCTGGACATGTCCAGATTGACCACGTGCGCCGCGCCACCTTCGATGGCCGTGACCGAAAACCCGCAGGTGTAGGCGAACAGGTTCAGTACCCGCTTGCCCTCGGCATTGGCCCGCACCCAATCACGGCCGTAGCGCATGTCGAGGAACAGCCCGGCATTCTGCTTGCGGCCCAGGTCCACCCGGTAATGCAGGCCGCCCTCGGTGATGGTCATTTCCTCGAGCGCGTCGCCGAGCAGCCATTCGGTGGTGCTTTGCAGCAGGTAGCGGTGTTGCAGCAACAGCGTGTGCGCACCGGATTGCTGCCACTCGGCGGATTGGGTGATCTCCAGCAGCAACCGCTTCAAGTCTTCCAGTTGCAGCGGTTCCGGCTCTTTGAACAGCGACACCAGTACCACGCCTTGCAACCAATCGACGGTCAATTGCTCCAGACCCGGCCAGCAACGCCCACGCCCGTGGAACAGGCGGCGGGTTTCTGCCGGGGCGCTGGCCAGGGCGGTCAGCAAGTGAGTGTGCAGGGTGGCGAGGGCATCTGGGTTCATCGGGCAGGGTCGGCAATTTGAGTGGGCGGCATTTTAACCACAATTGCGCCGAAGGAACGTCTGGATAGTTATCACGATTAATTTAACTTTACGTGAGGATTTGGCGAACAGTCGGCTCCCATACTTGGCCCCATCGAACAACAAACAAGGAGCCGGACATGTTGCAGCTAACTGCTTCACCCAAGGCCAGCCATCCACGCTGGCTGCGACTGACCCATTGGCTCAACGCCCTGGCGGTCGTGGTCATGATCGCCAGCGGTTGGCGCATCTATAACGCCTCGCCGCTCTACGATTTCAGCTTCCCGGCATCGCTCACCCTCGGCGGCTGGCTCGGTGGCGCCCTGCAATGGCACTTCGCGGCGATGTGGTTCCTCGCCGTCAACGGCCTCATCTACCTGATCATCAACATCGCCGGTGGTCGTCTATTTAGAAAGTTTCTCCCGGTCTCCCCAAAAGGCGTGCTGCATGACCTCGGGGATGCGCTGAGAGGGCGGCTGGGGCACGCCGACCTGAGCCATTACAACCAGGTCCAGCGGTTTGCCTACCTGTTCGTCATGCTCGACATCACCATGATGGTGGTCTCCGGACTGGTGCTCTGGAAGTCGGTGCAGTTCCCGCTGTTGCGTGGATTGCTGGGCGGTTACGAAGGGGCGCGGCAGGTGCACTTCATCGCCATGTCGCTGCTGGTGGCCTTCATCGTGGTGCATCTGGTGATGGTGCTGCTGGTGCCAAAAACGTTGTGGTACATGATCGTTGGCCGGAAGGAGTCCGTATGAAAAAGCGCATCCAGGGGCTCGATGAATCGTCCATCCTGACCGACGCCCGGAAAATCCTGGCCCCGCAAATCGAAGATCGCTCACGGCGCTCGTTCCTGATGCGCAGCCTGACCCTTGGCGGTGTGGCGATGTTGTCGGGCTGCAACATCACCGACAACGACAGCGTCGAAACCGCGCTGTCCTCGATGTCCCGCTTCAACGACCGGGTGCAGGGCTGGCTGTTCAACCCCAACGCCATGGCGCCGACCTATGCCGAGTCGATGATCACCCGGCCGTTTCCCTTCAATGCCTTCTACGGCATCGACGAGGCACCGACGGTCGAGGAAGAAAGCTATCGGCTGGAAGTCACCGGCATGGTCGCCGACAAGCGCAGCTGGAAGCTTGAGGAGCTGCGTGCCATGGCCCAGACCGATCAGATCACCCGGCACATCTGCGTCGAAGGCTGGAGCGCGATTGGCCGCTGGGGGGGCGTGCGCTTCAGCGACTTCCTCAAGCGTGTTGGCGCTGACACCGACGCCAAGTACGTGGGCTTCAAATGCGCGGACGACTACTACACCAGCATCGACATGGCCACCGCGCTGCATGCGCAAACCCTGCTCACGCTGACCTACGACGGCGCCGTGTTGCCACGCGAATACGGCTTCCCGATGAAGCTGCGGATGCCGACCAAGCTCGGCTACAAGAACCCCAAACACATCCAGGCGATTTTCGTCACCAACACCTACCCCGGTGGCTACTGGGAAGACCAGGGCTACAACTGGTTCGGTGGCAGCTGACGAACGCTGAAAAAACGACACCGCGCAGCACGCGCTGCGTTCATTCGCAACCTGAGCTCTAAAAGGAACTACACCATGAAGAAGTTAGCCACCGCCGTTCTGTCCATGTGCCTGGCCATGGGCGTCGCCAGCGTGTACGCCGCCGACACCACGAGCAACGACAGCATGAGCAAAGACTCGATGTCCAAAGACGCCATGTCCAAAGACACCATGAAGAAAGACACGATGAAAAAGGACTCCATGGCCAAGGACACCATGAAAAAAGACAGCATGTCCAAGGACGCCATGAGCAAAGACGCCATGAAGAAAGACGCGATGTCCAAGGACAACATGAGCAAAGACGCAATGTCCAAAGACGCCATGTCGCAGTAATCCAACACACCGCAAACCCCTGTGGGAGCGGGCTTGCTCGCGAAGGCGTCAGTTCAGTCGACAAAAATGTTGCCTGACACAACGCCTTCGCGAGCAAGCCCGCTCCCACAGTTTTTTCACCGGTTGCAAAGGGTATGACCTGAACTCATACCCCCATGACTTTTAATGGTTACAGCCCCGCCAACCCCCAGTGTTAAAAAATCGCAAACCAGCTCATCAACAACAAAAAAGAGCGTTTGCAATCATGACTAAGCCTCACTGCCGCGTCCTCGCCAGCCCCGTGCTGCGCTCTTCGAACCCCGACATTTGCCCCGCGATCTTCACGATCCGCGTGCGCTTCTGATCACCCAAAAAATCCAAAAAGAGTAACGACTCATGAAAGAACTCGACCTGTACATCGGTGAAGGTTTCGAAGGCCCTGGCGTGAACGCCGCGCACATCAACATTCTGATCGGGCCGCGCAACGGTCCGGCGGGGCAGGCGTTTGCCAACAGCCTGGCGTCGCCAAGCCAGGGACATTGCCCGTTCATGGTGATCGCCCAGCCGAACATCCCGGTCAAGCCGATGACCCTTTACGTCAACAAAGCCGCGATCAGCAGCGACCTGCACGGCAACGCCACGTGGGGCGCTTCCCAGGCCGGGATCGCCAAGGCTGTTTTGGAAGCACTGCTGGACGGCACCTTGCCGCCGGAAGCCGAAGACGAATGGGCCATCGTCACCGCCAACTGGGTCAACCCGGCCTGCGATGACCTCGATGCGGTGTACCTGAACAACTACAACGCCTGCCGCACCGCGATTCGCGCCGCCCTGACCGGCAAACCGGAAACCGCGCAACTGGCGGACGTGGTCGATCACATCAGCAACCCTTTCTACACGCCAAAAGCCTGAGGTCTGCGCCATGCAATACATTCGTTTGGGCAACTCCGGCCTGCAAGTCTCCCGCCTGTGCCTGGGCACCATGAACATGGGCACCCCGGACTGGAAACCATGGATTTTCGATGAAAAGCAAAGCGAGTCGATCGTGGCTCACGCCCTGGACAACGGGGTGAATTTCATTGACCTGGCGGACTTCTATTCCGCCGGCGTCGGCGAGGAAGTGGTTGGGCGCATCGTCAAGCGCCTGGCCCGTCGCGAAGACCTGGTGATCACCACCAAGGTCGGCTACGGCACCCGCAACGGCATCAACGCCAGCGGCCATTCGCGCAAGCACATCATGGACAGCATCGACGCCTCGCTGAAGCGTCTGAACATGGATTATGTCGATGTGTTCATGCTGCATTACTTCGACGTGAACACCCCGGTTGAAGAAACCATGAGCGCGATGAACGACATCGTGCGTTCCGGCAAGGCCCGTTACATCGGCGTGTCGACCATGCTAACCGGGCAACTGGCGAAGATCCTCATGGCCTGCGAGCGCAATGGCTGGGTCAAGCCGATCAACATGCAGCTGCAACTGAACTGCGCGTACCGCGAAGAAGAGCGCGAGATGATCCCGTTCTGCCGCGATCAAGGCCTCGGCGTCTCGGTGTTCAGTCCATTGGCTCGCGGTTTGTTGACCGGCGACGTGCAGTCGACGCGCAACCAGACCGATTTCTTCACGCAGCAGATGTACAGCGACGAAGCCTCGTTTGAAATCGCTCATTCGGTTCAGCGCGTGGCCCGTGCCCGTGGTGTGTCGAACGCGCAGATCGCCCAGGCCTGGGTCGCCAACCATCCGGGCGTCGATTGCATGCTGGTCGGCGCCGACACCACCGCGCAGTTCGACAGTGCCCTGGCGGCGCTGGAAACCAGGTTCGATGCCGAAGAACTGCATGAGCTGGAACGCAACTACACACCGTGCGACGTAATCAACGATTACACCGCCGGCAAACGCATCCTGCGCTCGGCCCGTCCGGGTCTGGAACGCTTCAATCTGACCGAGGCTGTGGCATGAGCGCGCTGATCCGTAACGGCAATTTCATCGACGGCCAATGGTCCAGCGGTGGTGCGACCTATCCGGTGTTGAACCCGGCCAACGGCGAGCTGATCGCCGAGGTGCAAAAGGCCGGCGCCGAAGAAACCAACCTCGCCATCGCCGCCGCCAACCGCGCCTTGCCGGCCTGGCGCAAGCTGACCGCCAAGGAACGTAGCCAGCGCCTCAAGCGCTGGAGCGAGCTGATGCTGAGCCACCAGAAGGACCTGGCGACTTTGCTCAGCCGCGAGCAGGGCAAACCGTTGGCCGAAGCCATGGGCGAAGTGGTCTACGCTGCGAGTTTTCTGGAGTGGTTCGCCGAAGAAGCCAAACGTGCTTACGGTGACGTGATTCCGAGCCACAAGGCCGACGCGCGGATCATCGTGGTCAAGGAAGCCATCGGTGTAGTCGCGGCGATCACCCCGTGGAACTTCCCGTTGGCGATGGTCACCCGCAAGGTCGGCCCGGCGCTGGCGGCAGGTTGCACGATGATCCTCAAGCCGTCGGAAGAGACGCCGCTGTCAGCCTTCGCGTTGGCGGTGTTGGCCGAGCAGGCGGGCATTCCGGCCGGCGTGTTCAACGTCGTCTCGGGTGACGCGGTGGCGATTGGCGGGGCGCTGCAAGCTTCCGGCATCGTGCGCAAACTGTCATTCACCGGCTCCACTCGCACCGGCAAATTGCTGATGCGCCAAGCGGCGGACACGCTGAAAAAGGTCTCGCTGGAGTTGGGCGGCAACGCGCCGTTCATTGTCTTCGACGACGCCGATCTGGATGCCGCCGTCAAAGGTGCGATGGCCTCGAAATTCCGTAACACCGGGCAGACCTGCGTCTGCGTAAACCGCTTCTTTATTCAGGACGGCGTCTACGAAGCCTTTACCGGCAAACTCGCCGAAGCAGTCGCGGCGATGCGCGTTGGTAGTGCACTGGACGGTGAAACCGAGCAAGGTCCGCTGATCAACGCAGCGGCGCTGGCCAAAGTTGAGTTGCACGTCGGCGACGCCTTGGAGAAGGGCGCCAAACTGTTGTGCGGCGGTCGTCGGCATGCGTTGGGTGGCACGTTTTATGAGCCGACCATCCTCACCGAGGCCAGCAGCGAGATGCTGATCGCCCAGGACGAAACCTTCGGCCCGGTGGCCGCGTGCTTCCGCTTCAAGGACGAGGCCGAAGTGCTGCAACGGGCGAATGACACGCCGTACGGACTGTCGGCGTACTTCTACAGTCGCGACATCGGCCGCGTCTGGCGCATGGCCGAAGGCCTGGAAGCCGGCATGGTCGGGATCAACGAAGGGATCATCTCCACGGAAGTTGCGCCGTTCGGCGGCATCAAGGAATCGGGCCTCGGTCGCGAGGGCTCCAAATACGGTCTGGAAGACTACCTGGAAATCAAATACCTGTTGATGGGCGGTCTCTAAGCCGTCACACCACACCCTGTGGGGGCAACGCTTGTGTGGTGAGGGGGCTTGCCCCCGTTCGGCTGCGTAGCAGTCGTAAAACATTGCACGCGATGTACCTGATATACGGCGATTGCAGGTTTTGGGGCCGCCTCGCGACCCAACGGGGGTAAACCCCCTCGCCACACAAGCCTCGCTCCTACAGGGAGGGGTAGAGCTATCGGTTTCATTTCTCCGTCAATAACAACAACTGGAGACGAACATGTCCGCTCAATCGATAAAGATCGATGACCTGCCCATCGGGCGCTTCCATATCAAAATCGCCGGCCTCACCTTCGGCGCGCACTTCACCGACGGCTACATCCTCGGCCTGATCGGTATTGCCTTCACCTTGCTCAGCCCGCAAATGCACCTCGATGCCTTCTGGCAGGGCCTGATCGGTGCCTCGGCGCTACTCGGCTTGTTCCTCGGGAGCCTGTTCTTCGGCTGGATCTCCGACAAGGTCGGCCGGCAGAAAATCTTCCTGGTCAGTTTTGTGCTGATCACGATTGCTTCGGTGATGCAGTTCTACGCCGAAACCGCGATGCAGTTGTTCTTCTGCCGAGTGCTGATCGGCATCGGCCTGGGCGGCGACTTCAGCGTCGGCCACGCGATGCTCGCCGAGTTTTCGCCAAAAAAACACCGGGGCGTGTTGCTCGGTTCGTTCAGTGTGATCTGGACCTTTGGCTACGTCGCCGCGACCTTCGTCGGCACGGCGATGCTCAACCTGGGTGACGACGCCTGGCGCTGGATGCTGGCTTCGTCGGCGATCCCGGCGGCATTGATTTTGATCGCGCGGATCGGCACGCCGGAGTCGCCACGTTGGTTGGTGAATCAGGGACGGATCGCCGAAGCTCGGGCCATCGTCAAAAAGCACCTGGGCGATAACGTCGAACTCGACGAAACACGCTCCACCGAAACCCGTTCCGGCTACGCGGTGCTGTTCAGCCGTGAATACCGCAAGCGCACCGCGTTCAACTGCCTGTTCTTCGTTTGCATCGTGATGCCGTACTTTGCGATCTACACCTTCCTGCCGTCGATTCTGCAGAAGATGGGCTTGGCCGAGGGCTTTGGGACCGAGTTGATGTTGAACATGCTGCTGATTCTGGGTGCATTGATCGGTATCTGGTGCACGGTGAAATTCTCGCGCCGAGGATTCTTGATCAACTCGTTCATCATCCTGGCGGTGGCGTTGTTCCTGTTGGCGGCGTTGCCGGGCAGCGCGGCATTCCTGATGGTGCTGGTGTTCGGCGTGTTCACGCTGGTGTTGTCGGCGGTGAGCAACCTGGTGGGGGTATTCCCGGCCGAAAGCTTCCCGACCGAAGTGCGGGCCAGCGGGATTGGCCTTGCTACAGCGGTGAGTCGGTTGGGTTCGGCGGTCAGCACCTTCCTGTTACCGGTGAGTGTGGCGGGGATTGGCTTGAGCCCGACCATGGGCATATTGGCGGCGATTTTGGCGTTGGGCGCGATGATTTCCTGGGCCTGGGCGCCGGAGACCAAATCCCTGACGTTGAGCCAGGCGTGCAAGGCGCAGAGCCCGGTGGAGAGCGGGGCGCCGGTGTCCGCAAAGGTCACAGCCCCAATCTAAAAACCACCACAAAACCCAATGTGGGAGCGGGCTTGCTCGCGAAGGCGGTGTGTCAGGCACCATCAATGCCAACTGACACACCGTATTCGCGAGCAAGCCCGCTCCCACAGGGGGATGGCGGTGTTTCAGGGATTGCTGACCAACCCCAACCACTGCGTAAACAACCGCACCTTCGACAACCCTTGCTTGTCATTCGCCACATCCAGCCAATACCCATAAGGCCCAACCACCTCCACCGCAGTGATCGGCAGCAGGCTGCCATTCGCCAGTTCCTTTTCGATCATCTGCCGGTCAATCACCGCCAGCCCGCCGCCGGCCAACGCCGTGTGGATCACCTGATCCAACGTGCTGAATTCCAGTCCTTGCCCGGCATCAACATCCTCACGCCCCATCGCCGCCAACCAGTTCTCCCACACCTTCAAACGCTTGCCATCGTGCAGGATGTGCAGCAGTGGAAACTGCCGCAGATCCGGCGGCTGGCCGTTGACGAACAGCTCCGGGCTGGCCACCGCCATGTGCCGCTCCATCACCAGCAACTGGCTGCTGCAATGGTTGGCGGCTTCGAGGCCGAAACGAATGTGGCAGTCGATTTCAGCGAGGTTGTCGTGGCCGGTCTGGTTGGTCACGCTGAGGCTGATGTCCGGGTAGCGTTGGCAGAACGCACGCAAGTGCGCCGACAACCAGCGCGTCGCCCAGGTCGGTGGCGCGACGATGCGCAGACGCTGGCGCAGGTTGGGCACGCGCACCGCTTGCAGGGCGCGTTCGACATGGTCGAACGCGTCGCTCAGTTGCGGCGAGAGGGCGAGGCCGGTTTCGGTCAGCGACAGGCCTTGCGGCGTGCGAATAAACAGCGCCACACCGAGATAGTCTTCGAGCTGTTTGATCTGACGGCTGACCGCGCCTTGGGTGACGTTCAGGCCCAAAGCCGCCTGGCTGAAACTGCGATGCCGCGCGACTTCTTCAAAGACGCGCAGCATGTTGAGCGAGGGCAGTTGACGCATGAAAGGGTGACTCCGTACCTGACGCCGACGCAGGGACGCGTGGGGCAGGTTTATTGTTTTTGGTGATTGTTCTGTAGGGCGTATCTGACTCCTGTGTGAGGGGCTGGTGCAAGTGTTGTTTGGGCTGGCGCTTTCGCGGGCAAGTCGGAACGCCGCCCGCTCGCTCCTACAGGTTAAGCGGTGGATGCGCCACCGCATTACTGTAGGAGCGAGGCTTGCCCGCGAAGGCTGCTTCAAGAACGCCAAATAACCCGGATCAGAAGTAATACCCAATGTTCATGTACAGCTGATTCTCCCACTGGTTGCTACCCCCAGCCCCCAGACTTTGGGTGTAGCTGCTCCCACCGATGTACGGGTCATTCTTGCCATACAACCATTCCGTCGCGATCCACAATTTGCTGACGGAAAACGAGGTGCCGAAGATCATCCGTTGCGAGGTCTTGAAGTCGTCATTGGATTTGTCGAAGGCGCTGTAGTTGGCGTACAGCTTCACGCCGCTGATCTGGTCGAACAGGTACTTGCCGCCAACGTCGTAGCTCACATCTGCCACATACAAATTGCCGCGACTGGCGACGTTGAACGTGCCGTCATAACCGCCGAGGGTCACCAGTTCATCGGTGCCGGGGTTGCGCGGCGACATCTGCTGCCGCGCGGCTTGCAGTTGCACGCCCCACGGGCCGTTCTTGCCGATGTAGTGCACGGCCACGGCGTTGCGCCGGCCGTTGTTGTCAGTGTCCTGGTTCTCCAGGGTCGAGGTCAGGCCGGAGAGCCCGACTTCGGATTTCCACGGCCCCAGGTCCAGCGCCTTGGCCACGCGCAGCACCACGGTGTTGCGTTCCTGGTTGTTGCTGCCATCGGTGACGTAACTGTCGGCTTTGGACACGACGCTGGAGTACGTATCACCATTGCTGGTGCCTTTGCCTTGCCACGCCGGGCGCAAGTAGTAGCCGGCCTGGATGTTCCAGTCGCCGCTTTGCTGGATGTACTTGGCGCCGATTTGCTCCACGTCTTCCAGGCCGACCACGTTGCCCAGGGTTTCGTAGAAGGTGCTGCCGAAGTACGGCTGCAAACCGAACGGCACCTGATTCAGGCCGACCTGGATCTGCTGGTCGGGGTTGAACTTGTAGCCGACCCACGCCGATTCGGCGAACTGCACGTCACCGACATTGTTTGTGTACTGGTAAGGGTAGGCTCGCCCATAGAAACGGTATTTGGCCGCGCCGATCCAGGTATCGGAGTTGTACTTGGCGGTGAGGAATGCGGTGTCGAAGTTGAACTTCTGGATGTCGCGATCCGGGTCATAGTCCCAACGCGCCCGGACGGCGCCGCCGAGGTCGAGGTTGTCGGTGACTTGAATCGCCATCGCCGGGGCCGCGAAGGCGCCGAGCACGGGGATTAGAGCGATGGAACGGATAGCAAAAGGGGTGGTTGTGCGCACAGTGATACTCCTGATTTTTTAGTTATCGTTGGCAACAGCAGCCCGGGCCGCAGCGAACGCTGCGGCATGGGGAAAGGGTTATTGACTCAGTTGGCTTGAGGGCGGATCAGCCTCAGCGTCGGTTCCGCGACAGGCACCACCGGGATCGCCGAGGCGCCGGGGGCCGCCGCCAGCAAGGTCTGGGTGTAGGTGTTTTGCGGTCGCAAGAGCACCTGTTCTGCCGTGCCGTATTCCACCACTTCGCCCTGGCGCATCACCGCGATGTAGTCGCTGATCTGCGCCGCCACGCGCAGGTCGTGGGTGATGAACAAGATGCTCAGGTTGAGGCGCTGTTGCAGCTCGGCGAGCAACTCCAGCACCTGCTTCTGCACTGAGACATCCAGCGCAGAAACGCTTTCATCGGCGATCAGCACTTCCGGGCGCATCGCCAGGGCCCGGGCGATGCCGATGCGCTGGCGCTGGCCGCCGGAGAACTGCCGTGGCTTGCGTTTGAGGGCGTCACGCTTGAGCCCGACCTGTTCCAGCAAATCGCCGGCCTCGGTCCACGCATCCTTGGCCGACAACCCGCGCAATTGCGCGGCTCGAGCGATGATGTCGCCGACCCGATGCCGCGGATTAAGCGAGCCGTACGGGTCCTGGAAAATCATCTGGATCCGCCGCCGATTGGCCGCCAGGGCCGAACCGCGCAACGCGAGGAAATCCGTATCACCGACCCAGACGTGGCCGCTGTCGCTTTCCACCAACCGAATCGCCGCTTTGACCAACGTGCTCTTGCCCGAGCCGGACTCACCAACAATCGCCAAGGTCTTGCCCCGTGGCAGTTGCAGCGACACATCCTTGAGCGCCGGAACCAAGCGGCCGCCGACGTTGTAGGTTTTGGTCAGGTGCTCGATGCGCAGCGCCAACTCACCGTCGGCGCACGGTGCGTGTAACTCGGGATGCAGCGCCGGCACGGCGGCGATCAACTTGCGGGTGTACGGGTGTTTCGGCGCGTTGAGCACTTGGTCGCGTTCACCGATTTCCACCAGCACACCGCCCTCCATCACGGCGATGCGGTCGGCGATTTCCGCTACCACGCCGAAGTCGTGGGTGATGAACAAAATGCCGTGCTGGCCACGCCCCCGCAGGTCGCGCACCAGTTTCAGCACCTGGGCCTGAGTGGTGACGTCCAGCGCGGTGGTCGGTTCGTCGGCGATCAGCAAGTCCGGATTCATCGCCAACGCCATGGCAATCACCACCCGTTGGCATTGGCCGCCGGAAAGCTGATGCGGGAAGCTATTGGCGATCCGTGGCGGGTCGGGCAATTGGGTGGAGTCGAGCAGGGCGAGCATGCGTTCGCGACGTTCGGCGGCGGGCATCTGTGGTGCATGAATGTCGAAGATTTCTTCGACCTGCTGACCAATTCGAATCGCCGGGTTCAGCGCCGCCATCGGCTCCTGGAAGATCATCGCGATGCGGTTGCCACGCAACCGGCGCAGGGAGTGTTCGTCCATGCGGCAGATGTCGTCGCCGAGAAAGTCGATCACCCCTTCACTGTGGCGCAGGCCCTTGGCGTAGTCGCCCATGATCGCCGCCGAAAGCACCGACTTGCCGGAGCCGGATTCGCCGATCACGCAAAGAATTTCACCTTTGCGTACGTCGAGGCTGATGCCCTTTACGGCGTGGCTACGGTCGGCGCCGGCGGGCAGTTCGATGGAGAGGTTCTCCACGCGTAGCACCTGTTGCAAGTTCTGCAGTTGGCTCATGCTCAACTCCTTGTGCCTTTCTGGGCGTGTTCGTCCAGACCGTCCGCCAACAGGCTCAGGCCCAGCATCAGGGTGGAGATGGCAATGCACGGGAAGATCACCAAGTGCGGGAAGGCGATGGCCATGCTGCGGCCTTCATTGATCATGCCGCCCCAGTCCGGAGTCGGCGGTGGCAGGCCGAGGCCGAGGAAACCGAGGGCGCCGATCATGATTGCGGTGTAGCCGATGCGCAGGCAGAAATCGACGATCAGCGGGCCGCCGCAGTTGGGCAGGATTTCCACCAGCATGATTCGCAGCGAGCCTTCGCCCTGGGTGATGGCGCTGAGCACGTAGTCCCGGGAGCGGATGTCGATGGTCAGTGCGCGCATGATCCGGAAGATTGCCGGGGCACTGGTGAAGGTCACCGCAATAAGGATATTCAGCGCCGAGGCACCGAGGGCGATGATGATCACGATGTACAACACCAGCACCGGGAACGACAACACGGTGTCGGCAACGTAGGACAACACCCCATCGACCCAGCCATTGAAGTAACCGGCGCACAGGCCCATGGCGATGCCGACGGCGAACGCGGTCAAGGTTGCGAGGATCGACCAGAACAACACGGTGCGCGTGCCCCAGATCAGTCGCGACAGAATGTCCCGGCCGATCATGTCGGTGCCCAGCAGGAAGCGCAGGCCGTCGCCATCCGGGGTCATTGGCGTCAGCAGCGGGGTGAAGCTTTCCAGTGGATCGTGGGGCGCCAGCCACGGCGCGAACAGCGCCATCAGTACCCAGCCGCCGACCAGCAGCAGACCGAGCAATGCCAAGGGATGTTTGAACGCTTTGAGGAAGTTCATTGGCCGCCTCCGCCAAGACTGCGCAAGGTGATGCGCGGGTTGAGCCAGGTGTAGGCCAGGTCCGAGAAGATTTTGGTCGCGCCGACCACGATGCCGCTGATCATCGCGCAGGCTTCGATCAGGTAGACGTCATGGTTCAGCGACGCGGTGTAGAGCAGTGAACCGAAGCCTTTGTAGGCGAAGAACACCTCGACCACGATCACGTTCGACAGCAGCCACGGGATGTACAACATGATCACGGTGATCGGTGCGATCAGCACGTTGCGCAGGGCATGACGCAGCACGATCCGTGAAGTCGACGCGCCTTTGAGGCGCGCGGTGCGGATGTACGGCGCCTGCATCACTTCGACCATCGAGGCCCGGGTGATCCGCGCCAGATAACCGATGCCGAACAGGCACAGCACCATCAGCGGCAGCGCCAGTTCCACCGGGTTGAAGCCGTCGCTCATGCTGCTCACGCCCGGCAGCCAGTTGAGCCAGAAGACGAAGATCGCCGAGACAAACACCGCACTGGCGAAGTCCGGAATCGAGGTGGTGACGATCGACAGAAACGACACCAGCCGATCCACCGCCGAACCCTGACGAATCCCGGCCAGAATGCCCAGCGTCAGGGCTACCGGCACCATCACCAGCAAGGCCAGCCCCGCAAGGATCAACGTTTGCCCGAGGTTCGGCAGCAGCAGGTCGATCACCGGTTCACGAAAGTGCACCGAAGTGCCCCAGTCGCCTTGGAGAAAATCCTTCAGCCACACCAGGTAGCGCCAGACAAAGGGTTGGTTGTAACCGTGTTCCACCAGCCATGCGGCGCGTTGGTCGGCGGCGGAGTAGGGGCCGAGAACGTTGATTGCGACGTCCTCGATGTTCAGTTCCAGGGCCAGGAACACGATTACCGATACCGACAGCAGGGTTGCCGCCAGCGCCAATAACTTGCGCAATAGAAATTCAGCCATGCTCGCACGCTCCGGCTAATCAAGGGATGTCGGCCCGCCGCACCGCAGTGGGCGAGCTCGTTAGCGGCGCTTTAATCAGGCGCTCAACCAGACTTCATCCATTGGGTAGAAGTCCGACGGGTGAACCTGAAAGCCCTGGACCTTCTTGCTCGCGGCGGTGAACTTGTCGCCCCAGAACGGCTGCACCATGACGCAGGCGTCTTGCAGGATCTGCTCGACGCTTTGCATGGCCACGGCCCGTTGTTTCGGGTCGATGATGCCCATGGCTTTATCCAGCGCGGCGTCGAACGCCGGGTCGCTGTAGTGGCTTTCGTTCCAGGCCGCGCCGCTGCGGTAGGCCAGTTCCAGCGACATCACGCCCAACGGGCGGTGCGCCCAGTAGGTGAGGCTGAATGCGGCTTTGTCCCAGATCGGCCAGTACTGGGTGGCCGGGATAACCTTGAGGTTGATGCGGATGCCGGCCTCGGCGCAGTTCTGTTGCAGGATCTGCGCGCAATCCTGTTCGTAGCGGCCCTGGGTGTTGCCGACGATCAGGTCGATGTCGATGCCGTTCGGATGACCGGCTTCGGCTAGAAGTTTTTTCGCGCCAGCGACATCACGAGCACGTTTTGGCAACGGAAAGTATTCCGGGTGGGACGGGGCGACGTGGTGGTCTTCGCCCAAGGTGCCCATGCCGCGATAGGCGATTTTGAGCATCTGCGCGTTGTCGGCGCAGAGCACCACGGCTTTGCGAATCCGCACGTCGTCGAACGGTTTCTGGTCGCAGGCCATGCGCATGACGATGGTTTGCGCCGATTTGCAGGTCAGCAACTGCGCGCCTGGCAAGCGTTTGGCCAAGTCGAGTTCGGCCACTGTCACCCGGTACAACACGTCCACTTGCCCAGCCTGCAACGCGGCGAGGTGGGTGGAGATGTCGGTGCCCATGTCGACGTAGCGCAACTCGTCGAGGTTGGCCGGTTTGCGCCAGTAATCGGCGCGCTTGGCGAAGGTCGCTTGCTTGTTGACCGCGAACGACACCAGTTTGAACGGCCCGGTGCCCAGCGGGTTTTTCGCCCAGTCGTCACCGGCCTTGAAGCTGCGGTGAACGATGGCGCAGGTGAAGGCGTTGAGCATTTCCGGGATCGCCAGCATCGGCCGCTTGAGCACCAGGCGGAACTGGAAGTCGCTGACTTTTTCGAAGGCGGTGATGTCCTGGAACGCGGTGCGGTTGACCGACTTGGAGTCGGCAGCAATCCAGCGCTCGATGTTGTGCTGCACGTCCTCGACGTTGAAGGTGTCGCCGTTGCTCCACTTCACGTCCTGGCGCAGGTTGAAGGTCCAGGTCTTGAGGTCGTCCGACGGGCTCCAGCTCTCGGCCAGGTACGGGTGAGTGATGTTGTCGGCGTCGACCCAGGTCAGGAACTCCAGGGAGTTGCGCAGCAGGTTCGAGGCTTCGATCCAGGTAATCAGCATCGGGTCCTGGATTTCCTGGATGGCGCAGGCAAACCGCAGGCTGCCGCCCTGGCGTGGCGCGACCGCATCGGCGGCGCGGGCCGGGTTACCGAGCAGCGCGGAACCGAGGAAGGTGCTGGCGCTGGCGGCGGTGATGCCCAGCAGCGCTGCGGTGCGCAGGAACTGGCGACGATTGATCTCGCCACTTTTGACTTGGGTGCACAGGTCGTTTACCGCTGGATGCGGCAGGGCGCCGTCCAGTGTCATTAAGTCTTTCATATGCCTCTCCGATAACGTGCAAAAGTGCGTTTTTCGACTGGCCGCAGATGGGGCGAGCGGCAGACGCGGTCGGTTTTCGATGAACCGAAACTGTCAGTGGCAGGCGCCGTGAAGGCGTAGACGTGACAGGCGTGAAGCCGGCAGCAGAACAAGGCGCAACGAAATCAGGAGGACGGAGGCGGGATAGGACATAGGGCTGCTCTCATGTTGTTTTTATTTGAGATGCCCGCAGTTTTGTCATCTGGGCAAAGATCGACAAACGATAAATTCAACGCTGAAACGTTCGATAAATGCATGTTACTGACCGTAAGGAAGGCTGCCGCTTGAGCTAGACAGGCCGGACAGATGAAAGCGCGGGTACGAAACACTGCGCGGTGGCCGCAAACGCCCCTTGTTCCGGGTGGGAACAAGGGGAAAAACGGACGGTGTCGAAGGAGGTGACGGCGCCGTCCGGGGCAACTCAACGCGGCATCAGGCGCGGATCGAACGGATAGTCGGAGAGCAATTCGATGCCGTTTTCGTGAATGTAGATCTGCTCTTCGAGCTTGACCCCTTCGCCGCCAGCATCGTGGCCGATGTAGCTTTCCACGCAGATGGTCATGCCGGCTTCGAACACGCCGTCATAACCCAGCGCATCAATGTCCTCGCGGTGCACCACGTACGGGTATTCACCGGTCATGCCAACGCCATGGGCCAAAGCGAAATAGCGGTTGGCCTTGTAGTTGTCCGGGATCTTCCACGCCAGCTCGGCGTATTCCTTGAAGCTGCGGCCGGCCTTGAGCATTTCCATGTTGGTCTGCACTTGCTCGTAGGCCAGTTTGTACAGTTCCTGTTGCTTGGCGGTCGCGGCTTGCTCGCCGCAGAGGAAGGTCCGCGAGAAGTCGGCGTAGTAGCCGAAACGCCCGACCACGTCGGTGTCCAGCGCCACCAGGTCACCGGCCTCGATGGGCCGGGTGCTGCATTCCTGGAACCATGGATTGGTGCGCGGCCCCGAGGACAACAGGCGGGTTTCCACGTAGTCGCCGTCGGTGGCGATGACGTGTTGATGCAGGTGCGACCACAGCTCGTTTTCGCTGATGCCCGGCACCAGTTTGCTTTCCATCAAGCGCACGCCGGCCTCGGTGGCACGCAGGCTGGCGCGGATCATCTTCAGCTCGTTTGGCACCTTGATGCAGCGCGCTCGCTCCAGCGGTTCCTGAGCGTCGAAGATCTGGTAGCCGAGTTTCTGTAGTTCGAACGCGGCGGCCGAGGTCGCGCTTTCGATGGCGATCCGTTTGTTGCCGCCGCCGCACTTGCGCACCAGTTCATCGATTTCGGCGGCCCATTCGGCGGTGACGTTGTTCAGGAAGCTGTCGCAGAAGTAATAAGAGATGGCTTTGGCCGGACGCACTTCATCGACGGTGTTGAGTTTTTCCGCGAGGTGCAGGCAGCCACCGAATTCGAAGATCACCACCGGGCCTTCCGCCGGGATGAAGGCGTATCGCGCCGGGTTGCGCGCCGAGTACACCTGCATATTGCGTGAGCCGGTGGCGTAGCGCATGTGGGTCGGGTCGAACAGCACGCAAGCGGCGTAGTCACGTTTTTTCAGTTCGTTGCGTACCCGTTGCAAACGGTCGAGCTGGATCTGCTGGATCTCGTCGTACGTCGGTTCGCAGTCGGCGGGGTTGCGGTTAGGGCCGGACAGACTCATGGGGTGTTCCTCGCAGGGCAAATACGGTTGGTTTTTTTCTAAGAGTTTTTTTGGGGGCGAATCAGTCGAGCAACTGGTCGCTGCGGACCATGTTGCGTTCGGCTTGCAGGTGGGCTTCGGACAGGCGTCCGTAAAGCTGTTTGGTGCGCTGGGCACGGCCGATGATTCCGGGCTTTTCGGAGTAGGCGAAGATTGCGGTGTTGCGTTCGGTGGCGCCCTCGACGCGGGTCACCCGGTGCACCGAGAAGCGGCCCTTGAAGATCTGCAAGTCGCCGGGGTTGAGTTCCAGTTCCTGCACCCGGCTGCGGTCGTCACCGCGCACGACTTTGCCGACGGCGCCGAGGTTTTCCTGGGTGCGGGTGCGGATCATTGGCGCGTACTCGAACAGACCGCCGGCCTCGGGCTTCTGGGTCATCATGCTGACGATGAATTCGTTGGTATCGAAGTGCCAAGGCTGCTCGGTGCCTTGGGGCATGACGTTGATCACCAGCCCGGCGAACGGGTCGGCGTATTCGAAAATCTCCGGTTCGTTCAGGCAGGCGCCGATAAAGCGCTTCATCATCGGCGAGACGTACAGGCGATGAATGATCGCGTCCGGGGCGATCATGTCGCGGGTGACGAAACCGCTGGTGCGCTCCATGAATGTGCGGCGCGGGTCATCCTGGGGCAGGGCGGGGTCGTCTTCGGTGAAGTAGGCGTTGACCTTGCGCACCGAGTAAAAGGTCTTGCCCGACAGCGCCTGACCTTCGGCGCGGGCCTGTTCCAGCGCCTCGGGCCGCAGGAAATTCTTCAGCAGGCAGCAACCGTCTTCGGCCAGTTCGGCGCGAGCGTGTTCGATCAGCGCCTGCAATCGGACATGGCCCGAATCATGTATGGGGTACAGCTCGGTATTAATAATGTCGCTGATATCGCCCACTTCGGCGTCGGCAAGTTGAAGGCTCATGCAAGTCTCCTGGAACTATCAATTAACAGTGTTTGGCGTTGAGTCGATAGTTGCTTAAAGAGGTGCGAAGTGGAAATTACAAGTTGTGATCGAATCCATCGGCAGGGGCGATAGTTATGTCAGGCGAACTGGATGGGACCTTGCTTAAAGTCTTTGTCGCGATTATCGAGTGCCACGGATTTTCCGCGGCGGCCGAGCGCCTGCATAAAACCCAATCGACCATTAGCCAGAGTTTGCAACGCCTGGAAGAGATCGTCGGCACGCCGTTGGTGCAGCGCACCAGTCGCTCAGTCAGCCTCACGCCCGGTGGCGAGACTTTTCTGATCTACGCCCGGCAGATCCTCAAACTGCACGCCGATGCGATCAGCGCCGTGCACCTGCCTGACGAGCAGGTGTGCATTCACGTTGGCATGCCCGAGGACTACGCCCAATTCTGCCTGGCCGGGGTGTTGCGGGATTTTCAAGCGCAGTTTCCGCAAGTGCGGCCGGACATTTGTTGCGAGATGTCCACGGCGTTGGTCAGCCGTTTACAGCGCGGTGAACTGGATCTGGTGCTGGGTGTGCAGCACGCGAATCTTCAGCCAGGTGAATACCTGTGCGACGAGCCGCTGGTGTGGGTGGCGGCTGAAGGTTGGCGCGCAGGTGAGGACGAGTCGGTGGCATTGGCGGTGTATGCCGAGGGCTGCGCATTTCGCGCCAATGCCGTGCGAGCGCTGGCCGAGGCCGGGCGGCCGTGGCATGTGGTTTACACCAGCCAGAGCCCGCGCGGCATCGGGATTGCCATTGAGCAGGGCCAGTCGGTGGGCGTGACCGCGCGGCGCCTGGTGCCGCCGGGTTGGCAGGTGCTCGACGAGGCTCAGGGTTTTCCACCGATTGAGCCGGCGCGGTTGATGTTCTGGCGTTCGACTCAGTGTCAGGCGCTGGCGGTAGAGGCTTTGGTGGATATTCTCACGCGCCAGTTGGGCCGTTCAGAGTGGTTGGCCGAGCGCGGCCTCGCGACGTTGACGGCGGGCCATCAACCCCAGCAATAACAGGCTGGCCGCCACCCAGCAGGCGATCCAGCCATGCACCAGGGCGAACTGCCCGGTGGTTTGCAGCAGCCAGCCGCACAGCCAATTGGCGGTGGCGCTGCCCAGGCCGTAACCGACCATGCTCAGGCTCACCACTTGCAGGCTTTGCACCGGGCTCAACCGTGCGCTGAGGTAGGCGGCCATCAAGCCCCAGACCGGGAAATAGAACAACGCGAACAGCCCGGCCGCCAGCCAGGTCAAGCCCAGGCTCGGTTGCCAGAGCAGGGCGAGCATCGCCACGCCGAACGCGCTGATACTCAACGCCATGACTCGCAGCGCGCCCCAGCGATCCGCCAATGAGCCCAGCAGCAAACCACCGACAACCCCGCCGATCCCGATCAGCGTCCACAGCGACCCGGTGATCTGCGCGTTGGCGCCCAAGCGTTCGCTGGCAAACGCCGAGAGGAAGTTCAGGAACGGTCCGCTGATCTCGCCGATAAAGGCGCTGAGCAGCAGAATATGCAGCGCGACCGGGTGCTCAAGGCACAGATGCAGCCATTGCCTGAGCACCCGGCGCAACGACGGCGCACTGCTGGGCTTGATGCGCGGGTCTGTCTTCAAAGGAGCCAATACCCAGAAGGTCAACAGGGTGACGATCAACGTCAGACCGGCGCAAATCAGCCAGAAGTGCATCAACGAGATACCGTGCAACAAAGCGATCAACACACCATTAAGACAGATCGCAAACGCCGCCCCCGAAGATGCCAGCCCCAGCACGCGGCTGCGGTGGGAGGCCGGGATCACTTCGCTGGCCAGCGCGGCGATGGCGTTCCAGTTCGACACCGCACAGGCCGAGACCAGCGCCAGACACAGCGCAAACGGCAGCACCCACGGCGTAGCGACCGCCAGCGCCAACAGCGCCGGGCTCAAGGCCATTGTCAGGCGCACCATGTTGCGTGGGCTGATCCACGCCGCCGCAATGCCGCTGACAATCGACGCGCCCATATAGAACAGTTGCAGCAGCGCCGCAATGAATGCAGCCTGGCTGTAGCTCAGTTCGAACACCTGGCGGATCTCGGGTAATAACGCCGAATACAGGAAAATACTGAAACCGTGGGTGGTGGCGTTACACGCCGTGAAGATAAGAGCCAATACGCCAATACTTCTTGTGGTTGAACTTGCAGTGGTTGGCATGTGTTGGGCTCGATCAGGTTAATTGCAACAGGATGGGGCGAAGTTGCAGGGTTCGCCCTATGTAAGTGCGTTGGCTTATTAAAGGGTTTAATTGAAATCAGACTAGCGTTTATATAAAGAAAACAGCCAGTGCTTAATAGTCATGAGTGAACTGCGAAATACTCATGCTATTTATGCGTGAGCGACAACTTCCAGATCAAAAACGACTCCCGTTGATGCAACGAGGATCAAATGTGGGAGCGGGCTTGCTCGCGAAAGCGGTGTGTCAGTCAAATCAATATCACCTGACACACCGCTTTCGCGAGCAAGCCCGCTCCCACCCAAAGCAAAATGATGCCAGGCCAAGGAAATCGTCCTACACAACACAAAAATGCATGTTACTCAGGAAATTTCCCACAAGCCGTGGGATGCTTGGCACTCGTCAGCCCCTGCGCGAGTTACCGTTATGAAACGCAAAATGCCTGCGCTCAATGCGCTCAAAGCCTTCGAAGTGGCCGGCAGCACCGGCAGCTTTACCCGCGCGGCGGAGTTGCTCAATGTCACCCAGAGTGCGGTCAGCCGCCAGGTGCGCCAGCTTGAAGAACAGCTGGGCGAGAACCTGCTGGAGCGCCGGCATCATCACCTCGAACTCACCAGCGCCGGCCGGGTTTTACTGCGAGCGCTGCACCAATCCTTCGATAAGATCGAGTTGACGGTACGCAGCATTCAGCAGAAATCCCACGCCAATCGGCTGCACATCAACGCGCCGCCGACCTTCACCAATCGCTGGCTGATGCCACGCCTGGGACGCCTGCGCGAGAAGCACCCGGAGCTGGAATTGAGCATCACCACTCGTTTGCAGGACAGCCTGGCGGAAACCAGCACCCTGGACTGCGCGATCCGCTTTGGCGATGGCGAATGGGACGGCCTGGACAGCTCGCTGCTGATCCAGGAACGGCACATCGCGGTGTGTGCACCGTCGTTGTACGCGCGGGAATGGAGCGAGGGCGGCATCGACCTTAATCGCCTGACGTTGCTGCATGTGCTGGCCCGGGAAGACCAGCGCTACCTGACCTGGAAACACTGGCTCGACGCGGCGAAAATCAGCGGCGTCGACACCCAGGGCGGGTATGAATTTGACCTGCTGGACCTAGCGATCCGCGCCGCCACCGATGGGTTGGGCATCACCATTGCCGACTGGCACATGGTCGCCCCCGAACTGGCCAGCGGGCAGTTGACCCAAGTGCTGAACGTGCACGTGGAAGGGCATCAATCCTACTGGCTGGTGACCCGGCCGGAGCAGACCTTGATGCCGCAATTGCAGGTGTTCAGCCAGTGGTTGCAGGAAGAAATCTGGTTGGCGCAACGCCAGCTCGAACCCTCCACCGCCGCCAGCTGAAACACTGCAAATCCCTGTGGGAGCGAGCTTGCTCGCGATGAGGCCGTGTCAGTCAACATTGATGCTGTCTGAAACTCCGTCATCGCGAGCAAGCTCGCTCCCACAGGGGATTTGATTCGTTCAATGCGTAACCTGCATTTTTCGAATGTTCTGTCGCTCAATAAATCGTTTGTTCAACCCGTTCAGGATGCCAAGACTGCGGGAACTGGATAAAAACAACGATGGGCGATTCACATGCGACTCGAGCGAAACTTTGTAAACGGTCACTTCATTGAGCCTGCCAGCGATGCGCTGATTGCGGTCTACAACCCGGCGACCGAAGCCTTGGTCGGTCAGGTCTCGGCGGCCACCACCGCTGAAGCCACCGCTGCCGTCGACGCTGCCGCCGCGGCCCAGAAGCTTTGGGGCAAGCTCACCAGCATCGAACGCGCCGAGCACTTGCGCTCATTCGCCGACGCCCTTAAAGCCTGCGCCGAAAACATCGGTGAAGCCCTGGCCGCCGAGTCCGGCAAGAGCGTCAGTGACGCCAGCAACGAAGCCCGTTACGCCGCGCAGATCACCCGTTACCACGCCGAATGGGCGCGCCGGATCGAAGGCGAGATCATTCCCAGCGACACCCCGAACGAAAACCTCTTCCTGCACCGCGAGCCGATTGGCGTGGTCGCGTGCCTGATTCCGTTCAACTACCCGGTCTATACGCTGCTGCGCAAAATCGCCCCGGCGCTGATTGCCGGCAACACCGTGGTGGTGCGCCCGAGCAACAACACCCCGACCTCGGCGTTTGAAATCGCCAAGGCTGTGCAGCAATCCGGTTTGCCGGCCGGCGTCGTGAACATCCTGACCATGGATCACGCCACTGCTGCGGCGGTTTGCACCCACAAAGCCGTCGGTTTGATCACTCTGACCGGCAGCGTGAACGCCGGGCGCATCGTGCTCGATTACTGCAAGGCCAACATCGCCAAGCCATCGCTGGAACTGGGCGGCAAAACCCCGGCGATCATCGAAGCCGATGCCGATCTGGAAGCCGCTGCCAGCGCCATCGTCGCTTCCAAGACCACCCACTGCGGCCAGTTGTGCACGGCGGTCGAACGGGTCTATGTGCAGGAAAGCGTCTACGAGCAGTTCCTCGCCTTGCTGAAATCGAAAATCAGCGCCGTGAAGTTCGGCGACCGCGCCGCCGACGCCAGCCTGATGGGCCCGTTGGTCAACGCCAGTTCGCAGCAGAACATTCACGCCATGGTCGAGCGCGCCGTCGCCGACGGTGCTGTACTGGAAACAGGCGGTTTTATCCCGCAGGGCAACGGTCATTTCTACCCGCCGACGCTGCTGAGTAACTGCCGCCAGGACATGGAAATAATCCAGGAAGAAATCTTCGGCCCGGTGCTGCCGGTGCTCAAGTACCGCGACATCGACGAAGCGCTGGCCATGGCCAACGATCACCAGTTCGGCCTGTCGTCGGTGCTGTACACCGAGAACTACCGCACCACCATGAAAGTCGCCAACGCCATCGAGGCTGGCGAGTTGTACGTCAATCGCACCCCGGCCGACCCGTACCAGGGCTTCCACGCCGGTTGGAAACGTTCGGGCCTTGGCGGCGATGACGGCAAGCACGGCATGCTCGAATTCACCCAGACCCGACTCGTCGTCATGAAGTACTGATCCACCCGTAACACGCCTCACGCCACACCTATAAAAACAATTATTTGGGGCGCCCGGACCACCGGGCTGCCCGAGGTCTCACAGATGTCCAAGCCTGCAACCACTGTTGCCGCTGTTCAGGGTTCGAACGCGGGTGCAAAAAGCCGCAGTGACAAGGGAAGTCGCTATTTCCAGTTGATGCTCTTGGTACTGGCCGCCGGGGCGATCTACCCGATCCTGTACCTGCGTCAGGTCTACCAGACCACCATGCTCGAAGTGTTCCAGATCAACCACAGCGAGCTGGGGTATCTGTACTCGATGCTCGGGACGATTTTCCTGCTCAGCTACTTGCCGAGCGGCTGGTTGGCGGACCGGATTGCGCCACGGTTCCTGATTTTCTTTTCGCTGGTGGCCACCGGAGCCCTGGGGCTTTGGTACTCCACGGCACCGTCGATGACCGGTTTGATGATCATCTTCGGTTGCTGGGGCCTGACCACCGGCCTGACGTTCTGGGCCTCGGTGCTCAAGCGGGTGAAGATGATTGCCCATCACACTGAACAGGGCCGGTTCTTCGGCATCCTCGACGGCGGTCGCGGCCTGGTGGAAGCCTTGCTGGCGACCGTTGCTTTGGGGCTGTTCGCCTTCGCCACCGAAACCCGTGGCGAGTCCGCCGCCGAAGGCTTCAAGCATGTGGTTTACCTGTACGCCTTCACCTGTATCGCCATCGGCTGCGTGCTGGTGCTGATCAAGGACCCGAAGTCGATGGAAGACACGGCGCCAGTGGAGAAGGGCAAGTACAACCTGCTCAGCGACCTGACCACCCTGGTGAAAATCCCTGAACTGTGGCTGGTCACGGCCATCGTGTTCTGCGGTTATCACATCTTCTGGGCCACCTACAGCTTCTCCGATTACTTGCAGGGCGGCGGTATGACCGCGGTCATGGCCGGCACCATCACCACCATCAAGTTGTGGATGCGCCCGATTGGTGGCATTGGCGGCGGCTGGCTCGGTGACAAATTCTCGAACATCTCGGTGCTGATCGTGGCGCTGTTCTTCGCGACATTGGCGATGGTCGGCCTGATCGTGTTCCCGGCGCTCAACAGCATGGGCCTGCTGATCGGCACAGTGATCTTCATCGGTTTGATGACTTACGCGATTCGCGGCTTGTACTGGGCGATCCTCGACACCTGCAACATTCCACTGCGCATCACCGGCCTGGCCATCGGCATTGTCTCGGTGGTCGGTTACCTGCCGGACGCCTTTATTCCGTTGATCAACGGTTACCTCACCGAACACTTCCCCGGTGCCGTTGGTTACAAGCTGTATTTCGGCTACATCGCTTTCGTCGGCCTGCTCGGGACCCTCGCGGCCCTGACCTTGCGCGCTCGTATCAACCGTCAATCTTTGATCAAGACAGGTGCTTGAGATGAAAATCGTCGCCCTTGAAACTCACATTGTTGCCGTCCCGCCACCGCACATCGGCGGCATGTACTGGCTGTTCGTCAAGCTCAAGACCGATTGCGGCATTGAAGGCGTCGGCGAGATCTACGCCGCGACTTTCGGCCCTAAAGCCATGCTGCCGATCATCGAAGACGTGTTCGAGCGCTACCTGCTCAACCACGACCCGCACCACATCGAACGCTTTTTCCGTCAGGCCTATTCCAGCGGTTTCACCCAGCGCCCGGACCTAACGATGATGGGCGTGGTTAGCGGCCTGGAGATGGCCTGCTGGGACATCATCGGCAAAGCGGCGAACAAACCGGTTTACGAACTGTTGGGCGGCAAGGTCAACGAACGCCTGCGTTCCTATACCTACCTGTACCCGGTCAACAGCAAGGGCGAGTACGACTACGACGACCCGGACCTGGCCGCCGAGTGCGCCGTCGAGAACATGAGTAAAGGCTTCACCGCCGTGAAGTTCGACCCGGCCGGGCCATACACCGCCTACTCCGGGCACCAGATTTCGCTGGAAGTGCTGGAACGCTGCGAAACCTTCTGCCGCAAGATCCGCGAAGCG
>Ga0066791_10000120_pt1 | contig 30637 bp, 32 predicted proteins | sample OrgsoiDNA2013051_FD_70944 | JGI IMG/M metagenome (GOLD analysis project Ga0066791, IMG submission 70944) | Permafrost soil microbial communities from the Arctic, to analyse light accelerated degradation of dissolved organic matter (DOM) -... | ecosystem: Environmental > Terrestrial > Soil >...
CCGTTGGACTGATGGACTGATCATTTCATTCACTAGGGAAGGTGCACCATGGATTACGTTCTGCTCTACCTGATCCTGCCGCTGGGGATGTTTATCCGTCGAACCCGCGCGTTCGCCCACCGGCCGGATCCCAAGGTCAGCTCATACTTGAACCGCAAATCATGAGCCTCATGGCCATAGATGTTCAGCAGGCTTCGATGGTCCAGGTCATGATCATCGATTCGCCCGACCTGAGCGGGCTGGAGGGCTGTCGCGCGAAGTTGGCCGAAATGCCGCACCGCGCCGACAGCGTGGGAGAAATCGGCGGGGACTGGCTGAGCACCGTGTTGGGCAGCGACAACGTCGAGGCGATCCGTGCGTTCCCCGCCAGCCCGTTCAAGGCACTGCTGGTGCGGGGTATCTCACTCTCCACGGATGTCGCGACGCCGTGCAATGGCTTCCTGCCCAATGCCCAGTGCATCCTGGACTTCGACCTGCTGCAGTTCGGCATGCTGCAGCTGCTGGGTGTCAGGCCGCATGCGGTCGAGTACGAAAACCTCGGCAAGCTGGTCAGGAACGTGGTGCCGGTGCCGGAGGCTGCGGGCACCACGAGTTCCTGGGGCGCGGACGTGGAGTTTTTCTGGCACACCGACAATCCCAACTGGCCCTTCGACGACCAGGGCCGGGATGTCACGACATCCGTGCCGAACTTCCTGGCCTTTGCCGCCGTGCGCAATTTCGAAGGTGCCTCCACCGACATCGTCTGTGTGGATCATATCCTCTCACAGCTGCCCGCCTGGGCAACGGCCCAGTTGCAGAAGCCTGCCTACACCTTCGGGGCTCCTGCTTCCAACGAGGGCTTCGATGGCCAGCAGAAGGTGCTGCCGATCCTGGAGCAGGGCGATAGCGGTTATCGCCTGCGCTTCGACGACGGCATCGTGGCGGCGCTCGACCCGGACAGCAAAGAGGCCCTCGGGCTCCTGTGCCAATGCCTGCGCGATGCCCAGGGCATCGAAGTGGTGATGCAACCGGGTGACTTCTTCATTTTCAAGAACGCCCGCGTGCTGCATCGACGCAAGGCGTTCCAACCTATGCCCAACAGCAAGGCGCGCTGGCTGCGCAGGGTGTACTGCAGTTGAACCTTTTCTTCAAAACCCATCACGATAAATAGGGAACTCACGCATGAACAAACGTATCGCAGTAATCGGTGGCCGCCCCGCGCCCATTCACGGAGCCAAGGAACTGGGCATCGACGTAGTGCTGGTGCACCAGGAGGGTGACTACGAGCAGGAGATCCTCGCTCATTGCGAACAGGTGGTGCATGCCAGGATCGACGACGCTGAGGCGATCATCAAGGTGCTCGAACCCCTGCATCGCGAACGTCCGTTCGATCGCATCATCACCACCACCGAAGTGGCGGGCGAGTCGACGGGCAAGGTGGTCGATCATTTCGGCCTCACCGGGGTTTCCTACAAGACCGCGCGCCTGCTCAAGGACAAGGTGGCTATGCGCGAACTGCTGGCCAAGCATGACCTGAGCCCGGTTGCCTATCGCCATGTCACCAGCGCGCAGATCGCCATCGCGTTCGTCAAGGAGCATGGCAAGTCGGTGCTCAAGCCGGCCGAAGGCGTCGCCAGTCTGCATATCCATCCCTGCGATGACGAAGCCTCCGCCACCAAGGCCTGGCAAGCGCTGCAGGACGCTGACGTCAAGCACATCATCATCGAGGAATACCTGGAGGGGCCGGTCGTCAGCGTGGACTCCTTCTCCTTCAAGCGCCGCCACCTGCCGATCGGCTACTCCCAGTACCGCATGAACGACAAGTACGTCGAGTGGGAGGTCAGCACGCCAAGCACCGATGCCAAGAAATGGCTGAAAGAGCTGAAGGAAATGACCTGCCGCCTGCTCGACGCCGTGGAGCTGGAGGAAGGCCCTTCCCACAGCGAGTTCGTGCTGACGCCAAAAGGCCCTCGGGTACTGGAGTCCCACGCCCGCCTGGCCGGTTCGGGTGCCCCGGAATTGGTGAGACGCGCGTTCGGCCTCGACCTGAACCGGATGTTCCTGACCGTGCCCCTGGGTATCGACACCCTGCCGGAAGTGTCGCCAGAGCCGAAGGCCGGTGCGGCGATCCAGTTCTTCGTGCCGACACCTGGCAAAGTGATGAAGGTCGAGCTCGACCTCAAGCCTGACGTCGACGTGCGTCACACTAAGCAGGGCGAGACGCCACTGGTGTTCCTGCCGTTCCTGTTCGAGCTGGGCCAGGCCGAGCGTGCCGTGGTCATCCAGAAGCACGAGGGCGACCAGATTCCACCTCTCGATACCGTTGCCGACTGCGTCTCGGGGTATGTCCTGGCAACAGGTGTCTCGCGTGAGGACGCGGTCCGGATCGGCGACGAACTGGTGGAGGCCGTTCATTTCATCGTGGAGCCCAAGGCATGAGCTACCTGCTCTGCTTGCATCGTTGGGTCGGCTCCCAAGCCCTCTACGACCGATACGAGTTGCCTGCGGGGATGATGATTCGGGCGATCTGCACGCCCGAATCCATCGCATCGCTGCCGAGTGAGCGCCTGGCGTCGAGTTCGACGCTGGCCTCGCTGGACGATACCGGGGCGGTCATGGCCGAGGTCGAACGCCTGGTCGCGCAGCACGGTGTTCCGGCGCTGGTGGTCGCCCTCAATGAGGGCGACCTGCTCAATGCCGCGTCGATTCGCGAGCGATGGAAGGTGCCGGGAGACCGGGTTGCCTGGACCGAGCGGTTTCGCGACAAGCTCACCATGCTGGACATCGCGGGTCGGCAGACGTCGATCAGCGTGCTGCCGGCGGTGAACGCCGATTCCCGTGAAGCCGTGGAGCAACTGGCGACCGAGCATGGCTATCCGCTGGTGCTCAAACCACGCTATGGTACGGCGAGTCGTGGCGTGAAGATCCTTCGCGGTCCTGGGGATCTTGATCCGTTGCAACAGGCCGTGGAGCCCATGATGGTCCAGGTCTACTGCGCCGCCCCGATCCTGCACGTAGACGGTTGGTGGGATGGGCAGCGGATCGTGGTGGTCACCGCGTCGCGCTATGTGAACAGTTGTGCCGATTTCGGTCCGGACAGCCCGCTGGGCAGTATCGAGCTGGAGGAGGGCGAGGACGAGCAGCGGATTGCGCGGCGCGTCGAGCAGTTGCTGGCGGCCTTCGCGCCGGAGCGGGAAATCGTCTTCCACCTCGAACTGTTCGACCGGGGTGACGAGTTGCTGTTCCTTGAGATTGGTGCCCGTGTCGGCGGTGCCGAAATTCCGTTCCTCTGGCGGGAGGTGAGGGATATCGACCTGCTGGGGATTGCCTGGGAACTCCAGACAGGGGCGTCCACCCGCTACAGGGACCTTGCACGCAGCCGCAGCAATGAGGGCAGACCCTTGCGTCGTGAGCGTGGGGCCTGGGTGATCGCCCGGCGCGGCAGTTCGCCGCACGATGGGCTGGGGACCCTGTACTGGGCCCAACCACAGGACCTTGAGCACTCCGCCAGTGGTGTCTATGAGGGCTCCAGGACCCGCTTGCGCCTGCGCAGCTTCGATGGTCCCGCGCTGGTACACGATGTGGGGAAGGTCTTCGAACAGTTATCCGAACTATGGAGTGTTCAATCGTGAGAACAGCAGTTGTAACGGATGCCAACGCTGGCATTGACGAGGCGTACGGCCGCACCTTGGCCCGTCGTGGCGGGCGCGAGCAGCTGCCGGCCACCCATTTTTCTGTACACGAAGGAGCACGCTGATGGTTTCGCCGGAAAACCTGGCCGGTGTGGCCATCATTGCCCTGGGCATGGTGCTGACACCTGGACCGAACATGATCTACCTGACCTCGCGGGTGATTTCCCAAGGGCGACTGGCGGGGATGATTTCCTTGGCCGGCGTGGCCCTGGGCTTCGTGTGCTACCTGGTGGCTTCGGGACTGGGGCTGGCGGCCTTGTTCAAGGCCGTGCCGGTGGCCTACGACGTCGTCAAGATCGCGGGCGCATTCTATCTGGGCTACCTGGCCTGGAACATGCTCAAGCCCAGGGGCGCCTCCCCCTTCGAGGCGCGCGAACTGCCGCCTCACTCGCCGAAGCGGCTGTTCACCATGGGGCTGGTGACAAACCTGCTGAATCCGAAGATTGCGCTTATGTATTCCGCGCTGATTCCCCAGTTCATCGATCCTTCCGCGGGATCGACCCTACAGCAGTTCATTCAGCTGGGGCTGGTACAGATCGTCATTGCCGTCACCGTGAACGGTATCATCGTCCTGGCCGCCTCCCGGGTCAGCAGCTATCTGACCAAACGCCCCACTGCCATGCGCACCCAGCGCTGGGTTTCCGGAACTGTACTTGCTGTGTTTGCGGTCGATATCCTACTGCGCAAGCCGATGACCTGATAGAGGAGCGGGCCTTGCGCAGGTCCTGGAGCTGTATAGGGAACGGCTTTAACACAAAAAGTCCCGCGTTGAGGTGGGACCTGCGTCATTAAGAACGCAGCAATTACCAACAAAAGCCTAACGCATCGGAACCGGTTGTGGCTGGTAGTAGCCCGGTGGCGGTGCCTGGTAATAACCGGACCATGAACATTGGGCTGAGCATCCAGGTCGCGGCGCTGCTGATGCTAACGGTTCCTGCGGCCTGGTTGACCATCCCTTGGGTAATGGGCGCTCAGGCGCTGTCAGGGATCGCCAAAGACCTGAAAAAGATGAGTGCCAAAAGCTCCATCAAACTCCTGGTGTCCGATGGGCAACAGGGCCGGTTTTATCAATGGATAGTCGGTCATTCCTTGCAGGTGGTGGCAAAAGAAGATGTTGCCGCCCACCGTCAGGCTGGATTCTTCCATGAGCTTTTGCAGATGCTCGATGGCGGTGCCGCTGAACTCCGTAAAGTCTTCGGTGCCAGCAACCCACCACAAGGAACTGACCGATGCTCAAACCAATCAGGCTCGCCTGCGCGATCGCGTTGCCACTTCTGATTTGTGGCTCTCAGTTCTCCTCGACGCCGCGGATCCAGCCAGTGGCTGCTCAGTGCCAACCGGTACCAGCGCCGGCTGCGTGGTTCATGGAGGCACGCGCGCCCGACTTGGCCCAGCGCACGCTCAACGAATTATCGGAATCACCGATGCCGGCGACCGAGGAATGATTGCCCTGGCTGCGTGCCAAGCGTATGTGAGGGGGTATCACACTGAGATTGAATGACCGCAATTTTCGGCGCGGCGCCAGATACTGGCAAATGTCGCCCCATTCAAAATAGTCGGTGCTATCCCGCGCCGCGCTTGCTTGGTTTTGGAGGCGCATCAGGACACTCATCGGCCCATCGCGTAACCGTCATGTCATTGAATTGCTCCCCAATGGTGTCGACGCGCAGGCAAGCGCCGTTCTTTGAGTAGAACAAGATGCAGCGCGAGCTATCAAAAGAGCAGACATCGACCTCGAAGAACTTGTGTGCAGCCAGCTCCCGCTCGACGCCACTATATTCATAACCGTCGGTGGTATGCATCCGCGTCGGCTCCCATCCTTGTTTGACAAGCTTGGCCCTGGCAGCGACCAAGGGCTCACCGACCGCGATGCCTGCCGGCCCGCGCCTGTCGCTTGTCGCCTTTGAGCCATCCGCAAACGCTGCGCTGGTGCCAATGCAATAAAGTGAGACGAGCGCGAGGATCGAAGCCTTCATTTGACAGGCCCTACAGCCGATTTGTAGTTCGCCAAAAACGCTGAATACTCGACATACGGTTGCGGCGGATGATGATTCGCCTTAGCAGGACCTTCGGGAAGTGCCGCCCACCTCGTTGGCGCCTTCGGCATTGCTCCCGGGATGTCGCCGGCCTCGATCTTGTCGATCACACGAGGGTGCGCAGAATGCCTACCGCCATAAGATCTTGCGTATGAGGCGAAAAGTCGGTGAGCCCATCTTTCCGGCATACTCGCGCCAAGTGGCAATGTTAATTTGATACCTGCCCGATGCCGTAATTGAGGCGCCGTAACCTGCACCCGGATGGGTGGACTCATCAGTGAAAGTCTATTTTCCAGTTTTAAACCCCTTTGCCCAGCAATAACCATATTTCGCGTGATAATTACCGCCTTCGGATTCGGCAATGGCATCCAAAAATGCCTTCACGTTCTTATTCTTCAAATACTCCTCATTCTCGCCTGTCTTACCTGTTCCTTGGCGTCAAGCGATACATCGTGTTACATGAAGGATATTGAACGATCGGCAGGACGCCGGGGAAGGGGTAAAACTGGTGGAGTTATGGAACGGCTCCAGAATAGTTATGGAACACCTGGCAAAAGGCAGTGATTTCACCAAACCCCAGACACGAAAAAGCCCTGACTAATCAGGGCTCTAACGTATTCAAGATGGCGGAGGCGATGGGATTCGAACTCATGGACCTGTTACAGTCGACGGTTTTCAAGACCGTTGCCTTAAACCACTCGGCCACACCTCCGTTTGTGTTGCGGGCGCCATAATACCTGAATGAAACACACTGTCAAACTCTCTGCATGGCTTGTTACAGAGCGTCTGTTATGATCTTTGCGACTGAACGTTTCAAACCAACAGGAGTGTCGCTATGCGCGAACAGGATTACGCAGTTAATAACAGCGTGCAGGCTGAGCAGCTAGAGGTTAGCCGCGTCCTGCGCAACACATACGGCTTGCTCGCTCTCACCCTCGCATTCAGCGGTGTGATGGCGTTCGTTGCTCAGCAGATGCGTGTCGGTTACCCGAACGTTTTCGTGGTGCTGATCGGCTTCTATGGCCTTTTCTTCCTTACCAACAAACTCCGTGACTCGGCCTGGGGCCTGGTGTCGGCTTTTGCCTTGACCGGTTTCATGGGTTTCTTGCTCGGCCCGATTCTCAACCGTTACCTGGGTATGCAGGGCGGGGCTGAAGTCGTGAGTTCCGCGTTCGCGATGACTGCACTGGTGTTCGGTGGTCTGTCGGCCTACGTGCTGATCACCCGCAAGGACATGAGCTTCCTGGGTGGTTTCATCACCGCCGGGTTCTTCGTGTTGCTGGGTGCGACGCTGGCGGGCATGTTCTTCAAGATCAGCGGTCTGCAACTGGCGATCAGCGCAGGTTTCGTGCTGTTCTCCTCGGTCTGCATTCTGTTCCAGACCAGCGCCATCATTCAGGGCGGCGAGCGTAACTACATCATGGCGACCATCAGCCTGTATGTATCGATCTACAACCTGTTCATCAGTTTGTTGCAGATCTTCGGCATCATGAGCCGCGATGATTAATCGCAAGTCTTGAGTAAAAAACCCGCTTAGGCGGGTTTTTTATTGTCTGCGATTCGGTGCTGGTCGTTGATTTCAACCTGGCTCGTGGCAACAGACGCAGAGCTTGTTGCCGTCGGGATCGCGCATGTAGGCGCCGTAGTAGTCAGGGTGGTAATGCGGACGAAGGCCCGGCGGCCCCTCGCAGGATCCACCATTGGCCAAGGCCAGCGCATGGCAGCGGCTAACGCTTTCTCGATTAGGAGCAAGCAGGGCGATCATCTGCCCGTTCCCCGGTGTGGCCGGGTGTTCGTCGAACGGAGTGCCGATGACAAACAACGGACGGGGTGCGTCCTTGCTCATCCATCCAGCCCAGGGTTTGGTCGAATCGCAGAATTTGGTCTGCAGATTGAGTGCAGCCATGATCGGTTGGTAGAACGCCATTGCGCGATCAAAGTCGGTGATGCCGATAAAAACGTGGGACAGCATTCGCTTGCTCCTTACTCCGCCACGACAATGCTGCCATCGGCCTGCTGGCGATAGATGGTATAGGGCAACAGCATGGTGTCGAGGGCACCTGAAATGACCACGTCAATCAGCACAAATATTGTGCCGTTGTTGTACTTCTCCGGATCGACGCCCGCCTCCAGTGGCGCATGCAGGGTGCAAAAATCATAGGTCACGCCGCTGTAGATGCGTGGCACCGCGCCGCAGTAGCTACGTTTCTCCTTGAGGCTTTTTACCGCCGCTTCGTCACTGCGCACCACCGTCTGCACAGTACCGCAGCCCGCGAGCATCAGCGCCGCCAACATCATTGCCTGAATCTTCATACCGCCAATCCTTAGCCGCAAACCAATAAATCTACGCTGATCCTGACAGAACGCCATTCACGCCATCGGTGGCAACCGGCGTTTGACCGGGGTTTTCTTGACGATGGCGGTGTTGGTTTCAGCATGGGTGTTAAGGCGGTCGAGCAGAGTGTCCAGTTGTTCCATCGAGCGCACGTGCAGGCGCGCGATGAAGCAGTCTTCCCCAGTGACCTTGTCGCACTCGGTGAACTCCGCAATCGCCTGGATTTGCCGCTCGACTTCCTGTAATTGCCCCGGCAGCGGGCGGATTCGCACGATCGCCTGCAACTGGTAGCCAAAGCATTTTGGATCGATCTCGACCGTATAGCCCTTGAGCACGCCACGTTCTTCGAGACGACGCAGGCGTTCGGCGACGCTGGGTGAGGAGAGGCCACTGATCTGCGCCAGCGCCTTGAGCGAACGTCGTGAATCCTCCATCAATGCGCTGATCAGCACTTGATCAATGTCGTCGGTCATGGCGAAGCCCCTGTTAGGCAATTGAATGAAACGGCCTTGATAAAAAAGGCAGAAGCCGAGTTTAGCCTGATTTATGCGCTGGAGAAGACCACCGTTGGATTGACATAATTCGGGCTCAAACACAGGAGTCTGATGATGGACAAAACACTACGCCGCGGCTCATTTGAAATGACTGCTGCCATGCTCATTTCCGGGACTATCGGCTGGTTTGTGCTGGTGTCCGGGCAACCGGTACTGGATGTGGTGTTCTGGCGCTGTGTGTTCGGTGCCGGCACCTTATTGCTGATCTGCGCGGCGTTTGGCTTCCTGCGGTCGGGCATTCTGACCCGCAGCACATTCCTGCTGACGGTGCTCAGCGGTGTGGCGATTGTCGGTAACTGGCTGTTGCTGTTTGCGTCTTACCCCCGCGCATCGATTGCCATTGGCACGGCGGTTTATAACGTTCAACCGTTCATGCTGGTGGGTTTGGCTGCGCTGTTTCTTGGGGAGAAAATCACCCTGCAGAAGCTGTTCTGGCTGGGCATATCGTTCCTGGGGATGCTGGCGATTGTCAGCGCCCACGGTGAGCAGGGCGCGGGTGGCAGTGATTACTTGGTGGGGATCGGCCTGGCGCTAGGCGCGGCGTTCCTATACGCGATTGCTGCATTGATTATCAAGCGCCTGACGGGCACACCGCCGCACCTGATCGCGTTGATCCAGGTCTGCACCGGCGTACTGTTGCTCGCACCCTTTGCGCACTTTTCGGCGTTGCCTCAAGCGCGAAGTGCATGGGCCAGCCTGGTGACCCTGGGCATCGTGCACACCGGCGTGATGTACGTGCTGCTTTACGGCGCGATTCAAAAACTGCCGACGGCGTTGACCGGTGCGTTGTCGTTTATCTACCCGATTGCGGCGATTTTCGTCGACTGGTTTGCCTTCGGCCATCGTCTGGAACCGCTGCAATGGCTCGGCGTCGCCGCTATCCTGCTGGCCGCCGCCGGTATGCAGCAGGGCTGGGGTTTGAAGCTGCGTCGAGTGGCCACGCAGTAACAGTCAGATGTTCCAGCGCGGGGCAGTCTTGGACAGGCGCTGGCGCATTTCGCCGATGTTGGCGGCCAGTTGCCGGGTCAACAAGCGGTAGCCATCCAGCGGACTGTAAACCGGCGCATCGAGGCTGGCGTCCGGTAGCTCCACCGGCCGATTGAGCCGCTGGGACGCCCCGGACTTCAAGGCCCGGGCCATCCCGATCAGTTGCACCCGGATCTGCCGGTGCTCGGCCTTCAACGCCGTTTGCAGGTGAGCCATGGCGACCGGGTCACTGGCATCCGGTCGGGTGTTACCGAGGATCTCCAGCGTGCTGATGCACATACGCAGATTGCGTTGGATGGCGTCCAACTCCGTCATGGATATCCGCACCTCCTTGGACACCGATGGCATCAGCGAGCGCAGTTGCACCATCACCGCGCTGAGGCGACCCATGATTTTGAGGTGTTCGTCAGCGCTAACCGGTTGGCCGTTGATGATGCGCCCGTAAATGGTTGCGCAGTCGCGCAAGGCATCGGCCAGGTTGTAGCGCCAGGAGAACACCGCGTACAGCGGCAGGGCAAAGGAAAACGCCAGGGCCAGGGCGATGCCGATGAGGATATCGACCCCGCGCCACAACCCGTCAGTGACCGGGTTGTCGCCATGCCCGGCGACGATAAACACGGTGATCGCCGACAGCAGCGCCGTGTAACCACCCTTGCCGATGGCGTGATACGAGAAGAACCCGCACACCACCGACATCGCGAAATAAGTCAGCCATGGCATCCCGAGCCAAGCCTGTTGTGCCACCAGCAGCAAGCCGACCCCTGCACCGATCAAGGTGCCTATTGCCCGCTCGGCGGCTTTTTTGCCAATGTTGCCGTGGTGCTGCAAGCCGCCGATCACCACCAGCATAGTCACCGACGCCCACTCGCCGTGGGGCAGGTGGATGCCGGTGGTCAGCAGGATCGTCGCCAGCAACCCCAGAGAAACCCGTACCGCGTGGATGACTCGGGCGTTTCGATAGCGCCGATAAGGGTCGAGTAACGGACGCAGCAATCGGCGCATCAGGGGTGGCAGGCGATAGGCTTTCAGGTCAGGTTTCCTCAGAAAATGTAATCAGTCGTCAGGAAGCTCGAATCGCGCCCGCGAATGATCTCGCTAATGAGCGCTTTGTTGCTGTCCTGGAACTTGGTCGCCACCAGTGTCCGGATCGAAAACACCCGCAACGCATCATGTACCGACAGTGTGCCTTCGGCGGAGTTCTTGCGGCCGTTGAACGGGAAGGTGTCCGGGCCGCGCTGGCACTGGGCGTTAATGTTGATGCGCCCGACCTGATTGGCGAAGGTGTCGACCAATCGGCCAACCGCCACCGGGTTGGTGCCGAAGATACTCAGCTGCTGGCCGAAATCCGATTCAAGGACGTAATCGATCACCGTATCCAGATGCCGGTACGGCACGATCGGCACCACAGGGCCGAACTGCTCTTCCTGATAGACGCGCATCTGCGGGTTCACCGGGTACAGCACCGCCGGGTAGAAGAACGACGCGCGGGCCTCTCCACCGTTGGGATTGACCACAGTGGCGCCTTTACTGACCGCGTCTGCCACCAGCGAATGCAGGTATTCGACCTTGCTCGCTTCCGGCAGCGGCGTCAGCGCCACGCCGGTGTCCCACGGCATGCCGGGTTTGAGAGTGGCGAGTTTGGCGTTGAATTTTTCGATGAACGACTCGACCACATCTTCATGGACAAAGAGGATTTTCAGCGCGGTGCAGCGCTGGCCATTGAACGACAGCGAACCGGTGAGCGCTTCGCTGACGGCGTTGTCCAGGTCCACCTCGGGCAGCACGATGCCGGGGTTTTTCGCGTCCAGGCCCAGCGCGGCGCGCAAGCGGTGTGGTTTCGGGTGAAGCTTTTTCAGGTCGCTGGCAGCTTTGTTGGTGCCGATAAACGCGAAGATATCGATCTTGCCGCTGGCCATCAGCGCGCTGACGGTTTCGCGGCCGCTGCCGTAGATCACATTGATCACGCCGGTCGGGAAGCTGTCGCGGAAGGCTTCCAGCAGCGGGCGAATCAACAACACGCCGAGCTTGGCCGGTTTGAACACCACGGTGTTGCCCATGATCAGCGCCGGAATCAGCGTGGTGAAGGTTTCGTTCAGCGGGTAGTTGTAAGGTCCCATGCACAGCGCCACGCCCAGTGGTACGCGGCGGATCTGGCCAAGTGTGTCCTGTTCCAGCTCGAAACGGCTGGAGCGGCGGTCGAGTTCCTTGAGGGCGTTGATGGTGTCGACGATGTAATCGCAGGTGCGGTCGAATTCTTTTTCCGAGTCCTTGAGGTTCTTGCCGATTTCCCACATCAGCAACTTCACCACCGCGTCACGCTGCTGGCGCATACGCCCCAGGAAGGATTCGACGTGTTGAATGCGCTCGGCCACGCGCATGGTCGGCCACAGGCCCTGGCCACGGTCGTAGGCGCGGACGGCGGCGTCGAGAGCGGTCAATGCGGTTTCAGCATCCAGCAGCGGCGTGCTGCCAAGGATCACTTGCTCGTCGCCATTCTCGCCGGTCAGATACACCGGGCTGCGGACTTGGGCGAGGGGGCCGCTCCAGGTTCGTAACTCGCCATCGACCAGGTATTCACGTTGCTCGGTCTGGCCGTCGAGGCGGTATTTTTCCGGGATGTCGCTGCTGTCGGGAAACAGATTGCCAAGGATGTGTGCTGTGGTCATGTCGCTACCCCGTGTGGATTCTGATGCACTGATGAATCGTTTTAGCAGACCTCGACCTCGCTTGTCATGACTCATCTCAGGTGAAAGTTGCTTATTCAAGATAGTCGCTGATGTTGCCGCGAGTGGCTTGTTCGACGCCGGCCCATTGTGGGAGCGGGCTTGCTCGCGAAGACGGTGGGCCATTCAGTCTTGTAGTTGCCTGACACACCGTCTTCGCGAGCAAGCCCGCTCTCACAGGAGATTTGCTGGCCTCAGAAGCCCCCCTTAATGTCCGGCAATGCCCTCAACCCCGCCACGTGCCTGGCTTAGTGTTGCCTCTCCTTGATCAGAATAAGAAATGTGCACCGGCTGGCTGGCGCACTCAACGAGAGGACTGCTATGCCGACAATCAGGTACGCGGCGTTACTGGTCGCCGCTGTGCTACTTAGCGCTTGCGGTGATGAACCCAAAACTCAGGCCACCCGCAGCGAAGCCGGCAGCGCCGCACCCACCGACACCGCACTGGCGCAGGTCTACGCCAACAGTTGTAAGCTCTGCCACGCCAATCCCGCCGCCGGGGCGCCGATGACCGGCGACAAAAAAGCCTGGGAGCCGCGGGTGCTGCAAGGCGCCGACACGCTGCTCGATCACGCGATCAACGGCTACAACGGCATGCCGCCGATGGGGATGTGCATGCAGTGTTCCGAGGAAGAATTCCTGGCGCTGATTTCATTTATGTCCGGTCAGTCCATCCAACAATAAGAACGGCAGGTGCACTTCATGACAATGGACCTGACACGACGTCAGTTATTGCAACGGGCGAGCATCATCGGTGCCTTCACTGCGCTCGGTTCCAGCCCGGCGCTGGCCGAACTGCTGCGCGCGCCACGATTGATTCCCTGGCGCAACTGGTCCGGCGGCCAGAGTTGCCTGCCGGCGGCGCGGTTGGCGCCGAAAAACCTCGATGAACTGACCCAAGTGATTCGCCAGGCCCCCGGCAAGATCCGCCCGGTCGGCTCGGCGCATTCCTTCAGCGCGCTGGTGCCGACCGACGGCACGCTGTTGTCCATGAGCTACTTCACCGGACTGCTCGACCACGATCCCAACACCTTGCAGGCCGAGTTCGCCGCCGGCACGCCGATGTCACGCATGGGCACGCCGCTCAAGGACATCGGTCAGGCGCTGCAGAACATGGCCGACATCGACTACCAGACCCTCGCCGGTGCGATTTCCACCTCGACCCACGGTACCGGCAAGACCTTTCAATCCTACTCGGCCCACGTCTCTGGCCTGCAACTGGTCACCGCCAGCGGCGAAGTGCTCGACTGTGACAGCACCCATCACCCCGAAGTGTTCAGCGCTGCCCGGGTTTCCCTCGGGGCTTTGGGCGTGGCGAGCAAAATACGCCTGCAAAATCGCCCGGCCTATCGTCTGAGAGAACGCCAGTGGATCGCCAAAACCGAAGAACTGCTGGAAGACATCGACAAAAACACTCAGGAAAACCAACACTGGGAAATGCTCGTGGTGACCCATTCCGACTACGCCTTGTCGATCGCCCTGAATGAAACCACCGACCCGGCCACGCCGCCGATCCCGGCAGATGAGGAGGGCGGCAACGAGTTCGTGACCCTGATCGAGAAGATCGACAAGTACGGCAGCGACTTCCCCGACCTGCGCCGCACCATGCTCAATAACCTGCGCCACCTCGCCAGTTTCGATGACCGTGTGGGCGACTCGTTCGACATCTACGCCAACGTGCGCACCGTGCGTTTCAACGAGATGGAATATTCGGTGCCGGCCGAATACGGCCCGGCCTGCCTGCGGGAAATCATCAAGCTGATTCAGGACAAAGACCTGCGTACCTGGTTTCCCATCGAATACCGCTACGTCAAAGCCGACGACATTCCCCTGAGCATGTTCGAAGGCCGCGACAGCTGCTCGATCTCGGTTCACCAGCATTACCAGATGGACCATCACAACTTCTTCGCCGCCGTCGAACCGATCTTCTGGAAGTACAACGGCAGGCCGCATTGGGGGAAATTGCACACGCTCAACGCGAAGAACCTGCAGCCGCTCTACCCACGCTGGCGAGAATTCATCGAGGTCCGCCAGGCGCTGGACCCCAGCGGCAAGTTTCTCAACGCGCATCTGATGTCGATTCTGGGGGTGAGCTGATGGCCGTGAATCGACGCAATTTTCTGCTCGGCAGTGTAGGCGTGGGCGCCTTGCTGATTGGCGTTGGCGCATGGCTGCGACCGGGGGACAGGGGCGGACCGTACAGCGAATATTTCCGTGCGTTGAATCGAGAACTCAAGGACCACGGCCCGATGCGTCCGGTGATGTTGATCGATCTGGACCGCCTCGATCACAACATTGACGTGGTGATGCAATCGGTCCAGCGCGCCGGCAAACACTTGCGGCTGGTGGAGAAATCCCTGCCGGCGCCAGGGTTGCTGACGTACATCGCCCAGCGTGCCGGCACGAAGCGTTTGATGTCATTTCACCAGCCATTTCTCAACCACGACGCCGTGCAATTTCCCGACGCCGACATCCTGCTCGGCAAACCGCTGCCGGTGCGTTCGGCGCAGTTGTTTTACGAAACCCACAAAGGGCCATTCGACCCGGCGAAGCAGTTGCAGTGGTTGCTCGATACCCCCGAGCGACTCCGGCAATACCTGGCGCTTGCGCAAGGTCTGGGCACGCGACTGCGCGTAAACATCGAGCTGGACGTCGGCTTGCATCGCGGCGGTGTCAGCGACCTGGGCGTGCTCGGGCAGATGCTGGCGCTGATCAGCGCTCACCCGCAACACCTGGAGTTCGGCGGGTTCATGGGCTACGACCCGTTCGTGGGCATGGGCGTGCCGGGGATTCTTGGTTCGCCTGAGGAACTGTTCGCCAAAGTTATGGTGATCTACAACCGCTGCGTCGATTTCACCCGTCAGCAGTATCCGGGCTTGTGGCGTGAAGGTCTGACGCTCAATACCGCCGGCAGTCCGAGTTATCGCATGCACGAACAGGAAAGCCTGAGCAGCGAAGTCTCGGTGGGCACGGCGATGCTCAAACCGACGCACTATGATTTGCCATCGTTGGTGGACCATGTGCCGGCGGCGTACATCGCCACGCCGGTGTTGAAAAGCACCGGCGCGGTGAACATTCCGGCGCTGGACGACAAGTCGAAACTGTTCTCGTGGTGGGACGCCAATCAGCGCGAGACATTCTTCATTTATGGCGGCAACTGGATGGCCGAGTTCGAATCACCCCAGGGATTGCAGAGCAACGGCGTGTATGGCCGCAGCTCCAACCAGGAAATGGTCAACGGCTCCAGCGCAGTGGGATTGGTGGTGGAAGATCAAGTGTTCCTGCGTCCGACCCAGACTGAGTCGGTGTTGTTGCAGTTTGGTGATTTGCTCGCTGTACGCGGCGGCAAAATCGTCGATACCTGGCCGGTCTACGCCTGAGCACCGTCACACCCATGGAATGCAAACCCTGTGGCGAGGGGGCTTGTCGGAATGCCGCACCACCCCGTTCGGCGGCGCAGCCGTCGCATGACCTGTATGCGAGATATGCCTGAAGGAATGCTGGGGTCGCTTCGCAACCCAACGGGGGCAAGCCCCCTCGCCACAGAGGTCTTTGGCGGTTTAGAGTAAGCGGCCACTCAAGGAAGAATCACTATGCCCGCCACCGACCCCATCATCACCATCCAGCGCTTCAGCGAATCCCACATCGACGGCGTTACCGCGCTCTACAACGACCCGGCCATTACCCGTCAGGTGCTGCAAATGCCGTTTCAGTCCACCGAGGTTTGGCGCAAACGCCTGGCACCGGATAACGAGCGGGTGGTGCAATTGGTGGCGCTGCATCAAGGGACGATCATCGGCAACATTGGTCTGGAGCAGTTCTCGCGGATCCGCCGCAGCCACGCCGGCAACCTCGGTATGGGCGTCGCCGGGGAATGGCAGGGCAAGGGCGTTGGCTCCAAACTGTTGGCGACGGCGCTGGAGATCGCTGACAACTGGATGAACCTGCGCCGGGTCGAGCTTTCGGTGTACGCCGATAACGAAGCGGCCATCGCGCTGTACCGCAAATTCGGTTTTGAAGACGAAGGCCTGTTTCGCGACTACGCCGTGCGTGACGGCGTGCTGGTGGATGCCTTGAGCATGGCGCGTCTGCGTTCCACGCCCAAGGTCGGTTGAGTCAGTCGCCCAAGGCGAACGCCACCGCCGCCTGCGCATGCAGTTCGGTGGTGTCGAACAGGGGCAGGGCGCTGTGCTCGGGTTTGATCAGCAAGGTGATTTCCGTGCAGCCAAGGATGATTGCCTGGGCGCCGCGCGCCGTCAGCGACTCAATGACTTGCTGGTAAACCTTGCGCGACGCCTCGCTGATCACCCCGACGCACAACTCGTCGTAAATGATCCGGTGCACGGCTTGGCGCTCTTCCACCTCAGGTACCAGCACCGTCAGCCCCATGGCTGCCAGACGATCCTTGAGGAAATCCTGCTCCATGGTGAACGCGGTGCCCAGCAAGCCAACCTTGAGCGCTCCGGCCTCGACTGCCGCTTGGCCGGTCGGGTCGGCGATGTGCAGGAACGGAATGCCGATCGCGTCCTGAATCTGCCCGGCCACCTTGTGCATGGTGTTGGTACACAGCACCACGCATTCGGCACCGCCAGCCTCCAATCTGCGCGCGGCATCCACCAGAATCGCCGCCGCATCGTCCCAGCGCCCGGCATGCTGGGCTTGTTCGACAGGCCCGAAGTCGACGCTGTACATTAGCAATTGTGCCGAACGCAACGGTCCGAGTTGGTCACGGACCTGCTGGTTGATAAGGCGATAGTATTCGGCGCTGGACTCCCAGCTCATGCCGCCGATCAGGCCGATGGTGCGCATGTCGTGCTCCTGTTGTTGGCTACCCTTTGTTAGAGAGTCTCCCGTGGATTCGAGCGTCGATCTATCAGGAAATTTCACATGCTGAGCCAAAGCCTGCTGAGCGATAAAGTTTGCCTGCAACTGCTGCCGCGCGCTGCTTACAGCGCGCGGGATCCGGCGCAGTGGCACACGCTTGGCGTGACGCTGGAGCGCCAGCAAGGTGTGCATGCCATCGATTCGGACCATCGGGTGGACTTCGACACACTGCCCGGCGTACTGGCGCACACACCGGTCGGCGTCGAAGTGTTTTCCGAATCGGCCAGCGGCGGTGAATACCTGGTACTGCGGATGGACGAACAGTTCGCCCATCAACACGTGCCTTTGGTAAACCATCGCGTGCAGTCCGCCGGGAATGGCCGGGCGTTAGCGCTGGCGAGAGAGTTGCGGCGTTTGCTGCTGGCCCCGCAACCTGACCGGCTGGCCCTGGAACAAGGTGTGCTGGCGTTCGTCGCTCTGGCGGGTGTGCCAGCCGAAACCGCGCAGCGGACCACGGCCCAGGCGTTCGCCCGGGTGCTGGATCAGATTGCCGAGCAGTTCCACCAACCCCTGAGCCTGGAACAGCTGGCCGTTACTTATGGACACAATGAGCTGCGGTTCCTGCGCGACTTCACCCGTGCCATCGGCCTCACGCCCCATGCGTATCTGATTGAAGTCAGGCTGCAGGCCGCGCGCCGGCTGATCGAACAGACGAATCTGCCCCTGGCCAGCATCGCCCAGGACGCAGGCTTCGCCCATCAGTCGCACATGGGCAGCGCCTTTCGCAAACACTTGGCCATGACCCCCAGCCAGTACCGCTCACGCTTTTAGTCGTACGTCGGTGGCGCGCATCTGCCATGCTCAAAGTCCGCAGCACTGCTTCAACATAGGAACACCGCAATGGACGACGTACAGCAACTGGGCGAGATGCTTCGCCACTACGCAGAAAGCGAAGCGCACAAGAAGCAATTGTTTGAGTCGCAATCGGCCGTGTGGGCGACGCGCATTGGTGAGCTGTTCGATCAGATCCAGCACTGGCTGGAACCGGTCCAGGCACCGAATCTGCTGGAAGTGAGCCGTGAGGTGTACGTCGCCTCGGGGCCGAGCGTGCCGGTCGAGACTTCGACCTTCAAGACCGAGAAGCTGACGGTTGTGATTGCCGGCAAACCGGTGGAGTTTGTGCCAGATGTGATGGGCGTGGGTGGTCAGATTTCACTGGCGGTGATGGGCCTGACGGCCGCGCGTTACGGCAGCATTTCGCTGGTGTGCCTGCCGCCATCCGCGAGCTGGCAGTGGCGCAAGACCAATGGCCTGAAAGACCCGGATACGTTCAGCTTTGATGCGAACTTCCTGGCGTTGCAGTTGCAGAGCCTGATACCCCGCGAACGCGGCTGAATCCTGGCTGGCACATAACCCTGTGGGAGCGGGCTTGCTCGCGAAGAGGTCATCAGCTTCAACATCTTCGTTGACTGCTAGACCGCTATCGCGAGCAAGCCCGCTCCCACATTGATCGGCGTTGCATCAAATTTCGAGGTTGCCCCAACCAGGTTTAGCTTCCTCCGGCGCCACCGCCTTCACAGTCTTGCCCGTCGCCAACTCCACCCTTCGCGCCACCTCCGGGTCATCGGCAAACGGCATCAGACTCGCATCCTCCAGGCTCTCGGGCGTCTGGTGTTTCAGGCAATACTCAATCGCCAGCCAGAACCCGACAACCCCAAACAGATTCAACATCGTCTCGATCATCTCAAGCTCCTTGCCTCAAGCAATCTGCGCTTCACGCTCGGCCATCACCACGTCCGCCACCCGCACCGTGCGCCAGCAGTTGTAAGCCATCAGCAGCATGCCGCTGAGGAAGAACACCCCGCCGGCAAACCGCACCACAAACCCCGGATGGCTGGCCTGCAAGGCCTCGACGAAGGAATAAGTCAGCGTGCCGTCGTCGTTGATCGCGCGCCACATCAGGCCTTGGGTGATGCCGTTGACCCACATCGACGCGATGTACAACACGGTGCCGATGGTCGCCAGCCAGAAGTGCAGGTTGATCAGCGGCGTGCTGAACATCTGCTCGCGGCCGAAGACTTTCGGCACCATGTGGTAAATCGCGCCGAAGGTGATCATCGCGACCCAACCCAAAGCACCCGCGTGAACGTGGCCGATGGTCCAGTCGGTGTAGTGGGAGAGGGCGTTCACGGTCTTGATCGCCATCATCGGGCCCTCGAACGTCGACATGCCGTAGAAGGCCAGTGACAGCACCAGGAAACGCAGGATCGGGTCGGTGCGCAACTTATGCCAGGCGCCCGACAGGGTCATCATCCCGTTGATCATCCCGCCCCAGCTCGGCGCCAGCAGGATCAGCGACATGGCCATACCGAGAGACTGCGCCCAGTCCGGCAGCGCGGTGTAGTGCAAGTGGTGCGGGCCAGCCCAGATATACAGGGTGATCAGCGCCCAGAAATGCACGATCGACAACCGATACGAGTACACCGGCCGTCCGACCTGTTTCGGCACGAAGTAGTACATCATTCCCAGGAACCCGGTGGTCAGGAAGAAACCCACTGCGTTGTGCCCGTACCACCACTGGACCATGGCGTCGGTGGCCCCGGAATACACCGGATACGACTTGAACCAGCCCACCGGAATCGATAGGTGATTGACCACGTGCAGCATGGCAATCACCACGATGAACGCGCCGAAAAACCAGTTGCCGACGTAGATGTGCTTGGTCTTGCGCTGCACCACGGTGGTGAAGAACACGACAGCGTAGGCGACCCAGACCACGGTCATCCACACCGCGCCGGAGAACTCGATCTCGGCATATTCCTTGGTGGTGGTGTAGCCCAGCGGCAAGGTGATCAGCATCACCACAATCACTGATTGCCAGCCCCAGAAGGTGAAGGCAGCGAGCTTGTCCGAGTACAGCCGCACCTGGCAGGTACGCTGTACCGCGTAGTAACTGGCGGCGAATTGTGCGCTGCCGGCAAAGCCGAAAATCACCAGGCTGGTGTGCAGCGGACGCAAGCGGCCGAAGGTGGTCCACGGCAGGTCGAGGTTCATTTCGGGCCACACCAGTTGCGAGGCGATAAACACCCCCATCGCCATCCCCACGACGCCCCAAACAATGGTTGCCACGATGAATTGGCGGACGACCTTGTAGTTATAGGCCTGTCCGATTGTCGCTGTGCTCATGGTCAGTTCATCCATGCAAAGTCTTGCCAGGCCACCCGGTCTGGCATGGGATGCACTGTAGAAACCCTGTCGGAAACAAAACAGACTCAGGAAAACTCGATTTATGCGGATCAGATGCAAGGCATGCCTGCGGCCATCTGCCGTGCTCTGATACGGTTTTTTAGGTTTCAGGTGGGTCTGTAACGCGCTGCGCCGTAGGTCCATAGTCGCCACCTAGAAAACGAGCCGCAGAGCCTGATGCCATTCAGTGTTGACGCAAACCTTGTGGGAGCGAGCTTGCTCGCGATGGCGGCTGTTCATTCAGCACATGTGTTGTCTGTCAGTCAGCTATCGCGAGCAAGCTCGCTCCCACAGAGATTGTGGTGACTGGCATTAGCCACCGAGCCCGATCAACCCTGATGAGGTAGCCACATGTATCAGTACGACGACTATGACCGGGCGCTGGTGTTTGAACGGGTCGCGCAGTTTCGCGATCAGGTCGAGCGCTTCATGGTGGGTGAACTGAGCGAAGAGGAGTTCCTGCCGCTGCGCTTGCAAAACGGCCTCTACATGCAAAAGCACGCCTACATGCTGCGGGTGGCAATACCCTACGGCACCCTCGGCGCCGGACAAATGCGCACGCTGGCGAGCATCGCCCGGGACTACGATCGTGGCTACGGCCATTTCACCACCCGGCAGAACATGCAGTTCAACTGGATCGAACTGGCCCAGGTGCCGGATATCCTCGAACGCCTGGCCCAAGTGGAAATGCACGCGATCCAGACTTCCGGCAACTGCGTGCGCAACATCACCACCGAAGCGTTCGCCGGGGTCGCGGCGGACGAACTGATCGACCCGCGCCCCCTGGCGGAAATCCTGCGGCAGTGGTCGACCATCAACCCGGAGTTCCTCTTCCTGCCACGCAAATTCAAGATCGCCATCTGCTCGGCCAAGCAGGATCGCGCGGCGATCATGATGCATGACATCGGCCTCTACCTTTACCCCGGCAGCGATGGGCAAATGCTGCTGCGAGTGATCGTTGGCGGCGGTCTGGGGCGCACGCCGATCCTTGGTTTGCAGATTCGCGAAGGCCTGCCGTGGCAGCACTTGCTGTCCTACGTTGAAGCGGTGCTGCGGGTCTACAACCGCTACGGCCGGCGGGACAACAAGTACAAGGCGCGGATCAAGATTCTGGTGAAAGCGCTGGGCATCGAAGCCTTCGCCAAGGAAGTGGAAGAAGAGTGGCAACACCTCAAGGACGGCCCCGCGCAGTTGACCGACGTCGAGTATGAACGCGTTGCCAGTGCCTTCGTCCCGCCGGTTTATCAAGCGCTGGCGGGCACCAACCTGGATTTCGGTACGCGCCTGACGCAGAACCCGGCCTTCGCCCGTTGGGTCGCGCGCAACGTGCAGCCGCACAAAGTGCCGGGTTACGTCAGCGTCGTGCTCTCGACCAAACCGGGCATCGCTTCACCGCCAGGAGACGTGACTGCCGAGCAGATGGACGCTGTGGCCGACTGGTCCGAGCAGTTTGGTTTCGGCGAGATTCGCATCGCCCACGAGCAGAACATCGTGCTGCCGGACGTGACCAAGGCTGACCTGTATGCGTTGTGGTGCCTGGCCTGCGATCAGGGGCTGGGCTGCGCAAATATCGGTTTGCTGACCGACATCATCGCCTGCCCCGGTGGCGATTTTTGCGCGCTGGCCAACGCCAAATCGATCCCGATTGCCCAAGCGATTCAGGGTCGATTCGAAGACCTCGATTATCTTCACGACCTGGGCGACATCAGCCTCAACATCTCCGGCTGCATGAACGCCTGCGGCCACCACCACATCGGCAACATCGGCATTCTGGGCGTCGATAAGAACGGCAGCGAGTGGTACCAGATCACCCTCGGCGGTGCCCAAGGCAGGAACAGCGCGCTGGGCAAAGTCATCGGCCCATCGTTCAGTGCGGCCGAAGTACCCGACGTAATTGAGCGGATCATCGCTACCTTCGTCCGTTACCGCGAAAGCGAGGAACTGTTCGTCGATACGGTACAGCGCATTGGTCTGGAGCCGTTCAAGGAACGGATCTACCCGAAAGTGCTGGAGGCGTCGGTATGAACAATCTGTTGCGGCTGGAGGAGGGACTAGCGCGGATCGTGACGAACGATCCGTGGACGCTGGTGCGTACGCTCGAGGGTGACTTGCCGACAGGCCCGTTAGTGTTGCCTTTGGCCGGATGGTTGACGCGGCGCTTCGAACACAATCCAGCACGCGATGCTGTGTGGCTGGGGCCGGATGATGAGGTCGAAAGCCTGAAACCATGGGCCAGGTTACTGCCAATGATCGCCGTGGATTTCCCGAGTTTTCGTGATGGTCGCGGCTACAGCCAGGCGTACCTGTTGCGTACTCGACTGGGCTGGACCGGTGAATTGCGCGCAATTGGCGACGTGCTGCGCGATCAACTGAGCCACATGCGCCAGTGCGGGTTCGACAGCTTTGCAGTGCGCGAGGACAAGTCCGCTGAAGATGCGCTGAAAGGGTTGGCGGGGATGAGCGTGTCGTATGGGCGTTCGGTGATTGAGCCGCGACCGTTGTTCAGACGCCGCTGAATATCACCACGCAACTTAAGGCCTGTGGGATTTTGTGGCGAGGGAGCTTGCTCCCGCTGGGTCGCGAAGCGGCCCCTGCATTTATCCAGTTGTACCGCGTCCGCTGGATTGACGACTGCTGCGCAGCCGAGCGGGAGCAAGCTCCCTCGCCACATTGATCTTCAGTGAATAGGTATTTTTACTTGGGACCGGTACTGGCATTTTGGTAGAGTCCGCCGCACTCAGCGGTTTTTTGGCTGCATGGACGAAATCAAGAAGGGAGTCTGACGTTGTGAGCTTCGGCAAGAAGATTTTAGGGCTGACGGCATTTTTACTGATGTTGACCCTCTGGGGCGGTTACTTCTACGTGTTCCAGGAAAACCGTGGCGGGCAGTTGGGCGGCGCCTACGACAGCACCGCCTGGTGCGGCACACCACCGTCTGCCGATGCGTTGTCGCTGGGCAAGGATCAACTGACCCTGCGCATCACCAACAACCTGCGCGGTGAGTTTATGCTCGGCGGCTCGATCATCGTGTCCGAGCGCACTTTCAACCGCTACGACCTGGGCCGCAACGAACTGCGTTTGCGCCTGGAACCGTTGCAATGGTCCTACGGCGCCACGCCGATCTTCCTCGAACAGGTCCGGATTAAACCCCTGAGCCGCAACCTCGCCTCGGACAACAAAAGTGCCTACGTCGAACTCGAATCACGACCGATTGGCGTGCAGGGGCGGGCTACCGAGTTTCCTTTCGACACCTACCGCTACGGTTACAAACCGGTGCTCTATTACCTCAAGGGCAACGAGCGCATCGACCTGCGCTTCCGTCACATCACCACGCTGATGGAGATGTCGAACACCTTCACGCCAATCCAGAAGTACAACCGCGTCGAGTACATCAACGAGAAAAACTCGATGGTGCGTGATGAGGATTACAAGGCTTACGCGCCCAACGAATGCGCGTTCAGCGTTGAGCGTAAGGGTTCGTTCAAGGTGATTGTTTTGCTGATGTTGCTGGTGCTTTGCTTGCCGCTGATGCACGTGTTTTATCGCGACGAGCCGGGTATCGACTTTCTGGCCACGCTGGTGGGGGTTGGTGCGGTAAGGATGCTGCTGGTGGGGCCGTTGCAGGATTTCCAGCTGTACAACATCGACTTTCTGTTTGGCGCGGCGATTCTGCTGGTGGGGACGGTGTCGCTGATCAAGGCGATGCGGGCCAATAGTCGGCGGGTATTGGCGGCTAAGAGTGGTTCAACGTGGTGATGCTCTATCAGGTCAACACATAACCTGTGGCGAGGGGGCTTGCCCCCGTTGGGCTGCGCAGCAGCCCTAAAACCTGTCGACGCGATTCTACAGACTTACCGCATTCGCCGGTTTTACGACGGCTTCGCCGCCGAACGGGGGCAAGCCCCCTCGCCACAGAGGCCTCAAGATCAGCCCCCAATCATTTCAACGCCGGATCGCCCATGTTCATCTTCTTCCAGCCCTGCAGCAGCACTTGGGCCTTCGGTTCCTTGCCGTTCTCCAAGTAATACTGGATCAACGACAACCGCGCATTACGGTTGGCCGGCTGAACTTTCAACAACCGCTCCAGCTCTTCGCACGCTTCATCAACCTTGCCGCTGTCATGCAGCGCCACCGCCAATACATAACCGTACTGCGCGCTCTGGGGCTCCAGCGCGGCGGCTTTGCGTAACAGCGGCATCGCTTGCGCGGTTTTACCGGCACGAATCAGCGACAAGCCCTGGGTGTGCAGCAACAGCGCGGCGTCCGGGTGCTCCTTGACGCTCTGCTCCAGCAGCGCTTGCGCCTCCGGGCCGCGCCCGTTGGCTTCCAGCCACTGCACCAGGGTTACCAGCGCCGGGTAGAAGTCCGGGTCACGTTTCAGGGCCATACGCAGCAGCGGCTCGACGTCCGCCGTACGTCCAATGCCCTGATAGAGCATGGCCAGGTTGAGGTTGGCCTCGGCGCGTTCCGCCAGGCTTTTTTGCACGTCTTCGTATTCGGCGATCGCCGCTTCCCAGTTGGCCTGGGCGCTGCCCAAACCGTTGCGGGCCACGCTGAGCAGGTCCCGGGCCGCGACAATCCGCACAGCCTTCACCGGGTCAACAAGCAATGGCGTCAGTAGCGGCGCACGCTCCGGTGGCTGGAGGAACGCACTGATCGCCCGCACCGCGCTTTCACGCACCTGTGGCGCCAGGTTGCTCAAGTCCTGGGTCGCCAGTTTCAGCGCTTGCTCGCTCGGGTACAGCGGCAACTCGGCCAGCAACGTCGCCCGTTGAATCGCCGGCAGGTTGCTGCGCTGCAATTGCTCGTACAAGGCTTGCGCCGCGCCGGGTTGGCCGTTGCGGATCAGCCACAAACTTTCGTCATAACGCGGTGCCTGAACAGCAGACGCCGAAGCGGTGTTCCACAGCTTGAATTGCTCGGTGACCTTGTCCCCGGCCTTGCCCTGGTGACAGGTCAGGCAGGCGTCCGGCGTGCCAAGTTTTTTAGCGCGCTCGGGGTTGGGAATGCTGAAGCTGTGGTCATGCCGGAAGTCGTTGCCCATGTAGAACTTGCCCGGCATATGGCAATCCACACACTGCGAACCCGGCTGGCCCATGGTGTGGCGGGTGTGTTCGATGGAGTCGTAGTTCTTCGCTTGCAGGCCCTTGCCGTCGACGCCTTCCACCGCAGTTTTGCCGGCGGTGTTGTGGCATTGCAGGCATACGCCGTTGCCCGGCGCCTTGAGTTCGGTGCTGTGGGGGTTGTGGCAGTTGCTGCAACGCACACCTTTGTCGAACATTTTGCTTTGGGCGAAGGAGCCGTGCTCGAACACTTCGTCCTTGATCTTGCCGTCCAACGCATACAATTCGCGGGTCAGGGTGCTCGGCAAGTAGTCGTCCATCAGCCGTTTGCCGACGGTGTAGCCATCGCCCAGCGGTGCGCGACGCGAGTGGCAGCGGGCGCAGGTTTCGATCTCGACAGTGGCGTTCTTGTCCTTGAGGTCGACGGCAAACCCGGCGTGGATCAAGTCGGTTTTTTTCGCCGTCCATTCCAGGTGATTGGACGCTGGGCCGTGGCACGCCTGGCAGCCAACGCCAAGGCTGTTCCAGTGACTCTCAAAGGTGTTTTTTACGGCATCGAAATTTCGGTTGTAGCCAGTGGTGTGGCACTCGACACACATGTAGTTGGCGTTCTGGCTCGGCTTGCTCCAGTGCAGCGGGTTCTTGAAGTTCACCCCTTGCCCCGGATAGAGATGAAACCAGCGCTGCTTCTCGGTATCCCAGGCCACGCCGAGGGCTTGCAACCGGCCTTCGCCGACTTCGATCAGGTATTGCTGAAGCGGCGCGATGCCGAAGGTGTAGGCGACTTTGAAATCGGCATTCTTGCCGTCGATCCCAGGTGTGTTGACCCAGAACTCGTCACCTTTGTGCGAGAACACAGTGGTCTCTTTTTCCGCCTTGAAGGTGACGTTTTTAAAGTCCCCCAGCATCGTGTCGGCGGTGGCGGGTTGCATCGCCAATTGGTGATGGGAGCCTTGCCAATCCTTGACCTGCTCGGTGTGGCAGCCCTGGCATTGTTGCTCATCAACCATCGTCGCCGGGGTCGCAGCCACTACCGGTTTGGCCGGTTGCACGACAGGCGCGCTGACCGCTACAGGCTTGAGCGGGGCGGGTGTGCTGCTGTTGAAAAGAAACCAGCCGATTCCCGCGACAGCCAGCAGCAAGACGCCGATGGTGACGGGAAACAGGTAACGGTTAATCAAGGTCGGTGGCGAATCAGGGTTTGTGTTTATTGCTTTATTTTTATGCTTCGACATTGCGACTTCCGTGGTCCGAGTGCGTTGGCCGTTGAAGGCGCGCTTTGACGCTCGATGCAGCTTTGCCGGATGGCGAACTCTTCCTTGGTCAGCGCCGGGCCGATCGGGGTGTTGGTGTTGATGCGGTTGTAATAGCCGAAAACCATGTTCAGGTCAGTCGGCAGGTTCTGCCAGTCGCGGGCGTTGTCGGCCTGGCTCAACAGCGGGGTCATGGCCAGCGTCAGTGCCGTCATTCCTTTTTTTGATGTCTTCAAACGCATCTTTTTGCTCCTGCAATGTTCTGAATGACGGTTTACGACTTATTGACCAATCGGCGTCAGCAGCGGGATCTTCCACTGACCGTTCACCACTTCCGGTTTAGGCAGGTACAGGCGCAGCACGGTGTAGAACGGCCCGTGCGGTGCCGGCAGCCAGTTGCTTTTCTTGCCGTCCACCGGCTCGGAATGCTGCACATACAGGGTCAGCCCGCCGTCGGCATCGCGCTTGAGCTTGGGCAACATCCGCGAATTGATCAGGTAGCGCTTCGTGTGGTTGGCCACCAGCAACTTGGTCTTGCCGTCGTACAGGGTCAGCGACCAGAAGGCGTCGGCCGGCGGCAGCTCGTCCTTGTTGAAGTGCAGGGTGTAGCTGTGGCGGGCGCCGTTGAGTGGTTTGCCCTGGTTGTCGACGAAGTAGCCGATGTAATTCGCCTCTTCGGCGGAGTTGCCGAAGATCCCGACATTGGCGCCGACGTAGCGATACAGGTAGTTGCCATTCAGGTGATCGCGGGTGCCGAAGAAGTCGCCGCTGGTGACTTGGTGTGTGTCGATTTTGTCCTTTTTGAACTGGGCGAACTCGGCCTTGCCGTCGGCGATGCCGTCGTCCAGCGCCTTGCGTTGTTCGGCGCTCAAGTCGCTGACTTTGAACGGCTGGCCACCGACGATGCCGATCTTGGCGAAGCGTGCCAGCAGATCTTTTTCCACGTCCTGGGGTGGGGCGAAACTCAGCATGAAGTTGAGGTAGCGGAACAGCTCCGGGCTGTCGCTCATCGTCGCCGTGGGTTTGGGCCAATCGACTTTTGGCGCGGCAGGTGGCGCCGGTTGCTTGAGGTACTGGCTGAGGGTTTGAACCTTGTAGGCGTTCTGGATCAGCTTGACCTTGTTAAGGTCGGCATTGTCGAACAGCTGCGTGCGATACAGCGCGTAGGCAATGTTGCTTTCACTGCGCACCAGGCGATCGATGTTCACCGGTTGCTGGCCTTGCCAGTCCGGGCCGGCAATCATGAACGTGCCGCCCTTGTTGCCGGTGCTGCGAGTGCCCAGGTACGCAAAGTTTTGCGTGTAGAGGTCGATCAACTGCACCGAGTAGTAACGGTTTTCTGCAATCGGCGGCAGGGTCAGCACCACGGGCTCAGTCCGCAGGTCCATCCAGACGAAGGAGTAGGGCGTGTCAGAGTTGGGGGTGACAAATGCAGTGTCTGCGGGCGAGAACACTTTGGTGGTGTTACCGATCTTGTTGAACGGCGCCTTGAAATTCGGCCCACCTTTGTCCACGGCTTGGGTGTAGAGGGTCTTGTACATCTCCACTACCGGGAAGCCATACAGATAGGCTTCCTTGGCGATGCCGCGGGCTTCTTGCGGCGTGGCGCTGAAATCCGCCCAGGCACTGCAACTGAGCAGTAACGAGAGACTGGCAAGCATCAGGCGTGGGGCTTTTTCAAACTGCATGGTGTGTCCTTTTCAAGTAATGCCGGTCAGTCAGAGATAGAACTAACAATGAGTAACCTGTGGCGAGGGAGCTTGCTCCCGCTGGACTGCGCGGCAGTCCCTTTTATGGGGCCGCTTCGCGACCCAGCGGGAGCAAGCTCCCTCGCCACAGGTAATGCGCTCGCCGGTCCATTCCTTGACTGGCCGATATTGATCTTTGGGCATCACTTCACAACGGTGATGTCATCCAGTTTCCAGCTCTTGTCGACATACGCTTCAGTCGGCGCATACAGCCGGGAGTCGCTGAACGAGTGCTTACCCGGCGGGGTTTGTACCCCGACTTCCTGTGCCTGCGCTTGAGCGCCAACACCACAACTGGCGAACATCGCCATCACACTGAACCCTGCCGCACGAAGTGAAATATGCATATGAGTGTCCTTATTTGCCAACCGTGACATTGATCCCGGTGAACAGCGTGAACTGCGGCAGGCCATCGCCTTTGCGTTCCACGGTCCACTGGGGTTCTACAAAGGCGTTGAGAATGTTGGTGCCGGACTTCCAGACCTTGCCACCACCCAAGCCGATGGGGATGTAATGGGTGTCATTTTTCAGGTCGAAGGTCCAGGTGCCGGTGGACCGCAGGTACCAGCCTTTTTCCAGGTTATGCATGATGAAGGGCTGCATCGTCGCGGTTTCGACGTGGGCGCGGTCACGGTCACCGGCGAACGAACTCTGGTACTGAACCAGCGCACCCAATAGGCCGCGGGGTGACGAATCGATGGCGACGGCGGCCAGGCCGGCCTGCCACTTGCCGGTGCCCAACTCATCTTGCTCGGCGGTGGGCGCGGTGATCTGCGGGCCGATGCCCAACTGGATGCCGTCGGTCTTGAGCAGGAAAATATCGAACAGGTTCAGGTCGCCGATACCGGTGCTGTAACCGTTATGCGGGTCGGGGCGGGTGCTGATCGGCAGAGTCGCGCGCAGCAATTGCGGCACGCCGATGAAATCGTTGGGCGCTACCGGCAGGGTGCCACGCAGCAATGCGTCATTGGTATGAACATTGGTGTCGTAGAGCCTGGGCGTGTAGTAATCCTGCAGGTTGGCGCCGGGCGCCAGGCTCAGCGGGTTGTTACTCTTGTTGGCTTCCTCTGCGTTATCCGCCTGAGCACAAGTGGCAGACGCCATGAGTGACACCAGCAAAAGGGCGTGCGCTCCTGGATTTTTCGACATGATTCCCCAGTTCCTTGATGGCTCAGTGGACGAACCCGGCCATATGTTTGGCCGTTACTGTGTAATCTCTTTCCGATCAAGCCTGTAGGACACATCAGTTGAAGCTAGCAGCTAACCACAAGTTAGCCAGCCGAAAGGGTTAATTCCTTCGTTTTGCGTACGCGTTCTCGTTATTTTTGTGTACTGGAAAGTTAAATTGAATCAGTGGGTTGGGGGCGGGAGTTTAGGAGGGAGTTAGGCTTTTCGGGGGGGATGGGGGCGTGCGACGGGCACAAATACTGTGCCCGTAGAAGATCAAATGTGGGAGCGAGCTTGCTCGCGAAGGCGCCGTGTCAGGCAACATTTCTATCGACTGGTACGCCGCTTTCGCGAGCAAGCCCGCTCCCACAAGGGGGATCACCTATTTAGGCAATTCGAAGTTATCCAGCATCCGATTCACCGCCAGTTCACCCAACATGACGACCTGTTGAATGCCCATCAGGGTGTTGCGATGCGGTCCCTCCATCAGTCCGGCGAAGTTACTGAGCATGACACTCGCCGACGCCATCGATTCGCAGGCGTGGGCCAGCAGGGTTTCCTGGTCGGCATCGGGGTAGATGTTGAAGAGGGTGCTGGGTTTTCGCGGTGGGATAGGGTTTTTCAGGGCCCCGGGGTTGAGGTAGAAATTGAGCGCGCGGTCGGCGGCCTCTTTGAGTTTTTTGGCGTCGAGGGCCGGGTCGTGCGGGACCGGATCTGTGTCCGGAGGATTAGGTGTTGCCTTGAACATAATTGCATTCCTTCCTAAGTAGGGCTGCAACCGTTTCGCTACTAAACGAAAGGGTGGCAGCTGTGCGCAAGTTAGTAGACCGGGAAGGAATGAAACCGGCGCGCCCGAGGACGCCATGCGCACAGCCACCATCAAGTACAGGCGAATTGCCTGACTGAATGACACTTGTGCAACGGTTCAAACCTTCCGGGCTACTAAACCCGATCACTGACCATCAGTGATGCGGACAAAGTTACCGAGCAGCCCCCAGACGCACAAGCCGGCGGATTCTGGCGTAGTTGT
>Ga0066791_10000124_pt1 | contig 30412 bp, 26 predicted proteins | sample OrgsoiDNA2013051_FD_70944 | JGI IMG/M metagenome (GOLD analysis project Ga0066791, IMG submission 70944) | Permafrost soil microbial communities from the Arctic, to analyse light accelerated degradation of dissolved organic matter (DOM) -... | ecosystem: Environmental > Terrestrial > Soil >...
TGACACTTCATTTATTAATTTAATCGACCCAAAAGAACTCAATGAATCTTCAAAAAGCTATTCATTCATTTCTGCCTGGAGTTCAAACCCTGTACTAATCGTAATCGCAAGTAATTTTAACGCAGTACAATCTGATAAAAACAGCTGACCATAGTAAAAGCAACACACCGATGGAGGTAACAGAAGAGACAGATTATTTCCGCTCGGAATAATTCTGTCCCTTTTTGGTTTTCATATGCAAAAAAACTCTCGAATTGAAGCCGTTTATAAGCTGACCCAAAAAGCTTTAGCCACCCTTGACAACGACACGCGCGAATCACTGCTATTGAATTGGTGGGGGATTGACGAGAGCGACGAAGAGTTTTTTTACTTTCAAAAAAAATGCAACATGTACTCATCTCAAACGACGAACCTCCAAGCGACGTACAGAATACTCTGTATGACGAACTGATATCGATTGCATTATCTTCAGAATACAAGGGTGTGACAAATTCATACCTATCTAACTCCATGAAAAAAACGGGGATAGGCGAGTATGAAGTATTTGGGCTCATCGAACCATTGGAGGCTTGTCCTTGCTGTGGTTACCGAACACTATCGTCAAGAGCAAACTACGAAATTTGTGATCTATGCAAATGGGAGGACAACGGGGTGGTTGATCCAGAACAATACAGCGGACCAAATCATATGACACTCGGAGAAGCGAAAGAAATATTCGCAAAAAAATGAATACATTACCATTAGATAAATTGGCTATTTAAAATCTTACCAAAAATTAGACTGCCTAAAAGGTGACAGATTTATTATCCACACTTGTCGAAAATAAATCCGCCACCTTTTCCTTCAACTGGGAACCATGAAATGAAAACGATCTCAGCCCCATTAAGCTTCGACGCAATGAAGCGCTTAGATCTAGATGAGTGCCTACCAGGAGATCTTGATGAGCTTCAACTATCAGATGATAGACTACGCACAACTATTGAAATCAGGAGTGATTGATAAAATAAATTCGTCACTAGATAAATTAATAGACGAATACGAGGACGAAAACATCAAAGAAGAAGCAGAACTGACAAAATTAATTGATATTTTAACCGAAGCATACAAGCAAACAAATTCTGCCCCCCTAGAAAAGCTAATAAAATTAAACAGGTCTGCTCTACAAAACAAAACTGGTCTGTTTTTTTATTTTTAACAATCCTTTTTGCTCTGCCTAAAACCAACGAACGGGTAAAGCAATATGTTTAGCGAAGACAAACAAAAAGTACAAAATAATTGGCAGGAGGAAATATATCCTCGCAAAAACTCCATAATGTCCAACAATGGATTTTATTGCCTATTCGAGATATCTGAGCAAAGTCAGTTATTACAAAACAAATCTTGGCTACCAGCACTAGATTTTGCTTTAGATGAAAATCAGCTTTGTGAAGGGCTGGCGACCCTTTACATAGCAGAAAACTTTAAAGACTACATCATACAATGTGGCGAATGTTTAGCATCCGGAGAAGACGGCTTCATATCCTTAACAAAAAAAAGTAATGACGAATTGGTTTGGCTAATTGTGCTAAGCACAACAAATCCTTTCGAAAAAATAGAACTCCGTGAAGAGTTTATTCAGGCAACCTCTTCTAGCGGCACAAAGGTGACAATCCCTCCAGAACGCCCAGACAGACTCACAATACAGTGGGAATGATACGAAAACACCAGCTAAGACAAAAAGATGGACAGATTCATTTTTTTCAACAGAAAATAAGCCCACCGCTCTTTTTCTACCATTTTTTGCGGGAGGAGCCAGATATCAATATCGAGACTCAGACCATTTTAGACAAAATCCTGCCTCAAGTGACCTTGGTAGAACTGTGATAGAAATAGCAAAAATAGATGAAGATAACTCTTGATATAACGGAAGCATTTGGTGCGATCGACTACGACAACGCAGGCGGACTAACGAGTTATATAGACATAAAACCAGCAATAAACTTTCATGAAAAATTAACTTTCAGACTGCTCAACTTCGTCCTAATCTGATTGACGACCCCGTAATAGATGCTATCAACAAACAAGCACCGCAGGCATTCACGAAAAACCTTACGGAGGACGGCTTACTTATCGTAACGTGCGCCTTCGTCACATTTGAAAATATAAAAAGCTACGAATCACTATTTTCCTTAATTGGCGAAGAGCACGAACGAATTCTTCATAGCTCATGGGGCGAAGATTTAAGCTACGGAGATAAAATCTACGATATTGGCGGCTGGCCAACGTCAAATCCTGGTTTACTTTTAATTTTATCTATCATCTCACCTAAAAAAGTCAAAGCAACATTCGCACTAAAAGATTACATCTATGCTGAAAGCTATAATAGTTTCAAACACGAAGTAGAAATACTAAACGCTGAAATGAAGACTATTGAAACTCAATTCACCGGGAAGCTTTTTGACATCGACTTCACCAAAGCTCACATGTCCAGCAACTGGGACGCCGGACACCAAACATATACAAAAGATAAAAAACCCACTACATAGTATAAAAACAAATAGCACAGTGAGATCTTGAAAGTTTTAATTTCCATGACTATCGAAAATAAATCTCCCCACTTTTGATCCAGGGATAATATGATGTTAGAAGCGAACAAAAAAATCGTGATCTCTGGTGAATTGCTACTAGAAGCGCTTGCACACATAGAGTTTATACTGATATCTCTGCACAACATGGGCAGTTACTACCATGAAAAGCCTACGAAGGACTATCAACGAGCAACAACCGACTTCATAGATAATGAGAACGTTACCGCCAAACTAGAAAATGTGCGAAGAATACTGAGCGAAAATTTTGACGCTTCGATTGGTGACGATTATATGTGCGTATTGAAAGGCACATGGAAAATATTGAGTTCTGGAAACCATGAGGCATTTCTTGCTTAAGCACTAAAACAATAAAAAGGAGAGCCTTATCTTGAGATAAAAATGTGACGGATTTCTTTTCTGCAGACTTACACCACCCACACTTTAGCGAAATCAGTGCTAATTTTTATTATCAGAAAACGCATATAGATACGCTGCCACAAAAAGAGAACAAAGTGCACACAAAAAATATAATTGAGCTCGGCGGCACAATATTATTCGACGACCTATCACAGCTATATCAACTTATTGACACATCATCAACCGTCGACAGCTTAAAGGAGGACCTATTGCAAGCCGTCTTCCCTAACGATCAGATTCTTGATATTGGTTGGTATCCGGAATTCTGCGAAAACGGTACATTTAGGGGTTTTCTAATTAATGAATATGACTGGGAGCACCCAACTTTCAGCGACAGAGCAAGAAACTGGGAAGAACTACACAAGGCTATTTCTAACGCTTTAAAAACACTAGAAATATGACGCTCCAAAAAAACAAATTTACCCCTCTCACTTAAAAATAAATCCGCCCCCCCTTTTGTAGGCTAGGGAAAATTTATTTTTTGTACCTCTCGCAAATAACGCGCCCTGCATTGATAGCTTACTTGCATTGCTCTTCACAATTTTACCGCTTACAACCAGGTTTCAAACGTCTGATAAATATTTCGGAAATTTCCTTCAAGTCATAGCGCTTTCGTGAACTTGCTCTCTTTCCTCAACGCCGATAACCTCATCCAGTCACTGCAACCTCAGCGACCGGTTTTGACAGACCGAACACGATCAAGGCATGTAAATGCCGCTTTGCGGCTCCATTAACTCAGGAGCTTCACTATGAAAAACTCTAAACCCGATTCCATCGACCCCACCCAACTCAACCGCACCATCAGCGCCCGCCTCCGCAACCCAAAAAACCCAGACCCCATCAGCCACGTCTTCACCCTCCTGCCTGACATCGACTCAGAAACCCTCCTAAGCCACGCCTGCGAAACCCTCGCCTCGCTTAACGTACTCACCACCGACCTGGCCTGTGAACTCGAAGGCTCCCAGCGCAGCCTGGCACTTTCGATTCAACAATTATCAGTCCTGGGCGAGTTGTTGGTGAACCGTGCGCTGGACAACATCGATCCGCTCGATGACGAGTCCGACAATCTTCCAGAACTTTGAAAGAGGGAGGTCCAACCATGGCTCGATACATGCCTATCACTGGCATCGACTGCAACATCCCTTCCCTGCTGATCGACACCGAAGCGCCCATCGATGTGTTGCACGACACGGCGGCGTACCGCATCCGCTGTGTGACGCAGTGGCTGGAAAGCCTTGTCGAAGGCAACTCACTTCCAAATGACGCTGCGCTGTTGCAAGACTTCGCGCGGTTACTGGTGATTCCGTTACGCGACGGCTGTGATTTGCTGGACGTTGTCGGGCGTCGGTTGAGGGTGTAAATCTAAATAAAAAACGGGCAATCTTCGGATCGCCCGTTTTTTATGCCTGCTGATAAACCACGCCATTGATGGCGGTCACTGTCAGTTTCAGGTTGATTAGGATGTTGTGTCGCAGGATTCGGTCGGAGTTACCGAGTTTGGAGACTTGTTGAGATAAAGCGGCCGGCGCTGTTTATCGAGACAGCACACTTAAAGAAGGTGTTCGCCCAGTGTAATGGCCTGGCAATCCATGCACCGGTAAAGAGCCCTGACACTGGGCGAACGGGAAGCATTTTAATTGAAGTCGATGAATATGTCCGTATACATAAACATGAAATTTATGGATACAACATTAATAGATATTTATCGACATCAGATTTACATACATCAAACCCACCAACTCGGCCAGCAAAGCTGATTATTCTTATACAAGAAACTGTACAAGAATAATCACTCCATATAGAGCCAATACTCAACTTTCGTGTTGGCTGGTCACTTTCAGGATATCGGTGTAGGTCACGACAACGCTCTGACCGACTTTCAAATCCTTCAACTTCGCCTGAACTTCAGGCTTCAAAACATCGACGGTCTTCGATTGGCCGGCCGGGTTTTCGAAGGTGACCTGGTTTTTCTTCACGTCGATGTGGGTGATTTTCAGCTGGACTTGCACTTGGCGGAAGGCTTCGCCGCCGGGGTTCGGGTTGTCTTTGGTGGCGCGGATGTCGCCGGTGCGTTCGGTAGAGCCTGGCAGGCCTTTGTCGACGTCGGTGTCGAGGTAGGCAGCCACCGAGTGGGTCACTTCGACGTTCACCTGGTCGCCGACTTTCAGGTTGGCGAGGTCTTTGGCTTTGTCGCTGAGTTGTACATGAACCTGCCGGCCTTCGGCGCCTTCCAGGACAACCTGGTGTTTGGCGGCGTCAACGGCCAGGACTTTGGTGGTGACTTGATCGGCTTCTACAGCCGCAGACAGTGGAATATCGGCTGCGAGGGCGCTGAGGCTGGCGGCGGACAGGAGGGTTGCGAGGGTGATGGCCTGGGCCAGTGCGTTGAGCTTCATATGCATTACATTCCCTGTGATTGGCGGCAGCGCACGGCGCTCATTCAAGGTTGCGCTCCGTGCGTGCCGATGAGCATAGACACTGTTCAGGGAGTCTTTGCAGTTTCTTGCGCGGTGGAGTCGCCGCTGTCGGTGCCTTGGCTGTTTTCCTCTCGTTTTTTCGGGTCGGTGGGACGCAGGGCGTCGTTGTCGCGCTCAACTTCGCCGGGTGGCCGGGGTTCGTCGGGGTGTTCGGTTTCGGTGATGGGTTTCATGGAATGGTCCTCAGGGGATGCTCCTCAGGCTTGGGGGTCGTCGACTTCCTGCGCGATGTTGATGGCGGGCGAGTCCTTGTGGGATTGCTCGGCCCTGGCTTTCAGGGTTTGCCATTGTTCGAGGTCGATGGCGCCCTGCCCCAGCAAGTCGTCGGCCACCCGCTGCAGTTCGGTGTAATGGGCGTCGGGGGATTGTTGCCAGTAGGCCGTGTCGTCGAACAGGCGTTGCCAGGTGGCGAGGTCTGGGGGTTTGAGGTCGTCGCTCATGACGGACTCCTGCGGGGGCGTTCGTACGGTAGAGCGGTGGGTTGCGGTTGGAGTTCCGGTGGGTTGGGTAAGTGACAAGATTAAGGTCAAAAGATCGCAGCCTTCGGCAGCTCCGGGATGCATTAATACCCAGTCATTTCCAGATACCCCTGCCCCGCATGACTGCCGCTCAACCGCACCGGCCCTTCCCAATACGGAATCCGCAGATCCATCCACGCGTTCGGGTTCAGTGCGGTGGTAGTGATGTCGAGGTGTTTGCCGGGGATTTTGATCGACCAGCGCACCGGCATTGCACGGCCAGCGACCTTGGCGGTTTCCTGGGGCGTGAGGCTGATGTCGTCGCCGTGCAGCAACTGCGTTTGCCCTTGGGGGTCGATCCAGGTGCCGGTCAGATAAGGCGCGCCGTCCTTTTGTCGCATGCGGTAGAGCATCACTTGCTCACCACCGTCCAGGTGCAGAGAGAACCAGTCCCAGCCGGTCTGGTTGGCGGTCAGGGGTTGGCTGCTCCATTCGCGGTCGAGCCACGCGGGGCCGCTGACGGTGTAGGTTTTGCCGTCAATCTCTAGCGAACCGTTGGCCTGGAAAAACGGCTGGCTGTAGTAGTACGACGCCTGACCTTGTTCGGATTTTTGACTGAAACCCTGATCGCCTTGAAGCACCAGCGGACGGGTCGACGTCAGCCGCAATTGATAGCTGAAACCCTTGTCCCGGGCGCTGAGTTGCATATCGGCCAAAGGACCGCTAAACCGCCAATCATCGATCCACGCGTTGAACGGCGCCACACTCACACCTGCCTGACCCACGCCGCCACGGGCATAGCGTTCGGCGGCGTGATGCACCGTTGCAGACGTGACGGCCGCGTGCCCGAGCCAGATTGTTTGATTGCTCCACCCCGGCACTTCCGGCGTCGCTTTCAACGCACTGCGGAACAACGTCCACTGCACGCCAAACTCATGCCCTTGATCGTCCTTGAGATTGGCGGTGACGTACCACCACTCGATGCGAAATCCATCATGCGGCCCATGATCCGCCGGAAAACTGAACACCCGACCCGGCACCACCGGTGTAAACGCCGAAGCCTCGCCGCCGAGCCCCGCGAAGCCTTTTTCGACCGGTGCCGAGTTATCGCAACCGCTCAACAACGCCAAAATCAACACGCCGACCTTAATCTTCATGAGCAAACGTCCTCAGCAGATCCGCCGGTTGGGTGCGATACAAGCTGTACAACGGCCACGCCGATGCCAGCAATGTGGCGAGCAATGCCAGCCCCATCAACTGCAACAGTTGCAGCGGGAACACCCGCAATGGCAGGCGCCAGCCGAAGGCCTGGACGTTGATCACTGTGTCCAGGCACCAGGCCAGCGCGATACCCAAGGGCAACGCCAGAATCAGCGTCAGCAACGCCAGCAACCAGGTCTGCCCGAGGTTCAGCAGCATCAGTTGCCGGCGCGTCACGCCCAGCGCCCATAGCGGTGCGAGTTGGCCGAGACGACTCTGGCTCTGGGTCAGCAGGCTGATAAACAGCGCCACACCGGCCACGCCAAGGGTCAGGCTGTTGAGGGCAGCGGTGGCGGCGAAGGTGCGTTCGAAGACTTGGGTGGACCAGCCCTTGAGCCGGGCCTGATCGACGATACGACTGTCGTCGAGGGCGAAGCGGGTTTGCAGCGCCGTGAGGAACGACGGGATCGCCGCCGGGTCGATGCGTAGATTGAACCGGTTGGGCGTGAGTTGCGGCCAGCCACGCAGCAAGTGATTGGCGTTGACCAGCACGTGGCCCTTGGGGTTGCCGTAGTCGGCGTAGATCCCGACCACTTGCGGCGACCACGAGCCGTTGGGCGTGGGGATCGTCAGGTGATCCCCCAAACGCACCTTCAGCCGCCGCGCCAGTTGTTCGCTGAGCATCAACGCGTCGTCCTTCGCCAGGCGATCCCAAGGGTTGTCACCCAAGGCCTCGAGCAACGGCCAGTGTTGGCGATAGGCCGGGTGGTCGATCACACCGTAGAGGTCCGCTGGCCAGCCTTGCAACTGGATCGACACTTGCCAGCTGGGCAGCACCGCCGTGACCTGCGGTTGCTGTTGGAGCCAGGTTTGCATCTCGCGGGCCTGGGCCGGGTTTTGCGGGTTGAGGTAGAGCTCGGCAGTCAGGCGTTGTTCGAGCCAGTCGCTGAAGGTCTGGCGGAAACCGGCGGTCATGCTGCCGGCACCGATGTTCGCCGCCAGCGCCAACAGCAGCGCCATCAGGGCCAGGCTCAGGGCCGGCAGTTGTTGACGGCAATCGGCGATAAACCATTGGCCGAGCACCGAACGACTGCGCAGCAACAGCAGATTGAGCACCGTGTCGAGCAACACCGGCAGCGCCAGCGCAGCGCCGAGCAACAGCGCCGCCATCAACACAAAACCGGCGGCCAGGCTGTCGCCCCAGATCAACGCCAGCAGCGCGATCACGGCTGCAATGGCGGCGACCCAACCCTGACGTCGCAACCACCGCGCGTGAGCCTGATGCCAGGCCTGCGGATTGGCCAGGGCCAGCAATGGCAAACGCGCCGCCCGCAGCAGGCTGTTGGCACCGGCCAGTAACGCGCCGAGCAGGCTCAGGCCAATACCGCTCAGCCACCACCAAGGACTCAAGTTCAACTGCCCCGCCACTTCGGCGCCGTACAACCCGCGCAGGCTAGCGGCGACGTCCGGCAACAACACGCTGGCCAGCAGATAGCCGCTGGCGACGCCGACGATCCCGCCAATCAGTGCCAGGCCGCCCAGTTCGACGGCGAGGCAGCCAATCAACATCCGAGCGCTGACCCCGCAGGCTCGCAGGGTTCGAAGCAAACCCCGGCGTTGTTCCAGCGCCAAGCCAATCGCCGCGTGGACGATGAACAAGCCGACCACGAAGGACAGAAAACCCAAAGCATCCAAGTTCAGATGAAAGCTTTCGGTGAGGCGAGCGAGGTTGTTTTCTTCACCACTGGTTTTGAGCTGGAGTTGGCCTTTGAATTGATCCGGCAATACTGCGCTGAAATCCTTGGGCAACAGCAAGCGTGACAGCTGATTCGGCAGGCCGAGTATCTGCTGGGCAAAACCAATGTCCACCAGCAGCACGCCGGGGGCCATGTCGGGCTGGGCGCGCAGCGGCGGCAAGGTCTGCCCGTTCTCGGAAATGGGTGTGTCGCCGTCATGCAAACCCAAGGCCTGCAAGGTCGGCGGCGCGATCCAGGTACTGCCTGGCGGACTGAAAAACTCGACGATTCGACCGATCGCCAACGCCTGCCCCGCCACTGCCGAACCGGCAGGCAACGACACCGGTTCGATGCCCATCAGTTGCAAGCGCTGATCGTCGTGGCCCTTGAGCGTCAACCGGCCTTGCAGCACCGGCGACACTGGCCAGCCCGCCAGACGCAGATCGACAAACAGTTGCTGGGAGAACACCCCGCCACCGGGCGCACTCAGGCTGGCTTGGGGTTCACCGCCGATCAATTGGCTGGCCCGAGCGTAGCTTTCCCGCGCGTGGCTATTCAGCGCCTGCACCCCAGTCAGCAGGCTGGTAGCCAGCCACAACCCGGTCAACACACTGAAAAACTGCACCGGGTGCTGCCGCCAATGGCTCAGCAGCGCGCGTAAGGTTTCGCGAAAGACCCGCACGTCAATGCGCGCCCGCGTCAGCCAGACGACCATGGTGCAACACCACTTTCTGCGCCAATCGCGCGGCAACCCGTGGACTGTGGGTGACCATCAATAAGGTCGTCGGGCTGTCGTCGAGCAGTTCCAGCAACAACTTCAACACCTCGTCGCTGGTGGCTTCATCGAGGCTGCCGGTGGGCTCGTCGGCCAGCAGCAGCTTCGGTTGCGAAGCCAGGGCTCGGCCCAGCGCCACACGTTGCTGTTGCCCACCGGACAACTGCTCCGGATAGCGTCGCAGCAAATCGCCCAAGCCCAATCGCTGCACCAAATGCGCCTGCCAACGCGGATCGTGGCGCCCGGCCAGGCGTGCCTGGAACGCCAGATTGTCCTCCACCCGCAAGCTGCCGATCAGGTTGAACTGTTGGAACACCAAGCCGATTTCCGTGCGCCGCCAGTTCGCCAGTTGCGCTTCGTTCATCTGGTCGAGTCGATGTTCGCCGCTGGTGATACTGCCGCCATCAACCTTGTCCAGCCCGGCGATCAAGTGCAGCAAGGTGCTTTTGCCACTGCCGGACTCGCCCATCAGCGCCAGGCTGCTGCCGGGTTTCAACTCAAGGTCGACACCTTGCAGCACTGGCAGCGGACCTTGCGGGGTGGCGTAGCTTTTGAAAACTCCGTGAACAGACAGCATGGGCAGACCTGATTGATAAGCGTGGTGCAAGGATAGCGGACGCGCTTGCGCCCATAGACTACCTGTTAGTTCTTACAGTAGCGGTCAATAAGACGCGGGTATCTAATGAAGTCACAAGGAGCATTTGATTGCGAAGTTGGAAAACGCACTACGCCCGGCGTTGGGCTGGACAGGTGCTCAAATATGAAAACCGCGATATACAGTCCCGAAGCGCAAACCGCTGGCAAGCTCTTGAACAAGCCGATAGTCATCGGTGTGATTGAGGTCGGTCATGAGCCGAACAGCCTGGCACTGGCCGTCCAGGATTCAGTAGCCTGCGTCTGCAACACCCAGGACAGCACGCTGTCGCTGATCGACACCGCGGCCATTCGCGTGAGCGCCGTCATTGCGCTGCCGATTCAACCGCTGGCCGTCGCCCTTGATCGCACGGGCACTCGGGCCTATGTGACCGGGCTGGGCAAACCGCTGGTGGTGGTCGTGGATATTCCGACACGCAAGATAGTTGGCGAAATCCCTGCCAGTGAGGGTTATGCGATAGCCGTCGATGCCGAGGGTGAGCGTGTTTACATCAACGCCAACAGCCGCAGCCACGGCCAGATCTGTGTGATCGATACCGTCACCGACAGACTGCTCGATCGTATCGACACCGGGCCTTTTATCAGCGCCTCCGTTCTGGGTCATGACGCTCGCTTGTTCGTTTGCGACTATCTTCACCATGAACTGAAGGTGATGAATACAGAAACCGGCAATATCACCACTGTCCTCTCGTTGCCCGATCCATTCGAAGAATTTGCCCTCGACCGCACGGGGGGCTACGGGTATGTGCCCTACCGCACAACCGAAGGCATCATCGCGAAGATTGATCTGTCGAATTACGACGTGGTGGATCTGTTGCCGGCCCCGGCACTGCCCCATGGTTTAATCCTGAGCCCGGACGGTGGCATGGCATGCTGTTGCAGTACCGGGGAAAGAAGCATTTCGCTTATCGACACCGACTCCTGGCAGGTCGTCAGCCGTTTTCATGCCGGTCAGTATCCGCAGAGCCCGGTGTTCAGTGCCGACGGCAAGCGCCTGTATCTCTGCGACTCATCCGGGAATGCGGTTTGGGTGATTGCGTTGGGTTGAACGGCTTGACCAGCGCGTTACCTTTCTTCGCGAGGCTCGCTCCCACAGGGGAATTGTGAACGCCACAGATCCAATGTGGGAGCGAGCCTGCTCGCGATGAGGCCAGGCAATACAAAACCTACTGCCCCACCACCACGCTCGTTGCCGGCTCACCCGGCGTAACGATCGTCTTCAAATCAATATGCTTCCACGCAGGCTTGGCCCCCAACCGCGCATTGAACCGATAGTTAAAAGTGAAGTCATCCGCAGTCGGCACACTCAACGGCTTGCCATACACCGCCTCCACCCCCGCCAGGTCATACCCCATCAACTGCAACAGCGTCGGGAAGATGTTGTAGTGACTGGAGCGATCCTTGTTACCGGCCAGTTGCGCCGACCAGTCCAGCGTCTTCAAACGACTGCCCTGAATCACCACCAATGGCACCAGCCCTTCCTCCTCCACCGGGTCACCGCCGCAGTGTGTGTTGAGTCCCGGATTGCCGCGTTCATGCAGATCCTGCCCATGGTCCGATGTGTAGATCAGCAGCGCATGGCTCAAATCCGCCTGGGCGAACACCCGTGAAAAAAACTCCCCGACATTCCACAGCAAGGTGTTCTTGTAGGCGTTGCGGTAGAGCACCCAGTCATCGGGCTGACCGTTGAAACCATCCCGCTTGCCCGTGTCCGCCACTTCGACAAACTGCCCACGGGGCAAAGTCGGCCGGTAGGTCATGAAGGCGTCCGGGTATTTGTCGTGCACCGGAAAATGCGCACCGACCTTATTGATCACTACCAGCTCCGGCGTGTCATCGTTGAGCAGTTCGATCAGCTTGGCGGCCGCCGCCATGTCGCGGTCGCGCACGCTGGTCTGGTCGAACTGCACAAACTCGTCGATGTCCTTTTTCTCGGTGTCGTTCATCAGGTTCTGCAGGTTGCTGCCAGTGCGCTGGGCGTCGATGTAGACCGTGCGCAACCCGGCTTTTTTGGCGTACTGCCAGATCGACGGCAACGTGGTGTTGATGCGCACGTAGTCGGCGCGGGTGCCGCCGTAACGCAGGGTCACGTTGGTGTCGGCGCTGCAATTGGCGATGGAGGCGGCGTAGCCATAATTGAAGATGTCGACGCCCGGATGAGCCTCCTTGAGATTGCTGTGCACGCCAAACGGCGCGTTGATGTCCAGGTAGTTGCCGGAAATGCTCTCGTCGATGATCAGTACGATGTCGTGATTCACCGGTTGATCAACCCGCGCCAGTTTCACCGGCTCACGCGGGCCGACGCTGTTGTGCAGCGCTTCATAGGCAAACAGGTTCAGGTAGGCCAGCGGCGTGTACATGATCGGCAGACCGCGGGCGCCCTCACCGGCCCGCACGAACAGCACCGCGCTAAGCAGCAATACGCCCAGCACTGGCGCCGCCACCAACAGCGCACCCGGCAACGGCAATCGCCGACGCGGCTTGAGCCCGATGCCAAACAGCAGCAGCAACCCACTGACCAGGCCACTGATCAGCGGAGCACGATACTGGTACGCCGCTTCCTGAATGAAACCGCCGGAATAAACCAGTGACACAAAGCTGCTGTAAGTCAGGTAATCGGCGGTCACCCGCGTATAGACGTCAAAGAACACCGCCGACACAAACAGCGTTAAAGCGAATAGATGTCTAATGAGCGTTTGGCGGATATAAGCGGTCATGAACAACGCCACCGTCAGCACGATAAACATCGCCCCGAACAGCAATACCGCAACGCCAATACCCATGGCGCCCAGGCGTTCCAGGTAATAGTCGTAATTCTTGAGTAAATAGAGAACTAACAGCAGCTCTTTGAGATATCGAATCATTGTCTTTCCGGTGCTCGCCGAGGGCTTTTGGCCAATAGTTTGTCGGCCATTTTTTGACACTAGCACCGAGCCATCAAACCGCAAGAAATGCCGGACTTTTCACCAAAGCGTCAAAAAATTGTTGACTCAAATCTGACACACTCAAGGCGCTACAGCCCTTGTAATTAAGGGCTCTCGACCGTTTATCGCTTTCTTCCAAATGTGAAAAACGCGTCAAAACCGCGGCAAATCCAGTAACAGCAAGCACTTGATGGCCAATCGCCCCCAAAAATGGGGGTGTTATAGCAAAGCAACATGTCATTTTGCTGACATGGTTTGCCTAGGCTGGGCTATACCCCTTTTGACAGTCTCATTTCAGATTTCTCCACCGTCTTACGAGGCACGCCAATATGGACGTGAGCGTATTTGGTACGGGCTATGTCGGCCTGATACAAGCAGCGGCACTGGCCGATGTCGGACATCGCGTCTTGTGCGTCGATATTGATCCGAACAAGATCAAGCAGCTGCAACAAGCAGTCCCGCCGATCAGCGAACCAGGACTGTCCAGCACGCTGGAAGAAAACATCAAGGCTGGCCGATTACTGTTCACCACCCAAGCCAGCGATGCGGTGGAACATGCCGAGTTGATCTTCATCGCGGTCGGTACACCGGCCGATGAAGACGGTTCCGCCGACCTCAGCCATGTGTTGAATGTGGCCCGGCAGATCGCCTGCTTCATGGAGGCCGATCGCACCCTGATCATCAAATCCACCGTGCCGGTGGGCACGGCGGACAAGGTCGCCGCCACCGCCCGTGAAGAACTGCAACGCCGGGGCAAAGGCGCCCTGAGCGTACGGGTGGTGTCCAACCCGGAGTTTCTCAAGGAAGGCAGCGCCCTGACCGACTGCATGCGCCCGGACCGGATCATCGTCGGCACCAATGACGACGAAGCCCGCGCCCAGTTGACCGAACTCTACGCACCCTTTTGCCGCAACCATGAAAAGCTCATGTTCATGGACAACCGCAGCGCCGAACTGACCAAGTACGCGGCCAACGCGATGCTCGCCACCCGCATCAGTTTCATGAACGAACTGGCCAACCTCACCGAACTGCTGGGCGCCGACATCGAAGCGGTGCGCAAAGGCATCGGCTCGGACCCACGCATCGGTTACCACTTCATCTACCCCGGCTGCGGCTTCGGCGGTTCGTGCTTCCCCAAGGACCTGCGCGCCCTGCTGCACACCGCCGAACACAACGGCATGCCGCTACGCCTGCTGCGCAGCGTCACCGAGGTCAACGATACCCAGCGGCACATTCTGTTCAGCAAACTGAAAGCGCAATTCCCCCAGGGACTGGCCGGCAAATCCATCGCCGTCTGGGGCCTGGCCTTCAAGCCCAACACCGATGACATGCGCGAAGCGCCTAGCCGGTATCTGATGGATGCGCTGTGGGCAGAGGGCGCGAGTGTTCAGGCCTACGACCCGGAAGCCATGTCCGAATGCCGACGCATCTACGGCTACCGCAGCGACCTGCACCTGTGCGCCACCCGCGACGACACCCTGGAAGACGCCGATGCGCTGGTGATCTGCACCGAATGGAAGAATTTCCGTGTAGTGGACTTCGACTTGCTGGCGAGCAAATTGCGCTCCAAGGTCATCATCGACGGTCGCAACCTCTACAACCCTGAACAGGTGGCAGCCGCCGGATTGCACTACAGCGGCATCGGGATTCGGCACATCGTTCCCGAGGTGCTGCACCCATGAAGATTCTGGTGACGGGAGCAGCAGGTTTTATTGGTGCCCATTGTGTGTTGCGGTTGTTGCGCGACGGGCACCGGGTTTGCGGGCTGGACAACTTCAACGACTACTACGACCCGCAACTCAAGCACGATCGCGTGCGGTGGGTACAGGAGCAAGTCGGCAGTTTCCACCTCGCCAGAATTGACCTGGCCGATGCTTCGGCCATTGATGCATTGTTTGCCCGTGAGCAACCGGAAGTGGTGATTCACCTGGCCGCCCAGGCCGGAGTGCGCTACTCGCTGGATAACCCCAAGGCGTATCTGGACAGCAACCTCGGCGGCTTCCTGAATATTCTCGAAAGCTGCCGGCACCATCCGGTGAAGCACCTGATCTACGCCTCGTCCAGTTCGGTGTATGGCGCCAATCAACACACGCCCTACTCGACCCATGACGGCGTCAATCACCCGCTGTCGTTGTACGCGGCCACCAAAAAAGCCAATGAGCTGATGGCCCACAGTTACAGCCATCTGTTCGGCATTCCCAGCACCGGGCTGCGCTTCTTCACGGTCTACGGGCCTTGGGGCCGGCCGGACATGTCGCCAATCCGTTTTGCCAAGGCGATTGTCGAGGGCAGCCCGTTGAAGCTGTTCAACTACGGCCAGCACCAGCGCGACTTCACCTACATCGACGACATCATTGAAAGCATCGCAAGGCTGATCGAGCACCCACCGCACACGAGCCCCGACTGGAACCGCGAATCCCCGGACGCATCCAGCAGCATGGCGCCCTGGCGGATCTACAACATCGGTGGCGAACACCCGGTTGAACTCAAGGACTATCTGGCCCTGATGGAAAAGCACCTGGGCCGCAAAGCCAATGTCGAGCTGCTGCCCCTGCAACCGGGCGATGTGCTCAACACCTGCGCCGATGTCCATGAGCTGGAAGACGACACCGGTTTCCATCCACGCGTCGAACTTGACGAAGGCCTTGGCCGCTTCATCGCCTGGTTCCGCGATTACTACCCACTGCACGCCCACATGCCGCTTGCGGCTGAGCTACAGGGCTGAATTTCAGCGGAGGATCTATGACTGGACATGAAAAAGGTGTGCCCCTTCCGCAACTGCGCCGTGACAAGCGCCTGGACCCTGAGCACCGAATCCGCATGGACGCCGCTATTCACATGCAAGGTTGCGGCTGGATGACCGGTCGTGACGGTGGCCGGCCCTGGACGTTGTCGCGCACCAATCGGGTCGTCGCCTGCTTCGGTGCACTGATGATCCTGGTGTTGATTTCGCCGCTGCTGCTCGGTCTGGCCCTGGCGATCAAGTTCAGCAGCCCTGGCCCGGTCATGTTCGTGCAGAAACGCACCGGCTATCGCGGCCGCTCGTTCGGCATGTACAAGTTTCGCACCATGGTGGCCAACGCCGAGGAGCTCAAGGAGTCCCTGCGTCACCTGAACAAGCACGGTGCCGACGCCATCGATTTCAAGATCGACAAAGATCCGCGCATCACCCGCATCGGTGGGTTCTTGCGGCGCAGCAGCCTCGACGAGCTGCCTAACCTGATCAATGTGTTTACCGGTGACATGCGCCTGGTGGGCCCTCGGCCGACCTCGTTCAGCGCGTATCGCTACAAGGACAACCACCTTGCACGCCTGAGCATCTACCCCGGCATGACCGGCCTGTGGCAGATCTCCGGGCGCAGCAATATCGACTTCGACCAGCGCGTTGAGTTGGACCTCAGCTATATCGCCGAGCAGAGCCTGTTGCTTGATCTGAAGATCCTGTTGAAAACCCCCTTCAAAGTATTCAGCGGCCACGGAGCGAGTTAAATGGACGGTTCATCCACCAAAAGCCTGACCATCGCGAACCCGAGCGAGTCCAACCTGACCTCGACCGTGCTCGATCAAGATCTGCGGATCCTATTCCTGACCGCCGCCAACCCCGGCGCAGGCACGACCACCAGCGCCCTGGCGCTGGCCAGCCAACTGGCGCAGATGAGCAGCGGCCTGGTGCTGCTGGTCGACGCCAGCCAGTCGGCAACCAACCTTACGACTCAGCTCAACTTGCAAAAAGAACGCGGTTTTCGCGACCTGCTGTTCAACGCCGACAACCCGCCGCTGCTGCAGGATTGTGTGGTGCAGGTCTCCAGCCTGCCCTTCCATGTGCTGCCCAACGGCCGGCACATCCGCGGCAACGAACGACTGACCGCCGAATGCCTGCGCCCGTTGCTCGACCAACTCGGCAGCCGTTATCGCTTTGTGGTGGTCGACGGCGACGCGGTGTATTCGGCCGCTGACACCCTGGTCATCAGCACCCAGGTGGACGGCGTGATCATCGTCGTGCGCTCGGAAGATACCCGCTGGGAAGTGGCCCAGGCCGCCGTCCAGCGCCTGACCCAGGCCGGCGCAAAACTGGTCGGCAGCGTGTTCAACCGCCGCAAGTACTACATGCCTAAATGGCTCTACAAAAACCTGTAAGCAACCAGAAAAGGATGACGCCATGAACGCCAAATTGCTTCTCCTGCTGTTGCTGCCACTTGCAGGTTGCTCCAGCAATACCGAAACCCAAACCATGCCGGTGCAGATCCTCACGGCCACGCCGGGCAACGCCCAAGCCACCGACATGCCCAGGGTCGAACAGACCTTGCGGCCTCAGGATGTGCTGGACGTGATCTTCCATATCAGCACCAGCGGCTCTGAAGCCTACCGCGTGCAGTCCGGTGACCAGATCGGCCTGAACTTCACCGCGGCCAGCCAACTCAACGGCAATCAACTGGTGCTGCCTGACGGCACCATCAACCTGCCGGGGGCCAACACCTCGGTGAAAATCGTCGGGTTGACCAGTGACCAGGCCCGCGACGAAATCCAGCGTGCCTATCAGCGCAAACAGCTGTTCCAGCCCAACCGCAATCAGCTGACGGTGCAAATCATCAGCCCGCTGACCAACGAACAGAACCTCAAGAGCGCCATGAACCACCCGGCCACCGGTATGAGCCGCGAGATCACCGTGGGCACCGATGGCTATGCGAGTTTCCCGGAAATTGGCGCGGTGCCGCTGCAAGGCATGACCATCAACCAACTGGAAACCTTCCTCAACAAACGCTACGCGACCCTGCCGGGACGGATGAGCGTCGACGTAATGCTCAAGTCCACCGCAGGCAACGAAATCTATGTACTGGGCGAAGTCGGCCAGCCGGGCTCCTACCCGATTCGCCGCCCCGTCTCGGTGCTTGAAGCGCTGACCCTGGCCCGTGGCACCAGCATCAAGGCGCGGCTCGATTCGGTGGTGATCATGCGTCGCACCGGCAACCACGTTCAGGCGGTGCACTATGACGTCGAAAAAGCCCTGGCCGGCGATGCTTCGCAAATCGCCTACCTGCAACCGGACGACATGCTTTACGTGCCCAAGACCAAACTGGCTAGCGCCGGTGAACTGGCCCGGCAACTGGCAGACGTCGTGTTGTTTCAAGGCGTGGGCATGAGCTTCAGCTACCGCCTCGATAACAAAGGCAGCACCACCAACTAACGCCCAGGTACTCGGCCATGAATCCAAAAGAAAACTACTTGCATGAGTTCTTCAGGATCTTCTTCGCCAACAAGCAGTTGGTGAAACGCGTGTTCTTGGTCTTTGCCGTGATCACCCTGGTCTTGCCATTGGTGCTCAAACAAAGCTTCGATATCACCGCCCAGGTGATCGTGCAGTCCAAGAAACTCTCTCAGGGCGACGCGACGACCTCCCTGAATCAGGAAAATGCCAGTTTCATTCCGCCGTCACTGGCGGACATGGAAACCGAGAGCAATATCCTGCGTTCGCCGGCGCTGATTCGTCAGACCATCAGCGAACTCCGGGATAAAGGCGAGTACACGCCCAGCCCTGGTGTGTTCTACAAACTGGTGAGCCAGCCGTTCAAACGCTTTGTCACCACTCCGCTGCGCGAATACGTGATCAACCCGGTCAAGTCCGCGCTGGGCATGGAGACCGATCCGGTGCGCGACACCATCCTGGATGCGCTGACCCAAGAGGCCATGGACAAACTCAAGGTCGAAACCCTGCCGGGCTCCAACGTGATCTCCATCATCTACAGCTTTGGCGATCCGCATCAGGGCACCGAGTTTGTCGCGACGTTGCTGCAAAACTACCTGGTCAGCCGTCAGGAATTGCAATCCATCGACTTGCCGCAAAGCTTCTATGAAACCAAGAAGAAGCAGTACCAGGTGCGTCTCGATGGTCTGGAAGGCACTCGGCTGACGTTGCTTGAAGGCATCGGCTCGTCCGATCCCAAGGAAGAGATCACCTTCCGCCTCAACGCCATCAACACCGAAGAACAAGCGCTCAATCTGTTCCAGGACCGTCGGCTGCAAAGCGAACGCTGGCTCGACTACCTGAAAACCAGCCTGGCGGCCGCCAACGCGTCCAAGCTCAACGACTACACCTTCCCCTACACCTTCACCACCACCGTCGACAACGTGGCGTTTGAAGACCGGGAGATCAAGCAATTGGGTGAGCAACTGACCACTCAGGTCAGCCGCTACATGAACGATCTGGCGGTGTTCCAGCCAGGCAGTGAACCGATGCTGCTGACCCGTGAGCAAATCTCGCGCACCCGCCAGCAGTTCCTGAAAATCGTCAGCAACCGGATTCAGGAACGGACCAACGACCTGGCGATTGTCAGCTCGGTGATCGATCAGAAAACCGCGCGCATTGCCGAGTTCAAGAACCGCATCCACCAGTTACAGGAAACCCAGAGCAAGCTGCGGCAGATGGACACCGAGATCGACGCCTTGCACGCGGCGTTCTCCACGTATGCCCAACGCTTTGCCGAAAGCAGCACCTCCCGTTCGCTGGACAACGACCTGTCCAACGCCCGGGTACTCAGCCCGCCATATGAGCCGACTGACCCGGCGTTTCCCAAGCCGTTCCTGATCATCCCGTTCGGCTTGTTCACCGGTCTGTTGCTGGCGATTGCCCTGGTCTACGTGCGTGAGTTCTTCGATCATCGCTTCAAACACCCTGCGCAAATCACCCATGAACTGGGCCTGCCAGTACTGTTGGTGATCAACGATCAAAACATCCTGCCGACCAACCCGCACAAAAACTGGACCGTACCAAGCTTCGTGCATTGGGTGCGCAATTGAACGCGCCGCTCAACCCTTCCAGCGCCCTGCCGATCATTCATTTGCTCAGCAGCGGCGGCTTCTATGGGGCTGAGCGGATGCTGCTCGACCATTGCCTGGCGACGCCGGGGCAGCACCAAGTGCTGTTTCTCGATGCGCCGCCCGCACTGATTGCACGGTTTCGCGAGGCCGGGGTGGATTGTCGCGGCTGCTCGGGGCTGGGGGCGTTGCTGGCGCATTTGCGCCAGCGGCGGGCGGAACAACCGTTGATCAATACGCACAATTTCAAAGGTCTGTTGTTTGGCTGGGTCGGCGCGACGCTGTTGCGTCTGCCGCTGGTGATTACCCAGCACGGTTTTACGCCACGCAGTCGCAAGCAGAAGTTTTACACCTGGGTCAGCCTGCAACTGTGCCGCACCGCCTCGGTGAACCGAGTGGTCTGCGTCGCCGAAAGCATCGCCACACTGTGCCGTCAGGCCAGTGTCCGGGCGGAAAAACTGCAAGTGATCCCCAACGGCCTGCCGGCGGCCAACGATCTGCTGCCGCACAGCGTCGACCACCCACGGTGGCTGGCCGGTTACGTCGGGCGGCTGAGCAGTGAAAAAGGCCCGGATCTGTTTCTCGATGCATTGATTCCGCTGTGTCAGCAACACCCGCAACTCGACGCCGTGATGCTTGGCGACGGCCCGGAACGGGAAACCCTGCTGGCACGGATCAACACCGCCGGTTTGCAAGAACGCATCACCCTGCCCGGCTACCAGACCGACATGGGGCCGTGGTGGCGACAACTCGATGCGCTGGTGATCAGCTCACGCACCGAAGGCACGCCGATGATTTTGCTTGAAGCGATGCAGGCCGGGGTGCCGGTGGTGGCGTTCGGCGTCGGCGGAATACCCGATGTGCTGGAAGACCGGCACAACGGCTTGCTCGCCGCGCCGACCGACAGCGCCGCCCTCGCCCGGCAGATCGGCACCTTGCTGACGGAACCGGCGCTGGCCCGCGAGTTGAGCAACAACGCAAAACGCACGCAACTGGATCGCTACGACCTCAAGGCCTTGGCCGAACGCTGGTCGCAGCTTTATATCCGCACTGCACGGGAGGCACGCTCGTGATCTTTCCGCTCTCGATCGTCAGTTTGCTCGGCCTGGTCTGCCTCGGTTTGCTGGCCAGCCCCTATCCGTATCTGGCGCCGGGCGCGGTGCTTGGCCTGGTGGGTGTCGCGGTGCTCTATCGCAAGCCGACCTGGGGTTTGCTCGGGATCGTCGCGCTGGTGCCGTTCGAAGGTTTTTTCAAGGACAGTGCGCTGTCAGGGACCAAATTCGTCGGCGCCTCGCTGGCGCTGATCCTGATGCTGCAACTGGCGATTCATCAACTGCCGTCGGAACGCCTGCGCAGCAACATCTGGCGCTACCTGATCTGGTTCATGATCCTCTACATGCTGAGCCTGATGAACAGCGATGACCTGGGCATGTCGTTCGGGCATCTGCGGGAGCTGAGCGTCGGCCTGATTTTGTTTGTGATTACCCTGCTGATCGGTCGCGACTTGAACCTGGACCTGTTCGCCAAACTGGTGACCCTGAGCGTCAGCCTGACCTGTGTACTGGCGATGTTTTCCACCAAGTATCAGGACCAGGGCCGCGCCGCCGGCCTGCTCGAAGACCCGAACGCCTTTGCCCTGCTCATCGCCTTCGCCATCCCCTTGGGCCTGCTGTTGGTGATCCGCAGCCCGAACCTGTTGCACCGGTTGTTCTGGGGCGGTTGCTGCCTGCTGCTGCTGGGCGGCATGACCAAGACCGAATCCCGCTCCGGGCTGGTGGTGTTGATGCTCAGCCTGGTCATCGGGGTCTGGCACTATCGCGCGCAGTTGCCGCGCATCCGACCACGGCATTTGGGATTTGCCATGCTCGGCATGGCGATTGTGATCCCGCTGGCAATCTATGCGATGCCGGCGGGTTACATCGCCCGCATCCAGTCGTTAAGCGTGCTCAGCGCCGGGGCCAAGGGGCACGACGATGAATCCCTCGGCCGGCGAGCGTCGTACATCGTGGTCGGCAGCCAGATGATCCGCGAGAACCCGCTGCTGGGTTCCGGCCCCGGCACCTTCCCGCTGCACTACGCCACCACCGGTTACGCCAAGGCATTTTCCGCCAACCGCAAGGTCGGCGACTTGTATCGCCGGGCGCACAACACTTACATGGAAGTCTTCAGCGAACTGGGCATTCCCGCCGGCCTGTTGTTCGTCGGCATGCTCGCCCTCGGCTTGTACAACCTGATCCGCGCCCGCCGCGCCTGGATGCTGCGCCGCAACTGGGAACAGACCGACCTGATGACCCACCTGGGCATGAGCTTTCTGTCGCTGACATTGTTTTTGATGTTTCTCAGCGCGCCGAGCCAAAAGTACGTGTGGATCATGCTCGCCCTGACCAGCGTGCTGCGCCTGAAGGCTGAAGAAGCACCCCTGGTGGAGGCCAAGGTATGAGTAAAATCAGCATCGTTATTCCAATGTTCAACGAAGCCCGGCACATCGGCCGGACCTTGCTCGCCGCACAAAAGGCCGCCGATGTCGCGAACCTGGAGTGCGAGCTGATTGTGGTCGATAACGGTTCCCGTGATCAGGGCCCGCAGATTGCCCGGCAGTTTGGTGCGCAGGTATTGGTGCTGCCCGGTGTGCTGATCGGTGCGCTGCGCAATTACGGTACGGCCATCGCCACCGGGGAATGGCTGGCCTTCATCGATGCCGATGTCGAGATGCCTGAAGACTGGCTGACCCTGCTGTGCAAACTCGAGTCAGGGGCCCAAGGCGAAGTATTTGGCCTGGACCTGCACACACCGGCCGAAGCCCCTTGGTATGCCGATGCCTGGCAGCGCCGCACGCTGCGCCCGCGCAGCAACATCCTGCACCCGGTGCAATGGCTGCCCACCTCTAACCTGCTGATGCGCCGCACCTGGTTTGACCGGGTCGGGGGCTTCGACGAAACCCTGCGCACCGGTGAAGACAAAGACTTCACCATGCGTTTGGGTGCAGCCGGCGCGCGCTTGTTGGCGGTCAACGAAAGCGTCGCACTGCATTGGGGTTACGAAAGCAGTTGGCGCGAGTGGATGGGCAAGGAGATGTGGCGCCAGGGCAGCCACCTGCAATTGCTCCGTACCCATGGGTTGAGCTTTCGCTTGCTGCGGTTTCCGATGCTGTCGATCATCGTCTGGTTGCTCGACTTCCTGGCGATCTCCGCGCTGCTCAATGGCTTCCCGCACCATGCGGCGTTTATGGTGCTGGTGACTTCCCTGCCGGGGCTGGCCCTGAGCCTGCGCCAGAGCCTGAAACACCGCGATCTGCTTCTGACCCTGCAACTCTGGGGCCTGCACTGGGTGCGTCTGCACCTGGCAGGCGCCGCGTTTATCCTCAGCCTTTGTCATTGGAATGCCAGGAGGCCCGCCCGTGGCTGAATTCATTTTCTGGTTGTGCCTGTTGCTGCCCGTCTACGCCTACCTCGGTTACCCGTTGCTACTGACACTGCTGGCGCCGATGTTTGCGCCTCGCCGGCATGACCCTGCGCCGCCGCTGAACATCAGCATTGTGATCGCAGCGCACAACGAAGCACGGCACATCGAACACAAGCTGCGCACCCTGCTCGCCCAGGATTATCAGCCTGCCAGGCTCGAAATCATTCTGGTCAGCGACGGCTCGTCCGATGACACCGTGGCCTGCGCGCACAAGGTCATCGACCCGCGCATCAGCGTGCTCGACCTGCCCCGCCAGGGCAAAGCGGCGACCCTGAACGCCGGCGTAGCGTTGAGCACCGGCGACATTCTGGTGTTCACCGATGCCGACAACCAATGGTCCCGCGAGACGCTTGGTCACTTGCTGGCGCCGCTGGCAGACCCCGACGTCGGTGGCTGCGCCGGGCACATGGTGATCCCGGTCACCGGTGATGGCCTGAGCGTTGGTGACAGCCTCTATCGACACTACGAAGGCTGGCTGCGCTGGGCGGAGAACCGCACCGGTTGCATGGTGTCCGCCGACGGCGCGCTGCTTGCCTTGCGCCGCGAGTTGTTCCAGAACGTGCCAGCGGAGGTCAACGATGACTTCTTCATCAGCACCTGCGCGCCGGTGGCGTTCAAACGCATCATCTATGTGCCCGAAGCCCAGGTGATCGACCACGGTGTGGACGAAGCCGACAAGCAATTTCGTCGGCGTCAGCGGGTCACCGTCGGCGGCTTGCAAAGCCTCGCTCAGCGTCGGGAACTGCTCAACCCGCTGAAGCATGGTCTGTATGCGATTGCGCTGATCAGTCACAAGCTGATCCGGCGGCTGGCGCCAGTCCTGCTGGTGCCGTTGTTGCTGAGCAACTTCTGGCTGTGGGACGAGCACTTTTTCTATCAAGTGTTCCTGGTGGCGCAACTGCTCGGTTATGCAGTGGCCATCGCCGGTCTGCTGGACGTGCGACACCGGTTACCCAAACCCTTTCGCCTCGCCGCATTCCTTTTGGTGACGCTTGCCGGGATGAGTATCGGTCTGTGGCAGTTCCTGCGTGGCCATCGGTATAGCCAGTGGAACCCCGAGCAAAATCGATGAAAGGAGCGTGCCATGGCGATCAAACAATTATTAAAACGCACCAGTGGCTGGCTGTACCTCAATTCATCAGTGGGGCGCAGTCAACTGCACGGCGCCGGGGTGATCCTGATGCTGCACCGGGTGCTGGCCAACGACCGCGCCGCTGACCTGCCCCACCGCAATGAATTGTGCGTCGGGCCAAACGCGTTCGAGCACTTGCTGATCTGGCTGAAAAAGCACTTCGACTGCGTGCCGCTGATGGACATCCTGCAACCCGGCACCCAGCGCTCGGACCGGCCGAAAGTGACGCTGACCTTCGATGACGGCTGGCGCGATAACGCCGTGAATGCCTTCCCGCTGCTGCAAAAATATCAGGTGCCGGCGAGCATTTTCCTGTCCACCGATTTCATCGGCAGCCGCCAGCGCTTCTGGTGGGAGAGCATCGGTGAAACCCTCTGGGATAGCCATGGCGCAAAAGCCCGGCGCCACTTGATCGAGTGCCTGCAACAGATCGGCCGACCGCTACCGGTGTTGATGGATGACCTGGATGTTCAACGCCGCAGCCTGGCGTTGTTGCGTTACCTGCAAAGCCTTAAAACCCTGTCGCCGGGCGAGTTAAGTCGACTGACCGACGAATGCCCGGAAGAATCATTGCCCCAGGCCCTGGACTGGCAGCAAGTGCGCTCGCTGGAAGCCACCGGGCTGGTGCGCTTCGGTCCTCACGGGGCGAGTCATGCGATCCTCACCGGCCTCGACGATCAACGCCTTGATGAAGAACTCAGTCGCAGCCGCGATGCGCTGTTGAACGGCTGCAATCGGCCGCTGCCAGTCTATTGCTACCCCAACGGCGACCACGACGCGCGGGTTCGCCAACACGTGGCCGACCACGACTTCGCGTTTGCGCTGGGCACCGGCACCGGGATTTATCGCGGCGACGGCGAGCCGTTGGCGTTGCCACGTTTTGGCGTCAGCCAGCGCGCGGCGCGCAAGCCGGAATTGCTGTCCTGGCGCATCTACCGAGGCGCCCGGCCATGAGCCGCAGCCACTACCTCAAGCACCTGGCCCTGAGCATGGGCACCAAACTGGCGATGATTGGCCTGCGCTTGCTGCGCAACGTGTTGCTGGCGCGGATTCTCGGGCCAAGTGAACGTGGCTTGTTTGCGCTGCTCAGCACCCTGCCCGACCTGATCAGCGCCGCCACCAGTGGCGGCTTGAATTCGGCGGTGGGCTATCAGGCGGCCAAGCAACGGCCGATGGGCTTGCTGCTGAGCCAAGTGCTGGTGTTCGGCTGTTTACTCGCGGCGCTGTTGACCCTGTTGGTGGTCGCATTGACCCGGGAATTTGGCAGTGAACTGGACATCACCACACAACTGGGTTTGCTCGCTTGGCTGCTGCTGCTGGCGGTGCCGCTGACCGTACTCAAGAGTGGCTTGCTGACCTTGCACAACGCCTCGGGCGGCGTGGTCGCGTTCAATGCCTTGCGGCTGGTGGAATCCCTGGCGCCGTTGCTGCTGTTTCTGGCGTTGTTCTGGATGTGGAAAACCGCCGCCCTCGAAGCGGCGCTGATCAGTTGGCTGGCGGGTCTCAGCCTGGTGGTGTTGGCCGGTTGGGTCTGGCTCAAGCGCGATCAACCACTGACGCTGCAATGGGACCGCGCCGGCCAGAACGAATTGCTGCGCTACAGCGCCCGCAGCCATCCCGATCTGTTGTTCCAGCAAGTGATTTTGCGTTCCGATTACCTGTTCATCGGCGCCCTGCTCGGCAGCACCGCGCTGGGTCATTACGCGATGGCCAGTGCTGCCGCCGAGTTGCTGCTGATCGTCCCGGAAGCAGTCACCACGCCACTGATGAAACGCCTGCTGCAACAAGACGAAGGCATGGACAAAGTGACCCCGCTGGCCCTGCGCCTGACCGCCACGGTGATGCTCGGTGCGTGCCTGACCATGGCCGTCATTGGTGAATGGCTGATCGTCACGCTGTTCGGCATCGCCTACCAACCGGCGTATCCGGCCCTGCTCGCCCTGCTGCCCGGGCTGTTGGGGTTGTGCTACGCGAGCATCCTGCGCCTGGATTTACTCGGCAAGAATCGTCCCGGCACGGTGTCGCTGCTGATGGGCTTGGGTGCGCTGCTGAACCTGGCGCTGAACCTGGTGATGATTCCGGCTTACGGCATCGTCGGCGCCGCAGCGGCTTCGTCCATCGCCTACCTTGCAGTGACCATTGCGTTGCTCGCGATGTATTGCCGCTTGAGCGGCGTGCCGGTCTGGCAAACCCTGATCATCCTGCCCAGCGACGTCGCGCCCATGCTGCACATGCTGCAACGGAAGTCGATATGAAACGCCTGGCGCTGCTGTTGGGGTTGGGCTTCGCGCTCGATGCTCAAGCGGCGTCGATGCGCTGGACGGACATTCGCGACGGCAGCCTGTACCTGCAAGCGGATCGCCCCGACACCGTGACCGTGCGCTGGGTCCCGGCGTGGCAGGCAGATGCCAACGAAGAACACATTTACCTGATCGATGGCCAAGGCAAACTTGAGGGCGAACGCCTGATCGCCGCCAGTGAAGCGCGCGGCACCCAGAGCTGGCCATTGGCGCCAGGCGCCGCCAGTTATCGACTGGAAATTCCGGGCTACAGTTTTCGCCGCTACAAGGTCGAACACGATGAACACACGGTGGCTTTGTTCGAACCGGCCAAGGTGCATTTCAGTGCCGAAACCCATGACGGCGATGAGTTGTATTTCAAAGTAGCCCCGGGAGAACACGCGGTACTCGCCGGTAAGTTCCACGGGGGCGTCGGCGCCCTGCAAGCCCAGCGGGTAAGCGACGGCCAACAACTGTCACTGGCGCTCAAATCCTATCGGGCCTATTGGCAATTCGATCAGGTCGCATTGCCGGTGGCCCAGACCGAACAAATCTGGCGCCTGCGTTTGCAAGGCAGCGGCAAAGCGGCGTTCTGGCTCGACGGCACGGCCAACCTGTTCGCGCAAAATCCGCAGCAGCTCAAGCCCCTGCGCGAAGACGACGGCCAGACCCGGCTGACCCTGCACAAGGAGATTCTCGGCAAGACCCCGAATTTGGGGGTTGCCCTGCCCTACGTGATGCCGCCGGCCTCCAGTTATGCGCTGCTCGATGCGCTCAAGGCGAAAGCTGCCAGTTACTACAGCTTTGTCGACATCACCGCGAAAAACCCGCACTACGAAGATGCGTTCCGCCAGGTCTACCAGGATCGCTTCGGCATCACCCAGGACATCACGCTATTAGCCGGCAGCCAGCGCCAGGCCGATTTGCGGGCCGATACCCTGAGCAACAGCGGCCTCGACGCCTGGCTCGCCAGCACCCGCGCCCTCGGCGGCAACGGCACTCATTACATCGGCTTCGCCGACGAGCCGAACCTCAACTATCCGAGCTACGCCAACTACCAATCCATCTTCAACAGCATGGCCCGGCAGGTTCGCAGCAATCCGGCCAATGCCCGCGCCGGCATCCGCATCGCCATGCCGGCCAGTGCACGGCTGGTCAACGGCCCGTTTGCCGACAACGCCGCGGACAAGCGCGGCATCGATTGGGCCCGCCGTCTGCTGGCGGAATCAGGGGACAAGGTTGATGCACTGGCCTGGCACGAATGGATGATCCGCGACCTGCTCGCCACGCGGGTCTACCGTGACAGCGTGCGCCGCGCCGCAGAGTTGGTGGGCCTCGATGCTCAAGGCCGGCCGCGCAAGGCATTGCTGCTGGACCAGACCAACATGTCCAGCGGCTCAAGCCTGAGCCCTTACGATCAGGAAACCCATTACGCCGCGTTGTGGTGGGCGTCGGTGGTGATCAATTCGTCCCAGGACGGTTTGCTGGAAATGCTCAACTGGTTCCAGGCCGCCGATGAGCCGAACTACCCCAAGGGCATGTTGCGGGTACTCGGCGACGACCATTTCGAACTCAAACCCGTGGGCCTGGCCCAGCAGTTTATTCAGGAGCATTGGCTGGGCAGCGTGATGGGCTTGGAAAACGACGCGTTCGAAGTCGACGTGCTCGCCATGGCCGCCGACCTGCAACGCAGCCTGCTGGGCGTCAACAAAGGCACGCGCTTGCAGCGTGTGGACCTGAGCGGCGCGGCGTGCCCGCTGAACAAAGGCTCATTGCGTTATTTCGGCGCCGACAACCGCAGCCGCGACGCGCCCTACCGCTGCCAGGACGGTCGCGTCAGCTTCGAGCTGCCAGGGCAAACCCTGTTTGCGTTGAGCTGGCGCGCTTCATGACCCCCAATTCCGATCCGTTAAGAGAGAGGTGCGGCGAACACCAAATTTGTGGCGAGGGGGCTTGCCCCGTTGGGCTGCGAAGCGGCCCCAAAACCTGCAACCTCGATGTATCAGATACATCGAATGCAATGGTTTACGACTGCTGCGCAGCCGAACGGGGTGGTGCGGCATTCCGACAAGCCCCCTCGCCACAGGTCTTCGCCAAGCCGAAACTCAGGAGACTATCCAATGAGTGCTTTTAAGAAACTCAGAGAACGCATCCAACAAAAAGGCCTGCGCTCCACCCTCAAGAGCCTTTGGAAACACTACGCATTTTTCCACGAAGAACTGCTGTGGATGGAGCGTGACCTGGTCAGCCCGGTCCCGCCACACGCCCTCAGGCCTTATCCGCCGCTGCGGGTCGTCACCATCACACCCGATAACGCCAGCGCCTTCGCGCGGTACTTCGGCGACCGCGTCGAAACCATGGCGGAACTGGCCCGTGAGGGTTACACCGGTCACATGCACCTGGATGACCAAGGGGACGCGGTGGCCTTTATCTGGGGCGCGGCGCGCAACTATCACGACAAGCACTACTACGGCTGCTGGTTCCCGGTAAAGGCTGGCGAATTCTTCGAGTTCGGCGGCGAGCTGACCCGCGCCTATTGGGGCACTACGCTCTCGGTGGACCTGCAACTGGAACTGTGGAAAGCCATGCAGGCCCAGGGTTGCAACAAGGTGGTGGATGTCTGCGAGTTCCACAATATTCCAGCGCTCAAGCTGCACATCCGCATGGGTTATCAAGAGCAAGGACGCATCATGAACGTCTACGAGCTGTTCGGCCGCTGGCGCGTCTACCGTGAAACCCGTTACAGCGGCTCGCGCCTGGATGCCTTGCGCAAACCGTCGCGTCCACCTGTTGCAGCCACGGTGACTTGATCTTATGGCAACGCGATTCGAATGGCGCACTTCGCTTTGCACGCCGGACTTTCCGGCAGCGGCTTACGAAGCGCTGCGCCTGCGAGTGACGGACCACACGCCGTTCAACACCCTGGCCTGGTTGTGCGCCGCGGAACAGGCGATCAGTGACGGGCAGCGTCTGCACGTGCTGCTCGGCTGGCAGGGTGATGAACTGGCGCTGTGCCTGCCGTTGGTGGCGTTGCGCGAACGCTTCGGCGGACTGCCGTTTCGGGTGTTGCATCACCTCGGTTATCCGCTGACCGATCGCCTGGCGCTGCTCGCCTGCCTTGATGCCGAGAGCATCCGCAAGGCACTGATTGTGATCCGTCGTCGCGTACCCCACGCGCTGATGCAACTTAACGAGCTGTCCGAACCCACGGGTGAAGAAAGTGCCCTGGCGGTCTGGATGGCCCACAGTTCTACCGGTGAACGACGCCTGAGTTGCAAGGCGCCGGTGCACCTGATCAGCGAGGCGGATCGCCAGGAAATCTCGGGCGATCCGCGTTACAAACTGCGCCGCGCACGCAAACGCATCGCCGCGTGTGGTGCCCAGGTGCGGCGCATCACCCCGGACGCCTCGACCATGGGCCCGCTGTTGCAGGCCATCAGTGAAGTCGAAGCGGTGAGCTGGAAAGGTGATGAAGGCGTCGGCATCTTTGCCGACGAACGTCACCGACAATGGATGGA
>Ga0066791_10000132_pt1 | contig 29340 bp, 46 predicted proteins | sample OrgsoiDNA2013051_FD_70944 | JGI IMG/M metagenome (GOLD analysis project Ga0066791, IMG submission 70944) | Permafrost soil microbial communities from the Arctic, to analyse light accelerated degradation of dissolved organic matter (DOM) -... | ecosystem: Environmental > Terrestrial > Soil >...
CATCAAATTCTCTTTTGTAGTTGTACCGCCTTTGGAAAGGGGAAGTATGTGGTGACAGTCGGTAGCCTTTACAAGCTTGCCCTTACGCCGGCACGGGACGCAAAACCCCCCGTCACGCTTGAAAACCTCCTTACGAATATCCCACCAACTGTTGGTCTTAGTAAATCCTGAGACTGTCGCATAGCCACTGCGCTTGATTTTGGTGACCCCACTTTTGCTCGAAGTCCGTACTGAGGCAAATCTTTTTATCAGTCCCATGCGTATCCCTTGCGTTCGGCTTTATCCCAGCGCGCTTCTTTCTTTTTTTGGTAGTAACTGCGTATAGAAATTGCTGCCAGCCGAACATTATCACCTAGGCCAACCGGTATCCCGTGTATGGTTGGTCCCTCTTGCTTCCGTAACTCATAGAACGATGAATCGGAAACTATCATAAAGTTGAAAGACTGGCCCGGTATGAATTTCTTGGCATCGGTAAACGACACAAACGCCCAACCCTTCTTACCGAACGCTTTACAAGCCACCATACCGTCAACGAGTTTGCCTCCCCACACAACCGTAGCCAGTAGTGAATCGTGCGGCTGCACACGAACTAGCTTGTGTTCTTCAACCTGCTCCAAAGCCTGCTTATGTTTATTGATACGTGATTCGTATTCAATCTTTTCTTCTTCGGTCATGTAAGTGGACCGTTCGTTCGGATCATAGCGCCTAGGGTTCAGGCCAACTTTCTTCATCCATGCCTGCCAATTATGGCCGTGACCTCCCTCAGAGTGATCGGTAACCTTATCGATTTCGGACACTGCTTGATGGCACATTTCATGCAGCAGGACCTCAACAAAAAACGCAAACGTGTGATTCAACAAACGAGGACTCAACGCCAACTCGCGGTAGAACCCGTCCCAGAAACCGCGTGTCTTGAGGCTGGTTCCCCTAACGTTCTTCATAAACCGCAGGAGCTTAGGTATGTGCATTTTGCCTTGGAACTTATGGACATTAAGGTATATCCACAGGTCCTTCAAGAAGGTCAATGACAATTCAGGAAAAACCTGGCAGCGTTTAAACAGCGCCTCCAGCTTTGGATCGACAGATATATGTGGTACATTGTTATCGTCATTCTCGGTACCTGTTCGTGGATCATGTGGCGGTTCGATTGGTTTTTCAACCGGTGCCTTTACTTCAGGTACCTCAGGTTTAGAACCTTTCTTCGTGTTCTTGAGCAACACAGTTTTGGTTGTGGGCCAAATAGCGACCACCCCACTCTTGTTGTACGCATACCGGATACTCTTTTCTACACTCTTCGGCTCACCCAGCATAACCTTGACGCGGGCCTTGTCGTAATCCGAATAGTAGAACTTGATGATGTTGTCGCCCTCATGCTTGAAGCGGAGGCCGTGGAAGCCAAGCTCCAGGAGGAAGGCCTGTGCTTGGTTCCGGTCTGCCATTACGGCAAGAATCGGAGTCATCGGAAACCTTTCTGTATGAACGCATCGGGATCAACTCCTTTGGCAAGCAGGATGAGGCGCACACCGTCGACTTCAGCCAGACCTAATGCGTTCTCACCACTTGACTTGAGCATCGTAACCTTGTCGTTGACTGCAAGCAGGTCATATTGCTTGCTCAATGCCTTCCACACCTGTGCGGAGGCTGCACTCTGTACGTCGTGGCTAAGGATACTCATTTTGTTATCTAACACCCATTTGTACAGAGCCTTAGCGAAGCCCATTCCTCGGTAAGGCTTGAGGAAGAAAGAGCTTGGTACAAATAGACGCCCGAATGGAAAATCGCGAGGCACAATGGACAAGAGGCCCACCGGTTCATCGTTGTGGACCAAATAGATGTCGAAGATGATTCCCTGCTTATTTACTTGGATGCGAAAACCCGGAGTATTGGTTGGCACATTCTTGATAGAACCCTCACCAAGGTGAAATTCATCTAGAGCGGCTTGACCTTGTTTATCGGAGAACGCAACGTCAGACGGTACTATGTGTACTGATTGCAGGCGAGTAAGGGCTTCGATTTTCATATTTAGACCTCAGAAAAAGGGAGGCCGTTTAAGACCTCCCTCGTTGAATTACTGACCGCGTTTGCTATTTTTGAAGATCACTTCCTTACGATTAGGCCACACTGCGAGGACACCAGCGCCCGGGACGTTGTAGCGGATCGATTCGGACTTGGTCGTTTCTTTCGGCGCGCCCAGTTTCTTGTTCAGCATCTTCTCGTTGTATTTCTCGTACTTGAAGGTCAAGATGTCCTCGTCGCTTTTCTTCAGCGTGACACCGGTGAAGCCGACCTCGGTCAGGTACTTGATGGCTTTTTTCTCCGAGCCTTCTGCTGCCAGGATTTCGGATTTTGCGATACGTGCGGCTGCTTCGATTTTCATGGTATTTCCTTTTGAGGTTGAGTTACTTAAAATTGACGGCCTTCAACGTCGTCGCTGATTACACCATCTTGGATAAAACCGTGATACCCACCATGGAGATTGATTGAAGGGTGAACCGTGATGTTGGGTGCATCACCAGTTACCATCCATCCTCCATAGTAATTACCGCTTGACCAACACATGCCATCGACGCAGAAAAGGTCTTTGTTCGGTAGCACTACCACCAAAGGCTTACGGTGGATGTTAGTCGTGAGATAAAATTCGGACAAGTGCCTGCACACAAAATGCACAGATCGAGTCCACTTTGGGTCGTCCTCTTCTTCTAAACCCGGCCCCCAGAATGCATCGCCAGGCTTTAGCGTAGCACCATCACCTCTTGAATACATGCCTTTCTCGTACTCAATCATTCTTAAAGGCCACGGCATAGTAGTCTCCTATTTAGGCCAAATAAATCGGAACAATGGTTTTGGTCCTGCGGTGAGATTGATATCGCCTTGTGGGTGTTTGTAAATCAGATCGTCACCTCGTTGTTCAATCTCGTTACGTTTGGTCTTGATGTTACCACTGACCTCTATGTAAATCTTTGGTGTGGATTTGTAGAGACTCAGCCACGTATAATAACTGAACGTTCCAAGGTCATCCGAACTTTCGATACCATTCTTACTGTATTGGTGGACCGTTACGTATAAGGCTTTTCCGTACCCTTGCCCACGAACTGTAGGATTCGTCCAGATGGATTCCACCACATCTCTTGGATTTTGTTTCAAAGCCTTTATGAATCCCAGGATTTGTGCTACACCAGCACTGTGAAGGGAATCTAGCTCACCATCGAGCTTTAACTCTGACCCTTTAACCAGACATTCGGCAACAACAAAAGTGCGTTTCCACGTTTGATTGTACATTAGCAGAACGCCAGTACCATGATGATTCAGAACCTTAAACGCGGAGGCGTCAGTATCATGCAGTAGGTCACGTGCAACTTCAGGGCCGCGCCCAAAGTTGTCGCCCTCCGTTATCGCCATTGCGGTTAGCCTGCTTAGGGCCTCTATCTTCATATTAACCTTTCGGTGGCTCTAAGGCCTCAGCAGTATCAGTCGCACGCTTGTCTTCGGTACGACGTGACAGGTATTTATCTAGGGCTACTGAACCAGACCAAACAACCATGTAGCCTGTAAAGTAGCTTTCGGTCAACTGACCTTTTAAGGTCAAGGCAATAAAGCCCCAGCTTGATACTACCAAAGCCACTATCTGACCGATCTTGTGAATCGATGGACGTTTCTTTTCGTCGTAGATTAGCCAGCGCAAATCTACGGAGTCTCGCTTGACCTGCATATAGCCGAGCAGACAAATGACGAAGGTAATGGTCAGAAACAATAGGGCTTCCATTACTGTCACATCGCCGGGGTGCAACCATAGCTGCCCTAGTGTTTTGTTCATACTCGTTCCTTATTTTGGCCAAATAAAATAGAAAGTTGGCGTCCCGCGTGCGGTTAATTCAACCAACTTATCACCATAGTCGTACAAAATATCTAACCCGTTTACGGTTATCTTTTTCCTGTCAAGCGCACCTTGATACCACTTTGGTACATTAAGCTTTATTTCAGGATGAGCCTTGAACAACGATATCCATAGACCTAAACTCATAGTACCGAGTGAGTCAGAACTACGAATACCCTTTTTAGACATTTCATAGGCGACCTTGTAAAGTGCCTTCCCATATCCCTTGCCTCGGTAATTTTTGTGCACCCATACCGCAGATGTTTCCTCCCTTACACCAAGAATGAGAGCATCATGCGATACTGCCATATAGGCTATGGCTGAATCGAACCCACTCTTTGCTATGGTTTTATTTTCCTTTAGGGCTGCCGAGAAATCTGATAGTGGTACCTTAATAGTTACCAAAAGAAGCGTACCCGTTTTCGGTGAGTGTAACAAGACCTGGTTCTCGTGCGAATTTAGGACCTTAAATTGAGAACCCTCGCGTGTGGAAACGAGCCACGCTACATCGTCTGCTGCCCCTGAAAAATTATCACCTTGCGTTATGGTCATACCTTTAAGTCTCGCGGCGGCTTCTATAATCATAAGTCACCCATATTGTTTGATATACTTGAGGATGTCGTTGATGACCTTCAACTGGTTTTCTTCATTAAGGTTTTCTTCATTAATGGCACCAATGGTGACCACGGGTTTCTTGCCATGATCGTAGTCGTAGAATTCAAATACCGTTTTCTCTGCACCGTAGCGACCGCTGCCACTCCAGCCCATAAGCTCCATAATACGTGGCTCGCCTTCTTCGTCTTTTGGTGGGTATTTGACGAACTTCGTTTCGTAGTAGGCTTTATTCTGGATAGTCTTTGCTTGGTAACCTTGCAAGGTCATCAGGTGTACGATGTCTTTGACACCCTTCTCTGCGACCTGAGACAACTGAGTTGAGCGAGCCATCAGCTTCTGTTCGGCTGCGGTCAACGCAAGTTTATCAAATGCTTTTAGGCGGGATGCTGCCTCGATCTTGAATGCTCTAACCATGCGTTCTGGCAGAGGTCGTGCGAAGGCCGTGGCTTTCTTGGCAGCTGTAAATGCTTGCGCCCGTGTGAAAGTGTGGCCGTTCTCGCAGCTACTCGTGGCCTTAGTGTCGTCTGGTGTACGGGCTGTGGAAGTAATACGACCACTACAGGTTGGGCATGGTGTTTCGTAAATACTGGTCATTGCTTGAACTCCCGTTGGTTTGTCTTGTGGTGATTTCTTGTAGAGCTTGCGTAATTCTTCTTTGGCTTTATGGAGCCGATCTTTATCAGGGCTCATTAGTTTCTTGCCAGCGCGATTTACATAGAAGCTTATGGCCCCCATCGCTGCCTTAAAATCGTCCTTATACCTATTCTTCAAGGTCCTAGCTAATTCACCAGGTTGCATCTTGAAGGTAGTGTCATCAGGGTTACCGGATAATGGCGGTTTCTCCTGATTCTTAATCTTGGTCTTACGTTCGACCTTCTCCGACCAATCACGGTCATACGCTTTAATGCGTGCGGCGGCTTCGATGGCATCCTTCATGGAAAACTCGTGGTTGTTGTAGCACTGGGCTATTGAGCCACTGTAGGTCGCAGCAGGAGGTGAGCCACATATTGGACATACCTTCATCGTCTACTCCTTTTAAGCCGTCGAGAACTTCATCTTGGTCTTCAGATGAGAAAGCCCTTGTTTGACAGTTGGGTTGGAGGGCGCGTGTTTGAATGCCGTATAGCATACGGCAATCATCAGGTTATACGGTATTGAGACTGCGAGCCAAGAAGGACTTGGCCACGGTGTAGCCAAGCCTGCTACCACCAGACTGATTGCCAATAATCCTTGCGGCGAGGTGAACAGTTCAGCCGCAGACCAATGACCATGCAGCGCTGCTTTAATGAGGGCTGCAAAGTCCATATCAAGGTCTGGGTGTGCTGTAAAGTTGCCGGCTAAAAACGCCCAGATCAGCAGGCCAGCTACGGCGGGACCAGCGAGGCGTCGCAGAATTGGGTACTCTTCCAAAAACTCATCAAGCTTTAATGCACCGGAATGCAGCTTTTGGAAAGCTCGGGTTTCATGAAGCTTAGAGAACAAGGTCAGTATGCCTTCTTTGTACAAGGTCGCAAAAGCCTTGATCGGTTTGACCAAAGAGGCCACCGTGAACTTAATTGCCTTAAGTAGCGCAAACATTGGGCGTGTCTTGAAGGCCTCAACGATAGCGCTAATTTCTAGGCCCGTTTCCTTGGCGACCTCACTTACCATCGATTTAATGTGTTGAAAGAAATCGTTGATTTGATCGACACCAGTTTTGATCGATTTCCAGATGTCAAGTGCATGTACTTTGTTTGGCTCATTGATATTGTCGAGCAGTGCCGTCCAGTGTGCATACTGGATTTGAGAGGCTAAAGTTCGGTGACGTGATGCCAACAGTCGGGCGTGTGCTTCGATCTTCATGTGTGGTCCTAGGAAGAGAACGGGTCCGTTATAATTGGGTCTTCACCGCGCATCATTATATTTTTACTGTGCAAATCAAGGCGGATTTTTCCGCCGACGGTTTTAACAATAAACTTAGCGACTAGCGCAATATCTCGATCTTTCTTTTGTTTGGCCAGGTCTTCCCATACCTCTGTTATGTTAAGTCCCATATTCACGTACTCCGGTGAATTTAGTTCTTTTATTTCGTCTGACCGACCAGCCGTTAGAAATAAATAAGTCCCAAACTGCATGTAGTCCCTTCGTTTCATGGGAGTCAATTTCTCCATAAAAACCAAACGCAGGTCTCTGAATTCTGTTTCGTCTCCATCAAAGGCTTTATCGGCTTCTACTACCTGGAGTATCTTGGGCATATACTTATTAGCGTTCTTTTGGCTAAACTTAATATATGCTTCATATCCAAGATCAGTACCAGTCAAAATTTTAACCACTACATTAGGCATGGTAGGATGCTGAAATACATTTGCATAAAGGCCACTACCTACCTGCTTGAGACCCAGCTTCTTAAGGCGGTCTATGTATTCGTACAAGCGTTCGGCTATCATCATTTTTGTCGCAACCAATCGCTGCGCTGCCTCGATCTTCATTTAAGGCTCCTTATATGTTGGGTACCAGTGCAGAATCTTAACCCTAGATTTAGGCGGCATCAACATGGTTACTTCATCCTCCTCGGGAAGATGGGAGTATATTGCTGCCTCGATTTTCATACTATACCTTCGTCAATTGGTTAGAGCTGAACAAACCATAGGTTTCTATATTGTTGTTTTGGCCCTCATACGCCTTTATCGCGTCGAACCCGGCTGCCTTAAGAACCTGAATAAGTTGAGGTAATTCCATATACCACTCCCACACTTCTTTGTGACCACTGTATGCCGCGGAAAGACGGCGTAATTCTTCGACCAATTTACGACCAAGTACATCGCTTATATGATGTTGCTTAAATTGACCTAGTACGCCATCCCGTATTCTAGAACAAACTTCATTGAGTTTAACCTGTGTCGTCAGCGTCCTGAACCCAAATTCAAACGGGTGTACTACATTCACATGAAATGCGTAAACATGGTCCGCATCCTTTGCATACTCCAAGGCGTAGTTATGATCTGACGTTACAAATATCAAATGTTGATTTCTAGCATGATCCTCTTTCCAGGTTTCGTTTAAACCTCGGTAGAAAACCTGTGAAGCTTTCAATCTTGTTGCCGCTTCGATTTTCATATGCGGTCCTTGGGGTAATCAGGGAGGTCGACTAATTGATTTGCCATCGCGTGCGTGCAATCGCCTAGGAACTGAATCTTACCAGGTGTCGATCCGTCTGCGGAACCCACAAAACTATGGCAGTAAGACGGTTTCGGCTTACCCTGGGCATCCAGTACCCAATCACCAGTCCATAAACCATCGCCGCCTATGACCACTTCGTGACCTGAAACACCAACAGACGGACTAAATACTGGCAGATCACCAGAGCCATTCCATGCCCATCCATTAGGTGGGGCAACGCTAACTGCATGAGGTTTCTTACAGGCCGGGCAGAAAAACAAAGTATAGCCTGCGTCGGACATCATCAGTTTGGTACCCTTGCGTTTCATTTCATTTTCTGGACTCATATTATTCCCCGTAAAGCTTTCGTAATTCGTCTTTGGCCTTCTCCAGGTTCTCTTTATTTTCGACCTTGTCGCCACCGCGGTTGATGTAGAAATTTAAAGCCGACATAGCGGACTTCAGGTCAGAGTGAAGCTTCTTTAAGCCTTTGGCGATGGCGGCCCCACTTTTCTTGAACAACCCTTCTGGTGGATGGTTCTCTACCTTTTCGGTAACGGGTTGACTCCATTTGTCGGCTTTCAGTAACCGTGCTGTGGCCTCGATCTTCATTCAAGGCTCCTTATATGTCGTAGACTTCAAGGGTTCCACCGTCGTCCGGCGGATCATTTAACACGATACCGATTTCGTCATTCCATTTATCCCACACGTACAGCTTGGTATCTCCTTTGCGACCAGTCTTAGGCTGACCCAATTTCTTGGTCAAAATCTTGAGGACCTCTGTGGCCGAGGTGTACAATTCGTAGGTTGCGCTACCAGATACTATGTGTACCAGGTCGGCATCGATACCCATATTGCTGAGTAACTTTTCGGTCATACCCCAATTGGTATCAGCCGCCTTAAGTCGTTGGACTGCCTCGATCTTCATTTGAAGCCTCCTATGAAGGATTGGACAGCCATTCCACCTGCATTAAATAAACGCTGACGAGTAGCCTTATTCATGTTGCGATCAAGTGAGGAAGCGTAACCTGTTTCAACAAAGGCCACCTGTGCACCTTCCAGCGATGCGATATCGATGTGGGCTGCCTCAGAGGCATTCATCATTAGGTTGAGCATATGCATGGGACGATTGAGCAATGTCAGTGGTGATGTGTCATTCGCCACCAGCTGAATACCGATGCGGGGTCGCGCGCGGGTCAGCCGGTCAATCGGTATGTTGTTGCTCAGGCCACCGTCAACCATTTGTATGCCGTCGTAGTTGAAAGGCTCGTAAACGAACGGTATAGAAGTCGACGCCCGTACTGCATCGGCGATCAAAGCATGTGGTGTAGCGTAACGGCTAAACTCAAATGGTTTTTCTGCCTTTACGTCGGACGCTATTACTGTCAGATCATGGTCCAGTTCGATAAACGTTTTTTCTTCCGTCATTTGAAGCAACCACTCATGCAGATTATTGCCGTTGCACCAACTAATACCTGGCCAGGACGATGGTGTAGGCGTCAACATCGACGACCAATCGTTATTCATCGTCAATTCGACCAGCGAATCGATATCGTGACCGCATGCGTATAAGGCTGCTACAATAGAGCCTCCACTGGTACCAGCTACTTCCTCAGGTATCAAACCTGCTTTGAGTAAAGCAGACAAAGCACCTACGTGAGCCGGGAATTTAAAACCACTGCCACTAAAGGCCGTATTGATTGCAGTCATATGTCACCTATTTTCGATTAGCAGTAGGACCTCAGGGTCGGTCCATTTGGCGCCTGGTGAAGTTTCATAGGCTCCACCTTTAACCTGGCGTATGGTCTTCACGTTGTACTGAGTACCAAGGCGTTTCCAAAGGTTGTGGCTCATACGTGACTGCCTGCTATCTGATATGAGATTAAACACGGTTATGGCCCACTCGTACATACCCAGCATTACACCTCGCCCACGCATATCTGGTATTAAGTAAGAGGACGCTGTTCCAACTTGAAGGGTTTTGTCATCAAGCCATATACGCTTTGGTGTAATGTGCAGACTTCCGACCGCCGTACTGTCGCGGAAACATATGAGGTTGATTCCTTTGTGGATGCCGGTTTTGCAGTCATAGACCCGAAAGTGAATACCATTTCTTTGTCCGAGTGTTTTAAAGGCATCCGGTTTTTCCGCAAAGACCTCTGTCATATCACCAAGTACACTGCGCCCCATGCTGTCGCTGTAGCCTTCTTTTACGATTCTCACTGACCTCAACCTTAACGCAGCTTCGAGTCTCATACATCACCTGTTGACGGTTGGATATGGGAGACCGGAGCGGTATGGACCCCAAGGAGACGCTGGGGTAATCGTGATACCTACTGAACCCAAAGCACCTTGCGCAAGCTTCGATAGGTCAGCCGAACCATCGCCTGACGTTTGACCCTTAATGATAAGGTTCTGCTTGAAGGGCTTGATTTCATTGTCGAGGCGCGATTGGATTTTGGAAGCAGCGTTATCCAGGTAACCTGTGCGATCAACATCAAGCGAAATAGCGGCGCCTGAGAAGTTGAAGGCTTTTTCGCCCTCCGCCATATACTGACTTTCTATGGCCAAAACCTCAGCATACATCAACCAGTATTCACGAACACCACTCTTCGCATTAAGCATCGTAAAGTTCGTGAAGCCGCCGGGACCGCCGTTGAAGTTGTCGCGGGCGCGGCGCAACCACAGCAAAATGGTGGCGGGTGGGAACAACAGGTCAGGCTGACCGTACAGTGTGGTCCGAGCTTTGTTGATCTTTGCCTTAATATCGGTAATAGCACCCAACACGGTTGGGGTAATAACCCACAGATTGGCTGACTCACTATAAACCAATGCAGGCTCTACTGAATTGGAATATTGCCAGACCACAGTGTACGACTCCAGACTAGCTGGCAGTGTGGAGGTATCGAATGACGCACTGTAGTAATAGCCGCCACCTACCCGAGTGAATTGGGTAACTGGCGTAGAACCAATCAGCGTGTTATCTTGGAAGATATTGACGATCACCGTATCGTACAACTTGTCGATGACGATGGACATTTGAGCTGTGGTACCTTGCAGTTCAACCTGATCTTGGGTACCTAACGGGACGGTAGTCAGACCTACGACCGTAACATTCTCGTAGCTGTAGAACTGCTGCTGGTTATCAAGCGATTGGGAATTAAGAATCAGCGTGTACCGCAGCTGGTACTTACTGTTAATATCTGAAGGCGGTACTGACGACGGTACATTAACGATGGCCTTTGCCAGCACCATATTAGCGAACCCATTGCTGGACACCGTGTAGTCGAAGGCGTTACCGGATGCATAAACCACTGCCTGCGCATCAAGGAATTCCCAGTTGACGTAACCACCACGCGGATCAACATCTGGGGGGAAGGTGAAGATAGCGGTCCCGATTGCACTTTGGCCTGCTTCAATCGTGTCGACCAAATCGACATACGATTGTGGGCTCTGGGTTTCATACGGAACCTGCACGTCTTCTTTAACGACAACGGCCACCAATTCGCTGAACACACGAGCGGAAGTGGTGACCAATAACTGGAAGCCGTAGCTTATATTGACCTGGCCCTGCGATAACGTCAGCATCACCACAGGATCGGTAGACGCCGACAACATTGATACTAAAAGGGCTGGAGTCGAAACCGGACTTATGGGTTGTACTGCTATGGAGGTTAATGTTTCACCGAATTTCAAGTCCGGTGTAACATCGCACTGCACCACAGTGTCGGTATTGATATCCTTCGAGAAGATGAAGGTTTGCATTGTTTAACCCCCAAGTTGCTTTAGGCGTTTAGTGGCCTTACGCAAACGATCCTGCGCCTTGTCGTGTTTTTCCCACTCTGCATCGGACCGTTCGTCACCGGCGCTGTCCCGTATCTTACTGTGAGCGTCCTTGGCGGCTTTGTGTTCTTCACGCGCTTTGGAAAGTTCGTCCAAATCCGGCTTACTGCCGGGACCTTTATCGGCCTTAGAATTGGGATGAAGTTTCTTGTACGCCTTCTTGGCAGTATCGGACATCGAGGACCACCATCCTGCTCTCAGACGTGCTGCGGCTTCGATCTTCATTTTATACTCCTTTATTGATGATGTTCATGACCTTGCGTGTTTGTGCTGGCGTCATATCGAATTTCGATTGCAGAAACTCCAGGTCGTACTCGCTGAATTCGCCGCCTTTGGCAACGTTGGGGAACGTGAACGTCAGGTCTGTAATGCCACCTTTCGTTGCAGAGCGCATACTAATACGGCCGTCCCGCGACTTCAAGAACGATTTCAATTCTTTGTAGAGCTGGGCACCAATTTCGGCTATGAGTTCTTTGTTCTTAACCTCTTTGCGCAGACGGAAAGTCAGGCTGCGTTCATCGACCACGATCTTGGAAATCATATCGCGGTAGCTGAATATATTGGGTTTTAATGAGGTAGGGTCAACGTTTAATTGCAACGCCAGGGGCACAACACCAAGAGCCGATGAGAAGTTTTCAAGCTCCAGCATTTCGCTAATAGCGTGAACTGCCTCACCAACCGATCCGACCTCTTCGCCTTGATCGATCAGTTTGTTGGGTACCTCATACTCATGGTTCAGATCGACGGTCATAGACGATTCTTTGCCTATGCGCCACTGAATCGAGATATACAGATGCGGTGCGACAGAACCCTCATCGTTGGCAACGTCTTGCAGCATGATGTACTGAGTGAACAGCAGATCGCCTTTACCTACCACTGATACGTAGAGGAACAGTTGGCTGTTTTTGAAAGCCACATGCTCGTTTACGAGTTCGGATACCATCTGCACGTACTTCGTGAACTGCTTCGGTACGTGCGCTTCGGCGACTTCGCTTAGGAAGGTGAAGCAGAGTTTCAGCTGGTCTGAAATCTTGGTTTTCATGCGAGCGATTTGTGCCATTGTTGCCTCAAAGGCTTCACCACGACGATCAGGGAACGTAAGGTTCAGAGTCGTTTCTGCCTTCTCGACGCCACGCAGTTTCTCGTAAAGGTCTTCTGCCATAGCATACTGGCTCTTCAACTTTTCCAAGTTAGGAACAACAACCTTGGTCAAGGAAGGGTCGATTTTGGTCTTCATGCGACGCACCATAGTGCGTTGATCTTTGACGTCTGTTGGCGTCACATTAAAGACCATGCTGGCCCGTACAGGTTGACCAGGCAGCAGACGACAGGCCAACATTTTTTGTTGTTGGACGATTACCTTACCGCTGTCATCAAGGTCTTTTTCAATCGAGTCGAGGAAGCGGCGTACGTCGTCCAGATACCGAAACTTTGGTAAGTCCATTTTAAATCCTTTTAAGTTCTGTACGTGCCACGCATGTTGTCGTGGACTCCGAGTGAAGTGGGTGGTTTAGACATCAAACGGCCACGACGTGGCAGTATGTTGTAAAGCTCTTGCGGTTGAATGGGTCTCACTTGACATTCCCATCCAAGGATATTACGGTCACGATCATTCCACCAATTGACGGTTTGAACAATCAGTGCCTTGCCGTAGATGGATTCGATTATGATATCCTCTGCCTTAAGTGATGGTAGGTTAGACGCAACGATGATTTGAAAAGGTTCAGTCTTCTCAAGCAAATTAGTATCCGATGATTGGTTCAGTTTTGGGAACTCAAAAAAGGCACTTTCTTTGCTTAAAGCAAACTGCATTTCCATGTGCGTCCATGTTACTTCTGGTTCAAAGAAAGTGGCGACCAAAGTATGGGGACGGCCATCACAGAACTTGAGGATCGATATGGCATCTACCGCTTGACCATCAACAGTAAAATTAGCCCCGACAGCCTTCCGCTGATTATAGACCTTGAATGAATCTACACCAATAGCACCGAATGGAAATACTACTTGGGCGCTAAAACCTGGACCAATTGATGTCCAGGGTTTCAGTAAAGCATTGATGGTGGCCAAGCCAAGGTCTACTTCGTCGACGGTCAACACTATCCGTTGCGAGTGAAATGGTGCGTATCCACCAACAAAACCGGTACCAAAACAAATGGCACAAGCTGCATCGGTAATACCTACGTCACCACTATCCCAATCACCGAGGTACTCTTCGATGTCGTATTCCTGCTGTGGACCGTTGTCACCGAAGGCCACACCATCCTGAATACGAGTAGGCAAGCTATCCGGTTGCTTCCCTATGTTGTCGAATACTCCTTGGAATTTATCGTTTGCCAACGGAGAGGTTCGAGAATCAAAAGGATCATCCCGACTCAAGGGCGAGCTACCGTAAGGGCTTACATTGAATGTCATTGCCCCGGTGATCAGTTCATTGACCAAACCTGGGTTGGCCTTACCATCGTTTCCAAGGCGCGTGTTCAGTTTAGCCTCGGACGATTTGCAGTTGCATTTACGGCCTTGATTCAAGTGGCTGTAGTGAACCGCCTGAAATCCCTGCACGCGGTGCGCCGACATATTGCGCTGCTGCTGAACCGGTACGATTTCTTTTATTGCCTTCGAGGCAACGTCGGACGCTCGCGCATTGGCCGGTAGAATACGGTTGTTGGTAGCATTCTTAATTGGCATAATATACCTCCTTCTTGACGTAAAATTGAGACACCACAGGCGATAAAAAGCCCACTACGATGAGTGGGCTTCGGGTCAACCAAGGAATTCAAGATTAGATACTGAACAACTGTGTTCAACCAAAGGAGTAAACTGCCAGAAAAGTGTCACCGCGAGACCAAAGTGGATAGTAACAAATGGTGTATTATTCTGCCCATCACATACAACCTTACCATCATAAATAATTTGGTTGTCCTTCAACCTGCGCATAAATTGAGTCAAATTAAAATAAACTTGATTCTGTTGCTCGTTCGGCGGATTAAATGTCATACTGACTTGAGGTAACTCCATCGCTGCCGCTTGTTCTATTACACGACGTATATAGGTTTCATACATCGCACGGTCGGAGAGAAAATCTATACCTGTTCGGCACGACCAGACTTCAAAAGGTTCTATTGTTTCAGGTACTAGTGTGTTTGTTTCGATAGCGCGTTTTCCATACTTGGTATGGACCCATACTAACATATGACCTCCGCATTCGAGATAATACAGCGGTGACGTGTGTCACCAGGGTAGTATTGCCAAATGCAGTGTGCTTTTAGTATACCATCTTTGATGGATTCTTGTGAATTGTTGACCTCATCGCATACGATTTGGAATTGGAAATCGCGGTCAAGCCCACCCTTGGATATTTGACTTTGAAGAAATGCCCTGGCTTTCTCTACGTAATTCCTACGCGTTATCTCAACGTTGGCTTCACCTTCGGTAACCTCAAATATTTTGGCAAGGACAACACGAATACCCTTATTGGTTGCCTCTTGATAGAACGCAATATCAGCCACATAACTCTGCATATTGCCGTCGGCCAAACCGCGCTTATGTCTTTTATTAAACTCGTTGTAATTAAAGAACTCACCAAGTTCCCATTGTGTGGTTTCAACACAATACCGTTCGTTATCTAAGTGTACCCAAACTTTCATCACAGCCTCACAAAGAATTCGTTTTCTTCGGCTACCATACCAAACTCTATAACCTGTTGTTTGTAACCAAGCTCGAACGCACGACTGATGGCGATATCAAGAATCGGGTGTACCGATTCCAACCCGGAGTACACGCGCATCAAGTAATGATGCGGCGTTACCTGTGCATAGAAGAGGTTGCCAATTAGGTACATTTGGTAGTTATGGGCCTGATACTCCATGTAACCTAAAGCCACTGCATTAGGGTATAGACCTTTGATACCGTTTACATCGTAAACGAATTCTGTGAGCCAGTGACTTAGACCTATTGTACCAACGTCGAACTTCAGTTTCAGTCCGGTTATGCGAAGACCACTAAATTCTGGTAAGCGACCTCTTGCGTATAGTACGCGAAATTCTTCGTCAACAAGCGCCTGTGCGCTGCGCTCAAGAAAACCATCTTGTTTTTCGCGCATAAAGATCATCAAGCGCTGTTGCATATACTTGATTAACTCAGGGAAGGTCAAAGCCTTGGTAGCCGATTTGAATGGCGCAGCGGGTATATTTATTTGTATTGGTTTCATAAGTACCTCGTATAAGCCTTAACGCTTTGCTTTACCATGGACCACGCTTCTCCGATGGTTCCACATTTGAAGGTATTACTTTTGCATTCTAAGCCCTTCTTTATCTCGATGGTAAAGACCTTGTTGGAGTCGATCTTCATATTATACCGCCTGTCAGGAGAGAACACAGTGAGAGAGGAGCCACTGAGGTAAGTTCGCCAAGGCTGCGGCGGGTGTTCCGTTTTTAGGCATACCGCTAGTTCCTGCATCGCCTTGTCACGGACTGGGCTATGATTGAGGCTAGGTATTTCTTTCATACTCGGATGGACTCATATTGGATATATGCAACGAATGGGAGGTCGAACCCAAACTGTAGGTAATGGTCAAACCTATGTACTGCGATTCTTTCAAACACTGATCTACTAACTTAAAGTTTGCCGATATGCGGTTGGTCGCCAGCTGCGTCATAAGCGCGGCAACGTGTCGGCTAATGCTGTAGATTTCCTCGTTCTTGCTATCCATGCCCTTAAAGTAAGCGGACAACGCAGAATTACGAATCCAGGCATGCTGGCTTTTGGCAAGGTCTTTGAAAGTATCAGCCCACCTTTGTTCGCGTACATGCCGTGATTCGCTGGGATACTCTTTAAACGTTGGCCATTCACCTGGTGCTATATCGTAGCGCTTGATGGGAGAGGTCATACCCAAATCGTAGGAAAACCATATTACGTTCATAGTAGCCTCACAAGGAAAGCACAGAAGGCAGCACCTTTTCTAGCAACTCTAGGTCCTCGTGCATCTGTTCAAGTTCGGTAGCGGAACAACCCAGCTTGTTTATTAAGCGCAGGCTCTCCATGTCTGATACCAATTCCTTGTATTCGTCTTCGGCTATTTGCCCTTGTTTGTAAGCCTTGGTAAATTGGTCCAACCTAGAGACCAGCCCGCCATCGCACATAGAAGCCTGCGCGTTACCCAAGACCTTGCTTAGTATGCGTGACGATGCCTGTATATTGGTCAGCTTGAGAACGCAGAACTGCTGGCTAGGTAACGGACGATCCAAGACCTCGAGAGTCATCTTGCGGACCTCCAAAGCCATACGTCGCACCATATCGGACTCGTCTTTCCGTACCACATACTCTTGAAGAATAAGCGAATCCGTGTTGAGTGCCTGAACATATTGCCAACGATCTGGTGAGTCGCACCGATGTATCGCCCGTGTGGAATCGATGGTCATGCGTACCGCATAATCATATTCGACGTTATCGAAAACACGTGGTGTTATAGAACAACCTGTCAACATCATAGCCAGCAGAATGCGTTTCATGTTAAACCTCGGTTGGTTTGATTTCAGGAATTCCGACAGGCAGTGCAATGCGGAAGCCTGCGGCATGTTTATGTCCTCCGCCGCCGTACAACGCCTTAGCCATTTCACCGACGTCCTTGCCCTTTTTAGTCGAGCGCAAGCTGAACACACGATGATTGGCAGTGTCGTGGTATGTCGCAGCAAAAGGGTAATCCCGAGCCAACGCACCAGCGACTTCGGAGGCGATGGAAGCCGAGCAGTTCATTACTGGCACTGTATACCCACCGATGGTCATCTTCTGCGGCGTCTCTTCCAGCTTTTTCTTGATTGACATGCTACGGGCTCGGGTGATCGGAATACCTTCGGTAATCAACTGGCTTACATCGTGGTAGAAACTGAACCACAGGTCAAAATCCTGTGGTAGTGAAAACAGCGCGCTGATAATCTCGTCCGTCATATTCAGGCCGTGGCTCCACAGGTCACGGTCCTGAATGTGTTGCAGCAAGATCGGTACTTCCTCGTTAGGGAAGAAATGACGCCAGGTCAAGACGGCGCCACTATATTGCATGTCAAAGACCTGCAACAGGTTCGGATGGTCAAGGCCAACAAGATCGATTGCCGCCGACTTGTGATGATCTATGATGGTCACTGATAAGGCAGTTTCCAGCAGCTTCTCCACTACCGTGCGTGGGTAGGAGAAATCAACGAGCCAGACGTGCTTGCCACTGACGTTTGGTGGTGGCTCATTGTAAATACCAGCATAGAATTCACACTCTTGTAGAGCCTTCTTGACCACTGTGGCGGCACCAAAGCCGTCCGAACAGTTGGCGTGGTAGATGCAGATATTCATTTAATGCCTCACGTAGGTCAAGTAATCGTAGTCGTACTGATTATTTTCGTCAGCACGGTGACATTCGGTAGCGACAAGGCGCCACATTAGGTTGTCTATTGCGGGGAAGAAGGTGTCGCACTCGGCGTCGCAGTGGATGCGAGTCAGAATGAGGCGATCAGCCTTGTTGATTAAGGCAGCGTAGAGCTTGCCACCGCCGATGCAGATAAGATCGCGGTTCAACTTGAGATAAGTGTCCAGATATTCTGGATTGATGAATTGCAGGTCACCCTCAGACAACATAGAGCGAGAGGTGATAACGATGGATTTTCTGCCCTTGAGTGCGGGCATTCCTTCATAGGTCACACGACCCATCAGCACCGTGTGACCCCAGGTCAAGCCTTTGAAGTGTTGCATATCGTTCTTTTGCCGCCACGGAATAGCCCCTGCTTTGCCAATCCCGTTGTTCATATCTACTGCCGCTATTAGTGTGAGCATCATGACCTCCTGTTGAAGTCACACTATTTACTAGGTGTTACACTAGGTGTTACTTTAGAAGTCGGAAATCACCATTTAATAAATAGTCAGGTGTGGTCACATGCAAAATTACTGCGCGTACGTTTGTACCTTTTATAATGTACTCGCGCTCTGCTATAACACGTTTTAGCGCAGTTTGGTACTTACCTTGGTAGTGTTCTTTGGCAAATTTTAAAAGCTGTTGGAAATTTATTAAGCACACGGGATTTTGAATTTCTGCCAGAACCAAAACCTTATTTGTCAAAGGTGTTTCGTAATCATAATGATACGAACACCCAGCGTAAACGGCAGAATTCTTTTTATCGGAAGCCGACATTATTAGCTTATTTAACCTAATAGACGCGCCAGGAATTAATTTAGGGTTCTTGGATGCGATTACCAATCGGTACAGTCTAGAGGGACATTTACTTTTTAGGTTCATTACCTCTCGCACCCAATTAGCATCCACTGTGTCGCCTTCAAGGTACTGTAACAAATAGTGGTCAAAGGTCTTCGACAGCCGCTTGGCTGCTTCTATTTTCATATCAATCCCCGTTATCGTCAGCAGATGACCAGCCCAAACGAAAGGCCTGGCGTTCCCGAGGATTCTCGTAGGTCAGATAGGTATCTATCGGCTCACCAGCCAAGTTGGCTTGCACACCCTTATTGAAGGCTTCAGGGTAAGCGGTGGAGGCCAATCGTATGTGTGCTTCGATCTTGGAAGCCCGTGCTTTCTTAATACCCAGCAGATTTTGGAAGACCGCGGTTGCATATCCGTATGCATGGATGCCTGCTTTGTGTGCTATACCGATAGCCTCGTCCCATTTCGCTTCGAGGTCTTTCAGAGTACCATGTTTGCCCTCGCGTGCCAACTTCTTGATGTAGTTGTTACGTGCCATAATTTGAGTGGCAGCCACCGCAGTCAGCGCGGAAGCCTTTATGCCTATCAGGTTCTGGAATATACCCGTGGTATAGGCATAGGACTGCTGGATGTTTGGGTTATCCTTTGCGGCTTTGTCGGCAATCTTCTTGGCCTTAGCCCAGGCTTCATCTAATTCTTTGCGATCATAACCTTTAGCAACCAGACTATCGATATAGGCAGTGTCGGAAGCACCGACTTCTAGTGCCTGTTCCAATGAAGAGGCACCGACGCGATTCTGAAATATCTTGGTGATGTAGGCATAGTTGTTGCCTTGACCTTGGTCAGCCGCATTTTTCTTGGCTTTCTCCCATTCGGATTCCAACTTGTCTATGGAACCTTTACCTTCCTCATGCAACTTCTTGATATAAGACGTAGGCATCTAAATCTCCTTAGCGGCGATATCCAATTCTAGGTCCACCGGGACGTGGTGCGCGTTGACCAAAGTTAGGTACGAAGTCCTCCTTATGTTCCTTGTCGACCAAGGTAATCATAAAGGGTTTACCGACCCTACTTTCCTCGTCCATACGAATGAGTTTAGTCGCGTCTAGGTTCCACACTAAGACAGCAGAACCTGCTGTACCTCCTAGAGGCTGCTCTGGTTTACCATAGCGCTGAGTCAATTTGGTAACCGCCTTATCGAAATTCTTTTTTGTCTGTAAGGTAAATATGATTGAAGGACCACTTACCGTTACCAGTGTAAGTTGGTCCGAATCGACCTTTGTTACTGACTGAATGAACTTACGTGCCATAGCTTCGTTTGCACCGGCACGCAGGCGTTGAGCCGCTTCGATTTTCATATAAGCCTCTTAGTAATGATCGGCAAGTTTATCGTATACCTTACGTTTGGTTCTATCGGCAATAATACCCTTCAGTTCAGAAGCGTCTGTGTATCCCAATTCCGCTGCGTAAGCATCCACTGCCTTTTTAACTGCCGCCTTATCTTTAGTGGTTTTGCCAAGATGATCTACGTAATCCTGTACAAAGGCCCAAGCAGGGTGGTATTTGGTAACATTGTACACATCTATATCTTCGTTTTTAAACGTATCTTCGTAGAAGTGAACATAGCACTGGTTACGTGTACTTGGTAAAGTTATTTCAAACTTTGCGCCAGCGCTATTCGTAAAGATCATGCAAGGGTTACCGTCAGAACCATTACCTTTCGTAGTATTCCATTCTTCTTTAAGTGGTTTGATCTTCGTCTGCCAGGGCAACTGTGTTGATATATAAGAACCACTACCACTCTTTATGGTTTTAAAGCCAATCGTTTTCAAAAATCTAGTTACCTGTGCAATGGTTGCGTAATTTGCTTTTGCTGCTTTCAAACGAGCCGCTGCTTCGATTTTCATTTTGACTCCTAGATTAATTAAAAGGGTACATCGCAGTTGCGACGCATAACCAAACGTGCGAGTTTGGAATTGACCACATCCATCATTGCCGGGTGCATATTCTCAGGGAAATCCTCCCAACGAACCCATTTGTAATCAGTGTGTTCATCGTTCAATTTGGGCGTGAATTCCTTGGGAACCAGGCCAAGGTAGTTCGTGAACCTGAATCCGTCGTCGTGTTCCTTGACACCTATGAAATGTAGGTCACATTTTGCTTCACGCGGAAACTTTGCTTCTTCCCAGGCTTCTCGGCGAACAGTCTCGTCAAGGGGCTCGTTGTTGTCACGACCACCACCTAAACCGCACCACGTGTTGCCGTCATCACCGTCGTCTGATCGCAGGCATAGCAGAAAGCGGCCAGTGTCCATAGCGTAGGGAAGCATACCTGCACCCTCTCCTGTACTACGTCCTGCAAAAGTTCTTAGCCTTGCAGCTGCCTCGATTTTCATTTTTGATTCCTTTGGTTGACGTATGTAATAGTTGTAGGCGTTTCTCTCAAAGCCACGTTTTGTGTACCACTTGCGAAGCGCGGCAGTAGGTAGACCTTGATGGCCACTCATTCGTTCGGGATAGAGTTGAAGCTTGGTATGGTGCTTGTCAGCCAAAGCGCATAACCAATCCAACACATTGGACGCTTCGCCTTGACCTTTGTTGCCCAGGCTTACTATGCTCCATATATGTACCACGTAACCTTGGTCCTCAACGTCTAGTTGAATATTGCCTCTGTCGCGACACCCTTCTTTGAATTCATGGTGACCTTCTGTTGTACCTTTTACATAGTCAGCCATGAATCCAGCGTTGGTGGCCTTAAGTCGGTATAAGGCTTCGATCTTCATGTTAGTCCTGATTGATATCGTCCGAATAGCGCTCAAGGAATTTCGGCACACGGTAGCCGACCGTTGACCAATACAAAAGTTGAATTGAAACGTCCACGTAGGCGGCCAACGCTGTAGCACCAGTAACCTTTGTACCACCACCTGCGATGGTGCGTACATGATTGAGTTTCTTGCCCACGGTTTCCGCAAGCTTATTGAAAAGGTCCATCGCTTCCTTGTCGTTGCGTGGCATTTTCTTCTCCAAGGCTTCGTTCATGGCCTCTGTGAAGATTTTTGTACCAGTATAGGTACGTATTTTGTGAATCGTTGTGCCCGCCGGAGCACCGCAACTTTTGAATTCCTGATTGACCTGGGTACCCGTTACCGGAACTTTACGTTGACCCTTGTCGTAGGTGAAGATGCGGTCTTTCGGACCCTTATTGGCAAGCAGTTGATCTAGGGCTTCGATGACGTACTTCTGGAACGGGTCACCTTTCAGCAGTTTGTGGACCGTCGAGATACCGTCTTTGCCCTTGTAACGCAGCGTGATGTTGCCTGAAGGGTCAATGATCGCGTGTTTGACTAACAGGGTCCCCACACCGTAAGTAGACGAACCATGGGCCGCATTACCAACCGATCCGATACGGGCAGCGAACTCGAAAAGAATTTCCAAGATGACGGCAGCGACGTGATCAGGTTGTGTAATGTTGAACTGCTTCACCTTAGCAAACCACTTCTTACGCATGTTCACCATGACACCGCTCAAGTCGGCTACCTTTTTAAACTTAGCCTTAGCCTGATCCTTCTTGAACTCAGCAGTGTAGAAGTAACTACCCGGTGAACCATCCGAGCGTTGAGCCAAGAACACCCAGTCACCACCTTCGGGTTTACCGTAGGTAGGGTTCATCGTAACTTCAGGGAAGTTTACAGCATTCGGCACGCCGTCGATGAGCTTACCTTTGCTAGTGTAAAAGCGACCCAAATCGTCGATCAAACCAACAAATCCCGAAGGCATCATGTGGTCGATACCGTTGACCCTCAGATAGTTGACTGCATCTTTGTACGGCACCAGTTCCTTACCAGACCTGCGTATAAAGGCAACGAGTGCGTCCTTCCAAGCCTGATTGAACTCTCGACGCAGCCGCAAATATTCTTTGTAGCTGTCGGGCTTCATTTCCTTGATCTTGTTCGCTTCCTCGACGGTCATTGCCGTATCTTTGCGACCCACAAGTTTACGTACTAAGGCTTCCAGTTCGGATTTTGTATCCTGTTGGTTCCCGACCTTGGGTGTCAGTTGCTGGGTGATCCAAGCATTCTTGGTCAGTGATGCGTACTTGATAAGACGGGCTTTGGCTGTTTCACTGTCGGTACGGAAATACGCACCAAGTGCTTTCAGCAACTCCAGGTCTACCTGTGGAACCTTGTAGTCGCCTTTGCCTTGCGGTACCAAGACCTTTATGATTTGGCCCAGCGTTTGATATGCCTGTTCCTTATTCTTACCCTGCAAAATCTGAACTAGCAATGCCTTTAAGTCCGGTACATCGGCGCCCCATACTGGCAGCACTTCTTTGGCCAAAGACGAGATTTCAAGCGACGTTTCATCATCGGGTTTACCACCCTTGCCTTGTAGCTTATCCACGAATACGGCATACAGGAGGGCGATGAACGGTGTTAGGTGGGATGCAGTTATCTTCATTATAGACCTCGACTTAAAAGATTAAATTGAGGTAGAGGTGCGAAAAGGAGACTCGCTGAGTCTCCTTGGGATTACAGTTTGTACGACGTATCGTTGGCGTTTTCAGGGTGATCTGAATCGAGTTTGACGCCGTAGCCCTTAGCCATCAGCCAGCTTGCAAGATCGTCGTGATGAACCCAACCACGCTGCGACTGTCCAACGTATGGGGACCAGTAAGTAACTGGCAGTTCGGTCAGGTCAAAATGCTGCGTGTACGAATAGAAGGAGGGATCGTAGAACACTGCTTCTTTGAACGAAGCCGATTTCAGGAATTTGCCTTGAGGGGCATCATCTTGATCGGACGCTGATTTCATAATCATCGTCGGGTAGGCACCCTCGAAGTAAACATCGGTGATACCGTTAGCAGCGTGCTTGGCAATGGTAGCAGCCTTGTCGGCGTCATCTTTGATAAAGCGAGTCATCACACCAACAATAACTGTTGCGATGTCCATATCACCATCGATACCCATCAAATGCTGGGCACCGTGAGTGAACACAGGGATGTCGCACAATGCGTCACGCACGCCTTCGACATCGACAGGTTGCCGACCGTCGTCATCGAGGGTCAGGGACTGAATCAAGGCAGCCTTGAAGGCTTTTACCGCAGCCTTGATGAAGACATCACCTTCGCTGTTCTTCGCATGGCCACCGAGAGCCTTAAAAAGCTCGCCGACTTCGTCTGGTACGTTCAGACACTGCTTCTCGATGCGCTCCCAATTGATGTTAAGAGGATCGCCTTTGGCGTTATTGAAGGCGACGTTCATTTTCGACACGATGTCGAAGGGGCTATTTGGGATCATTTCTTTTCCTTGGCTTTGGCTGCTTCGATTTGGGCTTCTACGTAATCAACAGGCAGCCGTTTGCCATTGATCGTAACCCATACATCTTGGTGGCTGAACTTGCCTTCCGTGTGATTCGTATTTACTGTTGTTGCTGCGCCTACGTAGTAGACGTAATGAATCTGAGGGCAGCCATCCCAGCTATCGCAAGTACGGGCTGTTATTTGGACCTGCATAACAGATTGTCCATCCGGCGTCTGACCAATATAAATTGGTGCAGCCAAACTGGCTTTGTTAAGCGTTGTGAGGTCTGGGGGTTTATGATAGCCTTCACCACAGCCCCAAACGGATATGCTTAAAACAAGGCTAACCAAGATAGCGTTATTCATCTTCATCCTCATTGGAGTGGGGACGCGATGGTGTCTTGGTCTTAGCCTTAGGAGGCGTACCCTCGAAAAGCGTTTTCAGCTGGACCCGAATCCCACCGAGCCTACCATTAATCACACTGGCAGTTGGTCGTTCAAGACTGGCTTCGTTGCTGTCAAAATGCCAACTGCAAAAGACGGCAGTTTGCTGCTTGCCGAAATTCGGCAAGAAATACGGCACTCCATAGGCGTCCAACCCGGTAGCGGCAATAGCACGGAAGCGTTTGTACTGGTCTATAGTAGAAATCGTAGGGTCCTGGTCCATTGCTGCCAAAATGGTCTCTTTAGTTGGATACGTATCGGTCACCACCATAGCACCGGCGTGGGTTTGTTCGCAGTCCGCTGAATAAATCTGGTCCACAAAAATAGTGGTTATATAAACATACATTAAAGCCTCCAAAGTTGATAACCGCTTTTGATAACGGCCTGTTCGTTGAAGAACGGATTGAGTTCAAAAAACATACCTTGACCATTCACAAGCGCGGTGTAGCTATGGAGTGCCGTCGTTTTGAATTCCTCATGAGGGACGGCCATTACCACAGCATCAGCAGGTACCAAATTAGAAAATTGTACCAGCTTGATACCGTACTCATCCTTCACCTGGTGTTCGTTGGCCAAAGGATCGCAAACTTGCACATTGATACCGTATTCAGTAAGTTCGCTTACCAATGTAGCAACCTTGGAGTTACGTATATCCGAAACATCGGGCTTAAAGGTGATGCCCAAAACAATGATGCTGCTCAGAGGTGTCATTATGCCGTAGTTACACATGGCCTTTACGATTTGAGTAGCGAAGTACCGCGGCATCTGCTCGTTGGTTGCACGCGCTGCCTGTATCATCTTGGATTCCAGGCCGTTCTGTGCGGCCAAATCAGCCAGGTAGTAAGGGTCAACACCTATGCAATGACCACCTACGAGGCCGGGCTTAAAGTTGAGCGCATTCCATTTGGTCCCTACGGCGGTAAGTACGTCAGCCGTGGGTATACCGAGGGCCTTAAAGAGTTGAGCGGCTTCGTTCACCAGTGCTATGTTGGCGTCGCGTTGCGTGTTCTCAAAAACTTTTGCTGCCTCTGCAACCTCTATGGAACTACACTTGTGAACCGTCGTGATCTTACCGTATACCTCTGCAAGCTTATCAGTGGTCCGTGCATCATCCCCTGCAACGAGTTTGACCGTATTGGCCAGACCGTGCACTGAGTCGCCAGGTACTATGCGCTCAGGGCTGTAGCCCACCCGGAAATCTCCATGACCGCAGTACTTTTGTAAAAGTGGTGCACAGATGGAAGTCGTAGCCCCAGGGTAGACCGTGGATTCGTAGACGACTATTGCGCCGCGTTTCAGAAGCGGTGCCACGGTACTTGTGGCCGCAAGTAGGGGCCGAAAATCTGGTTTCATGGCATGATCGACGGGTGTAGGAACCGCGATGATAACGATGTCCGCCTGGTCGACACTAAAAAACGTACAGTTAAAAGTTGCGGTCGTTTCTTCTAGTTCCTGCGAATGCTCGTCGGTAGTAGGATCGATCATCGCGTTGATGGTGTCTACCTTGCGCATATCGATGTCTATGCCGGTAACTTTATAATGCTTGGCAAATTCTACGGCTAGGGGAAGTCCCACGTAGCCCAACCCAATTACGGCGATCCTCATTTGGAGTCCCTTATCATGCGGTTTATGATGCGTTCCTGTTCTTGCTCTTTACCGAATACGATTGCGGCTTTCAGCAAACTGTACATATTGGTATCGATGTGCTGTTCCATCGTTACAATGCGTTTCTTCTCTTTTACAAGAGGGGGTATAATAGTGCAGGTGACAGCAGCCGTGTAACCATAGTTCGTAGTACTGACTTGCAACGTTACATCCTTAACAGTGTACTGGTCTGGTATCAACGGTTGATGTATGCCGACGGCCTCCCCTTTAAGGAAATGTTTCCACTCTTCTGGAAGAGTAAGCCTCGGCAGGCGTTCTTCGTTGCCTTCTTTATCAAAAATCCGCAATACACCCTGGCCTGTTTGAATTGAGGAACCTGTACCAGCTTCCAACTCTCGAATACGCTCTTGCAGCGAACGTGTGAGGTCCTCGATGCTAGTCATCTTTCCCGCCCTTCTTGTAAGGTTCGACAACTTCGACCTCATCGCTTTTGAAAACCTTGATGATGCCTTTGATGATGCGTTTGCAGTCATCAAAATCGAAGGTGACGCCTTGCCGACCGATCTTCCATTCAGGGTCTTTTTTCGTCTTGTAAAGCTGGCGTATAGAAAGCATGACCGGGTTTTTCTTTTCGCCTTTTTCATGCTTGAAACGCATGAGCGTTACACGATAGGCTTTGCTGTCGCTAACTTTTATGAGCATGATAATTCCTTGGTTATTTCTTAAAGACCTCATTGGTCAGAGGGTGAAGTTCAGCGCATAGCGAAATCTCGTCACATTCAAACCACCCGCCCGCCGCAAAGAAACAGTTCTTCTTTTTGTCGTAGCTTGCAAGCCATACCGGGTAATGTTCGTTATCAGGATCGAAAACAGCATACCATTTCTTGTCGTCTGGCAACTGCTCACGCGGGTCAAAGGCTCGCGGGTAGAGCTTGCGGAACTTACGGTCTGCCCACCACTTGCTTACGGAGAATGGCTGTTTCTCAACTACGGATGGCTCGGGTAGAGAAATAATACCGTAGTGATACAGCGTGTCGATATCGGCCTGCGTGCCTACGATGACCTTGCCATTGCTAGTCTCTCGTTCGACGAATTTACCGTCAAACCAGATACGCGTACCCCACAAACAAGGACCTGTTAAGGTCCGCCGTATGGGATTGATGCCAGCATTGAAGGCATCATCACATTTATTGTGATCGCACCCACCTTTATACACACTTACCAGGCCTCTTTGTAATCCGCCTACAGGCAAATTATGTTCCCACGTGTTGAACGCCCGCCACCATGTCTCGATAATTTCGTTACGTAGCACGCCAAAATTTACGCCACTTTCGTGTGGCAGGAAGAAATAAGGAATGACCAGGCCCTCACTTATTGAAAGTACGTCTGCCAACACATTAATACTTTCGCCTACTGCAATTACCTTATGCATCTTGTCGAAGAATTCTTGTTTGTTCATCTTACCCTCTGTCTTTGCCTGACAACATGGAACCAGTTGAGAAATCGTCTATTGAAGCGTCAGCCCAGCGCTCTAGCGACTCCAAATGCGATATAAGAGCGGCCTTTGATCGAGTCATTTTATCCTTTATATCTAGGTGTCGCATAGCTCTTTTACCGCTAACGACTGTATTCATGCGCTCGTTCGATAGCGCGTATTCTACCGCACTATTTACTGCCTCGTTTAGCAACTTCTCGGTCAACGGTTTCATCTAAATCTCCAGTTCGAGGCGATACTCAAGCCACTGTACACCAAGGAAGAGTTCTGGGTGATCCAACACACGTCCGGTTTTTACGAAACCTAGTTTCAAGAAAAGACCACTCAATTCAGTCTCACGGTCTGCTGGTATAGGTTCCACGATGGATTTGGTCTCTGGCCTATGAAGCTTGATTCGTTCAACTAACAGTTTGAAGGCCTTAGGCCAATAGCCTTTACCTTGCGCAGAGGGTATCAGACCACTCCACGCCAGAGCCATCACGTCAGGTTCCAGTGGCCATGCACCGGTGATTCCTACCGGACTGTTGTTTACCCATATGAGGTACTTGAGTTCGTCCTGCGGATTGTCCAACCAGTTTAGCGCGTCCGCTTCCGGGGCGCCTTGACGGTCCGGCCAAATATCCCGGAAGCCGTTGATTGCCTCAAATGGATTGATAAGCATCTGCGAAAGCCGCAGCGGTTCGTTTCGAGGCATTGAATGCTTCATACTGGTTACCCAATGCTCAACCTGATAGCGGTCAAACCGACGTGTCATCAAGTCGCTTCGCAACTTCTCCAGGCATTCTCCGAGTGCATCAGCCTGTCGTTGGATATCGTCTATGGCGATATCGAAGGTCGCGTCCTCAACGACAGCCATCGTTCGGAGCGCCGGCTCTTGTGCCAAAAGCGTCCGCAGCATATTGCTGCACTCAAGTATGGCAGTATGGATTTTCTCGTTCATTATTTGCTCCTTACATGCTTCATTGCTTTATGGGCCATCAACTTGCACTTAAACGGGTAGACTGCTGCCGCATGGTCCCGGAGTTTCTTGAGAGCCATTATACGGGTCGCACAATCACCAACATTGGCTAAAATTTCCCAAGCCTTGTGTTCGGTTTCCCGCAGGTATCGGCGTTCCCTAAGTTCCATGCGAAAATCAAAGGCCAGAAGAGAATAAGCCTTACCATTACACTCAAACCAAACGAAGTCCGTCTGTCCTTTAACGCGCTTGTCGCCGCGTACCATATACAGACCGTCTCGGTGAAACCGCGGTTCTATCTCAAGACGCGCGACGTTCAGGCAATAATGCATGTGGCTAGGTAATGGTAGAACCCTTGCCTGCCTTAGCCATTTGTGGCCATCAATAAATTCGTGGGTCATAAAATATCTCCATTGCTTTGACAAGGGCCGACATATCGGATTCGTAGAAACCAGCACCGCTTACGGAAGCTATTTCCATGATTTTAGTTCCTTAGCATGGTGTTATGCCGTCTGCGGCCATGGCAGCGATTATGGAAGCCGCATAACCTGGCTTATATGAGGAGTTAGCCAACGACACCCAACTTGGTTTGGAACTACTGCTATCTTGCATAAGTCTTACCGTAGTCTCGTATGGAAACGGTTTGTCTATTTGAACTACATATTCACGAACGTGTTCGTCACCGACTAGGGTCACCAGTGGAAGCAGAACAGTACCTTCTGCGTAGCTATAGGTATAGCGTCCAAACATTTCGGTTTCAGTCCTAAACCTCATGCTCGACCCAATTGGGTATTCGAGTACTGGTATGGGACGTGCTTCACATAAGAGAGCATCGCTGTAGGTTTTATAAGTCATGCCACAATGATTGCAGCAATAGG
>Ga0066791_10000139_pt1 | contig 28958 bp, 29 predicted proteins | sample OrgsoiDNA2013051_FD_70944 | JGI IMG/M metagenome (GOLD analysis project Ga0066791, IMG submission 70944) | Permafrost soil microbial communities from the Arctic, to analyse light accelerated degradation of dissolved organic matter (DOM) -... | ecosystem: Environmental > Terrestrial > Soil >...
CAGTAACCATTAACCTTCTCCTCACTCGGACGAATTCACGTCCTGACAGGAGATTTCATCATGCTGACCCTTCGCAAAGCCTCGGATCGCGGCGCGGCCAATCACGGTTGGTTGAAGTCGTTCCATACCTTTTCCTTCGCTAACTATCGCAACCCGAAAGAGCAGGGTTTTTCCGATCTGTTAGTGATCAACGATGACCGCGTGGCAGCCGGCAAAGGCTTTGGCCAGCACCCGCACCGGGACATGGAGATTTTCTCCTATGTGCTCGAAGGCGCCCTGGAACACAAGGACACCTTGGGCACCGGTTCGGTGATCCGCCCCGGCGACGTGCAGTTGATGAGCGCCGGCAGCGGCGTGGCCCACAGCGAGTACAACCACTCGGCCACCCGTGGCGTGCATTTTCTGCAAATCTGGATCGTTCCTGAGGTCAGCGGCGCCAAACCGCGCTATCAGCAAGAGCACTTCAGTACCCAGAAAAAACGTGGGCGCCTGCAACTGATCATCTCCCCGGACGGGGCCAAGGGTTCGCTGTCGGTGCGCCAAGATGCGCGAGTGTATGCCGGGCTGTTCGACGGCAAGGAAAGCGCAACCCTGGAACTGGCGGCCAACCGCTACGCCTATGTGCATGTCGCTCGTGGGAGTGTTGAACTCAACGGCGTGCAGTTGCAGGAAGGCGACGGCGTGCGGGTTCGCGAAGAACAGGTGCTGACCTTGAGCAATGGCGTGGATGCCGAAGTGTTGGTGTTTGATTTGCGGCCGCAGGAATTGCCGGAAATGCCATGACCGTGAATGATCTGGGGGCCTTTGTGCCCCCAGATATTTATCAGCCCGGCACATTTCCTGTGGCGAGGGAGCTTGCTCCCGTTCGGCTGCGAAGCAGTCGCAAATCCATCGCACTCGGTGTACCTGATACACCTCGGTTGCAGGTTTTGGGGCCGCTTCGCGACCCAGCGGGAGCAAGCTCCCTCGCCACAGGTCATGTGCTCGACCGTTACTTGGCGGGACTTCACTCATTCGTACCGGAAAACCCCGCCACAATCTCATCAATCACCGCCCTCACCCGCGCCGTATGCCGCAGATCCGCATGGGTCACCAGCCACACGTCATAGGGCATCGGTCGCGTGCGTTCTGGCCACAACCTGACCAGCCCATCCCTTTCCCCCATGTACACCGCAAGCTCGCCGAGCCCGATCCCCGCCGCGATGGATCGCCGCACCAGCAGACTTGAGCCAAGACTCGAAACAATCCGCCCACGACTCAACGGCTCCGAAACCAGGGTCATCTCCTTGTTGCTCGCCAGATACGGCTGATACACCACCAAGTCATGCCCTTCGAACGCCGACCCCGGCTCCGGCACACCGTGGGTGTCCACGTAGCGTTGAGAAGCGAACAGCCCCACCGGCCAACGCGCAATGCGCCGGGCGATCAGGTCCGGGTTGTCCGGCCGCGCGTTGCGTACTGCGATGTCGGCTTCGCGCTTGGCCAGGCTGATCATTTGCGTGGACGCGTCCAGTTGCACCCGCACATCCGGGTGTTTGTCGTGCAACCGGGCAATCGCCGGGATCAGGAAATCGATGGCCAGCGAGTCCGTTGTGCTGACCCGCACCGTGCCGCTCAGCCGATCATCGAGGCCGAGGATTTGCCGTTCCAGCTCCAACGCCGACACCTCCATTTTCTCCACGGCCTGCAACGCCGCTTCACCCACCGCCGTCAGCGCATAACCTTCAGAGGTGCGCAGGAACAACGTCGCGCTCAAGGACTTCTCCAGCGCCGTGACCCGCCGCCCGACCGTGGCCTGATCGACGCCCAACACCCGTGCCGCGCCGCGCAGCGTCGACTCTCGGCAAACCGCCAGAAACACCCGTGCGTCATCCCAATTCATGCGGCTCACCTACTGATGCATATACGCATCACTGTAGCGCGAAATCGCTGCATTACCGCAGCAGCAATCCCCGATAGGCTGCACGCCAGAGATAGCCTTCGTTCGCCGCGTTTCAAGCGCTGACCGGGTTTGCCTATTCAGGGATATTCAATGCCAGTGGCGGGCATCACGCGTTGTTGTTTGTGATTGCGTGTGGGGCCATTGTGGTTGCATTGGTTTTGGAATTGGCGATGCGGCTGATAGCCAAGATCAAAAGATCGCAGGCTGCGCCAGCTCCTACATTGGATCGCGTACACCCTGTAGGAGCTGTCGAGTAAAACGAGGCTGCGATCTTTTGATCTTCAGCAACACCACACGGTCCCACTTATTAACGATCTTCTGCACAGGAACCCAAAAAATGAACCTGCCCCAAACCATGACCCTGATCGAAATCACCCAGCCCGGCGGCCCCGAAGTCCTGCAACCGAAGGATGTGCCGATGCCGGTGGTTGCCGCCGGTGAAGTGCTGATCCGCGTCTACGCCGCCGGGGTCAATCGCCCCGATGTGATCCAGCGTGCCGGCAAGTACCCGATGAAACCTGGCATGAGCCCGATTCCCGGGCTGGAAGTGGCCGGTGAAGTGGTGGCGGTCGGCAAAGGGGTCAGTGAGTTTGTGCTGGGCGACAAGGTCTGTGCGCTGACCAATGGCGGCGGTTATGCGCAATATTGCGTTGCCCCGGCCAGCCAGACCTTGCCGATTCCCGATGACATGGACTGGATTCACGCAGCAGCGATTCCGGAATCCTTTTTTACGGTGTGGGCCAATCTGTTTGAAATGGGCGGCGCCAGCAAAGGTCAACACGCATTGATTCATGGCGGCACCAGCGGCATCGGCACCACCGCGTTGATGCTCTGCCGCGAGTTCGGCGTAGAGGCCTTCGCCACCGCCGGCAGCGAGGAAAAATGCGAAGCGATTCGCAAACTCGGCGCCAGGCCGATCAACTATCGCGATCAGGATTTCGCCCAGGTCATTGCCGAAAAAACCGCCGGCAAAGGCGTCGACGTAATCCTCGACATCATGGGCGGCTCGTACTTCAACAACAACGTCGCAGCACTGGCCATGGAAGGCCGACTGGTGATGCTCGGCTTCCTCGGCGGCGCCCACGCCAACGACGTCGACTTGCTCGCGATCATGGCCAAACGCGCAATCATCACCGGCTCACTGCTGCGCTCGCGCACCAAGGAAGAAAAAGCCGCCATCGCCCAAGGGCTGTACGAATACGTCTGGCCGGTACTGTCGGCCGGGCGTTGCTTGCCGATGATCGACAAGGTCTACCCGTTCACCGACGCCGCACAGGCTCACGCGCGGATGGAAGCCGGCGATCATATCGGCAAGATTGTGTTGCAGATGGACTGATCAGTAGCCTTCACCCGCCGCCTCGGCGCCACCGATGATTGCGATGCCTGAGCTGCTGCCAAGGCGTGTCGCGCCAGCCTCGATCATCGCCAGCGCGGTCGGGTAATCGCGCACGCCGCCCGAGGCCTTCACGCCAATGTTTGCACCCACCGTGCGGCGCATCAGGGCGACGTCCTCGACGGTGGCGCCGCTGTGGCTGAAACCGGTGGAGGTCTTGACGAACGCAACGTTCAGATCGCGGCAGATTTCGCAGGCCTTCACTTTTTCGGCGTCGGTGAGCAGGCAGGTTTCCAGGATGACTTTCAGCGGCACACTGCCGCAGGCTTGTTTGACCAGGGCGATGTCGGCCTGAACTTCGGCGTACAAACCGTCCTTCAATCCACCGATGTTCAACACCATGTCGATCTCGCCAGCGCCGGCCGCAATCGCCCGCTCGGCTTCGAAGGCCTTGGTGTCGCTCAGCCCGGCGCCCAGCGGGAAGCCGACCACCGCGCAAACCTTGACGCTGTGCCCCGCCAGACACTGCGCAGCATGGGGCACTTGCCCGGAGTTTACGCACACCGAATAGAAGCCATGTTCCGCCGCCTCGCGGCACAGGGTGGCGATTTGCTTGCGGGAAGCGTCCGGCGCCAACAAGGTGTGATCGATGTACTGCGCCAGTGCCTGGGGTGGGAGATGGGCCATCGCAAAAACTCCTGTTTGTATATTCAAATGCCCCTGCGCCACAATCGAAGACTATTTGCGCAAAAACGTTACAAAACTAACAATTAATGTTACTTAAATAACATCAACAATCAACCCCGGAATGCCTGTGGACAGTAAAAAAGCCGAGCGTCTCAAGCTGATTCAACAAGCCCTGCAAGACCAGAGCGCCATTCACCTGCGCGAAATGGCGGCGTTGCTGGACGTCTCGGAGATGACCCTGCGCCGCGATCTGAGCAAGTACACCGACCACCTGCGCCTGCTCGGCGGCTACATCACCAAAATCCACGACGGCAATGAACCCGGCGATTACCGCGTGGCCGAACAGGACACCCGGCACGTCGAGGAAAAACGCCGTATCGGCAAACTCGCCGCACGGTTTATCCAGCCCGGCGACACAGTGTTCTTCGACTGCGGCACCACCACGCCGTTTGTGGTGGATTTCATCCCCGACGAGCTCGAATTCACCGCCGTGTGCAACTCCCTGAACGTGCTGCTCAAACTCTCGCAAAAACCCAACTGTCACATTGTGGTCTGCGGCGGCACGTTCCACCGCAAAAACCAGGTGTTCGAGAACACCAGCGAAACCGGCATCCTCGACAATGTGCGCCTGACCTGGGCCTTTGTCTCGGCCGCCGGCATCAGCCAGGACCTCGGCGTGACCTGCTTCAATTTCAATGAAGTGGAGGTCAAGCAGAAGGTCCTGCGCCAGGCGCAACAGCGCTTGCTGCTGGCCGACCACAGCAAGTTCGACACGGTGCGCACTGCGCATTTCGCCGCCCTTGAGGATTTCCAGTACGTGGTCAGCGACAAAAAAATCCCCAAGGCCTACCGCGACGCGATTGCCGCCAGCGGCGCGCAACTGATCATCTGATCAAGGCCTGTTGTTCGGCCTTCTTGAGATATCCGGTGGTGACCTTGAACGCCGCCGTCTCCCCCGCCGCCAATGCCCGCACATGGCCTTTGGCGGACTCGGCGCGATAGCCTTCCGGCTCACAGGTGGCGGGCAAGACGAACGCCGCCACTTGCTGATCGGCGTTGTGCAGGATCCAGCGCGCGGCATGGTCGAATTGGTCGGGGCGATAGCACGTGTAGAACGCCGCGCCGTCCGGATGACTCAGCAGAAAATGCGCATCGCCATTTGAATCGGCGCGCACGCCGTCGAAGAAAAACACGATCTCCGGGTCGTAGAGGTCTGGGCGGTCCAGGGATTGAAACTGTTCCGGCTCCAGCGCCAACTGCTCCATGTAATGGCTCCAGGCCGGCGTCGGTTTCACGTGAGCCGGCACGCTGCTGCGCAAACGCACCTTTTCAAACCCCAACGGCTCGATGAACCGGGCGCCCTCGACGTAGGCGTAATTCATATGGGCCATGTACATCAGGTCCATGGGTTTGCCGGCCAGGTTGGTCACGTTCATGGCGATATCGAACAGCCCCGAGTCGGCACGCAAGGTCACGCTCGGGCTGGCCAGATAGCGGTCGCCAAAACCCTGGGCGTATTCATACTCACCGCCCAAGCGCAGGAAGGGTCCGGCGCTGTCTTCGCCGACCGTAAGCCAGGCGCGATCCATCGCCGCGCAAGGCATCTCGCCGTGCAACGGATGGTCGTCGTCGGGCGTGGGGCAACCGTTGCGCAGCAAGCCGCTGTGGAACATGAAACAGCCATAGGTGCCGATCACCGTCGGGCTCGGTTTTGGCTGGCTGAACAGGTTGCTCATGGTCAGGTCGCAGCCGTCGAACACGGCGTCCCAGATCATCTGGCCCTGATACGGCAGCACCACCAGTTTTCCACGGCTGTTGGTCATTTCCAGCGCCAGCACACCGCTGGGATAAGTGCTGGCGCTGACCTTGAAGTGCGCAGATTCCAGCAGTGTTTTCGGCGCGTCGCCAAACAGTGCCGGATAGAGATTGATCCGCGTGCTCATGAGGTCACCGCCACACCCACCGGCGCCCGCTCGCTGGCGGAATGACGCAAGCAGCGCACTGCGTAGGCGACGATCACGATGAAGCACAGCAACGGCACGCTGTAGGCCAGTTGCATGTTGCCGCCGCTGTAGTCGGAGAGCAGGCCCTGGAAGATCGGGATCACCCCGCCACCGACAATGCTCATCACCAACAGCGAACCGCCAACGCCGGTGTCTTCACCGAGGCCGTCGATGGTCAGGCCATAAATGGTCGGCCAGCACGGGCCGAGAAACACACTCACACCGACCGCCGCATACACCGCCGTGATGTTCGGCACCAGGATGGTGTAGGCCAGCAACACGATGCACAGCACGCCATACACCGCCAGCACCTTGGCCGGGTGCAGTTTGCGCATCAATACGTTGGCGATCATTTTGCCGACAAAGTAGGCGGCGAAGGTCGTCAGCAGGAACCACGATGCGCTGCGCTCGTTCATCCCGCCCAACTGCATGGCCAGGCGAATGGTGAAACTCCACACACCAACCTGCGCCCCGACATAGAGAAACTGCGCCAGTACGCCGAAGGTGAAACGCTTGTTGCCCCACAACCGCGACAGGCTTTGGCCGAGGCTGGCGGTTTTCTTGTTGCTCGGTTGATTGCCCTTGCACTTCGGAAACCGGGTGATGGCGATCAGGATGAACATCAGCACCAGCACCGCGATCATCCATTTGTACGGCAACAAGGTGGACTGGATCATTTGCAGTTGCTGGATCGCCGCGTCCGAGGCGCTCATTTGCGTGAGCTGCTCGCGGGTGGCGTCGGTGTCCTTGAACATCACGAAACTGCCGACGTACACCCCGGCCATCGCGCCGAACGGGTGGAAGGTCTGGGAGATGTTCAGGCGACGGGTGCCGGTTTCCCGTGGGCCCATCAGGGTCGAATAGGTGTTGCAGGCGGTTTCGAGAAACGACAGCCCTGCCGCGATCACGAACAGCGCCAGCAGGAACATACCGTACTTGGCCGTCGATGCTGCCGGGAAGAACAGCAAGCAACCGAGCATGTACAACATCAGACCGATGAGGATGGTGGTCTTGTAGCTGAATCGCCGAACCACCAATGCCGCCGGAATTGCTACGAAAAAGTAGCCGAGGTAAAACGCCGACTGCACGAATGCAGTCTGGAAATCGCTGAGCAGAAAGGCTTTCTTGAAATGCGCGATGAGCACGTCGTTCATGCTCGCGGCCGCCGCCCACAGCGCGAAGATACTGCACAGCAAGATGAAGGCGAACCAGGGCGTGCGGTTCAGGTAAAAACCATCGGGCGTCTGTTGGAGCGGAGGCTTTGTCATTGTTGTTCTCCGGTGAGTTTTAAGGGGTGAATCAGCTCGACGTCAGGCGTCGAGGTTGCGCTGGAATTCAGCGAATGCAGTAGCGTCCGGGTAGGAGGTTTGGGTGCCCAGGCCGGTGACCGAGCAGGCGGAATAGGCGACCGCCTGGGTCATGGCGGCGCGGATATCTCGGTCGCGACTCCAGTGCTGGATGAAGCAACCGATGAACGCATCCCCGGCGCCGGTGGTGTCGCGGGCGGCGACCCGCAGGCCGGGAATCTGGAACTCACCCTCTTCGCCGACGTACAGCGCGCCTTGCTGGCCGAGGGTCACAATCACATGGCGAATGCCGCTGGCGACCAGGGTTTTTGCGGCTTTTAGCGCTGACTCAGGGGAGTCGACAGTCTGGCCGCTGATCAGCGCCAGTTCCGATTCGTTGGGCACCAGAAAATCCAGCTGCGCCAGGTGTTCGCGGCTTAGCCCCGCCAGGGCTGGCGCTGGGTTGAGCAGCACGGGAATGTTGTGTTCTCGACCGAACGCAATGGCGTAGTAAACGGTTTCGACATTGATTTCGAGTTGCAGCACGATCAGCGCGCACTCACGCAGGGCCTGCGCAGCGGCGTCGATATCGGCCGGGACGAGATGAGCGTTGGCACCTTTGACGATGAGAATGCTGTTGTGCGAGTCGGCCTGGACGAAGATCGGCGCCACGCCGCTGGACACGCCCGGCACACGCTGCACGTAGCGGGTGTCGATGCCGAAGCGCTGGAAGTTGGCCAGGGTATTGTCGGCGAACATGTCATCGCCGACCTTGGTCAGCATCAACACATCTGCCCCAAGCTTGGCTGCGGCCACCGCTTGATTGGCGCCTTTACCGCCGCAACCCAGGGCAAACCCCGGCGCTTCAAGCGTCTCGCCCTGAGCCGGCATGCGGTCGATGTAGGTGATCAGATCCACCATATTGCTGCCGATGACTGCGATCTTGCTCATTGCTATTCCACCTTGTTGCGGCTGCCAGGCTGATGGCTGGCGCTCTTGTTTTGTTATTTAAATAACATTTAATGTGATTATTCAATCTTTTTTATTGGGCAGGTGGGCAGGCAAAGACGAGCGGCTTTGCGCAAATCCCGTAGGAGCGAGGCTTGCCCGCGAAGGCGGAGTGTCAGACGACATCAATACTGACTTCGCTGACGCCTTCGCGGGCAAGCCTCGCTCCTACAAGGGACTGCGGTGGACATTGATCGGTTGAACGACACAGATCCACTGTGGGAGTGAGCCTGCTCGCTCCCACAGGGGATGGAGGTAACGCATAACACTGTGCAACATACGGCTGTCGAATTAATCCCCCGTCCCCGGCGCGCATCTGTTAAAACCCGTGCTTTCCCTTGATCGACTGGACCGCTGCATGTTTTCTACCTTCATGAGCCGCTTGGGTCGGCGCTGGTTGCCGTTGCTGTGCATGGCACTGCTGATCGTCGGTCTGCCGGTGAGTTGCGGGGTGCTCAAGTACAAAGAACGCGAATTGCTGTTTCGGATCGAGCCAGGCACCGCCAGCTGGTATCACGGCTTGCCGCAGGATGTTCAAGAGTTCGACATCAAGCCTTCCAGCTTCAAGGGCAATCAAAGCCTGCATGCCTGGTGGTGGCCGGCCGCGCGCCGCGATGCGCCGTCGATCCTCTATTTGCACGGCGTGCGCTGGAATCTCACCGGCCAGGCGTTTCGCATCGAGCAACTACGGGCCATGGGCTTTTCGGTGCTGGCCATCGACTACCGCGGGTTCGGCCAGAGCAAGGGTAATCTGCCGTCGGAAGCCAGCGTTTACGAAGACGCTCACGTCGCCTGGGAACGCTTCAAGACGATGCAACCGGACGCCAATAAACGCCTGATCTACGGTCACTCGTTGGGCGGCGCGGTGGCCATCGACCTCGCGGCCGACCTGGCCGCCCAGGCGAAAAAGAACCACGTTGCAGTGCCGGTGCGCGGGTTGGTGATTGAGTCCACCTTCACCTCGCTGGGGGATGCGGTCGCGCAAGTGGCCGACGAGAACCTGCCAGTAAAATCGCTGCCGGTGCGTTGGTTGCTGTCGCAGAAATTCGATTCCATCGACAAGATTACTGACATCGGCATGCCGCTGCTGGTGGTCCATGGCCTGGCCGATGCGTTTATGCCCCCGCGCTTCAGCGAGCAGTTGTTCAATGCCGCCAACGAACCCAAGCGCCTGCTGTTGGTGCCCGGCGGCACGCACAACAACAGCATGAGCCTGGGCGGCAGCCAGTATCGCCAGGCAATCGAAAATCTGATGAACACCAAACCTGCTCAGGTCGCAGCCGTGAACCGGAGTTCCCGGGACACTTGAAGCCTAGCGATAACCCCGCGCCTGCAAGTCAAACAACTGCGCATAACGCCCGCCCGCGGCCACCAGACTGTCGTGATCGCCCCGTTCCAGGATCGACCCCTGATCCAGCACGATGATGTGGTCGGCATTGCGCACACTGGAAAAACGGTGGGAGATCAGCAAGGTCATGCGACCTTGGGTGTGCCGGCTGAAATGCTCGAACACCGCCGCTTCCGCCGCCGGGTCAAGGGCTGAGGTGGGTTCGTCCAGAATCAGGATGTCAGCATCGCGGCGCATGTAGGCGCGGGACAAGGCGATCTTCTGCCATTGCCCGCCCGATAACTCCTGCCCCCCGGCGAACCAGCGCCCCAGTTGCGTGGCATAACCGCGATCCAACCCTTCGATAAAAGGCGCAGCCATGCCTTCGGCAGCGGCTTCCTTCCAGCGCTTTTCATCGTCGAAAGCCAAGGTATCGCCGACGCCGATGTTCTCGCCGACGGAGAATTGATAGCGAATATAGTCCTGGAAAATCACCCCGATGCGCCGTCTCAGCGCATCTTCTTCCCAGGTTTGCAGGTCGCTGCCGTCCAGCAGGATGCGGCCCTGATCGGGGCGATAGAGCCGGGTCAGCAACTTGATCAGCGTGGTCTTGCCTGAACCGTTCTCCCCCACCAGCGCCATGCTGCGACCCGGCACCAGGTGCAGGTCGATGCCTTCCAGCGCAGCGCGACTGGCTTCCGGGTAACGAAACCCGACATTCTCGAAACGCAACCCATCACCGGGCACCACGCCCACGGTCAGATGGCCGGTATCACTCACCACCGGCTCGGCCAGGTATTCGTAAAGGGCCGACAGGTAAAGACCATCTTCGTACAAACCGCTGATCGCACTCAGGCTGCTGCTGACGGCGGTTTGTCCCTGTTTGAACAGCACCAGGTACATGGTCATCTGCCCGAGGGTGATATTGCCGTGAACGGTATCGACCACCACCCACGCATACGCCAGATAAAACGCCCCGGTGCCCAGCAAACCAAGGACAAAACCCCAGCCATCGCGGCGCAGGGTCAGGCGGCGATCTTCGGCGTAGAGCCGCTTGAACGTGTCGCGATAACGCTTCAACAGCAGCGGCGCAAAACCGAACAGCTTGACCTCTTTGATAAAACTTTCGTGGGACAGCAGCGTCTCGATGTAACTCTGCTGCCGGCTCTCCGGCGCCCGCCGGGTGAACAACCGGAAGGCATCCCCGGAGAAATGCGCCTCGGCAAAAAACACCGGCAACGCCCCGACCACCAGCAACACCAGCGCCCACGGTGAAAAATGCACCAACAGCACACCGAAACTGATCAGCACGATCAGGTTCTGGATCAGCCCCAACGACTTCATCACTAACGCCAACGGCCGGGTCGACGCCTCGCGCCGCACCCGAACCAACTTGTCGTAGAACTCCGAGTTCTCGAACTGGACCAACGACAACGTCTGGGCCTTCTCCAGAATCATCGTGTTGACCTTCTGCCCCAACTGCACCCGCAACAGCGACTGCTGAACCGACAGCGCCCGTTGAGTCCCGGACAACAACGCCAGCACACCCGCCTCAAACAACACATAACGCACCACCGGCCACAACGGCGCACTGCCCTGCTGCGCGTGCAATTGCATGGCGGTGACTACCGCGTCGACGATGCGTTGGCCGAGCCATGCGGCAAGGGCTGGGAGAACGCCGGCAATCAGGGTTGCCAGGACTAACCCCAGAAACAACCCGCGGGAGGTGCCCCAGACCAACAGCAAGGCACGTTTTGCCTGGTCGAGCAGAGCGGCGAAACGGGTGAGGGTTGGCATAGGACACGGGGCTCGCTAAAGAACGGCTGGTAAGGACTTGGGCCATGGTACTTCAGTCGGCGATGGGGAAAGTTGCGAAAGAACTGTAACGTTTGTTCGCTTGACGCATGCCCGAGCCAGGAAGAGGATCGACCGACTTTCAGACCACTACGCAAGGAGCCCGGGTTTGATCCCCAAGTGGAATCCAGAGGGACTTATTCCTCCAGTCAACGAACAAAATCCTGCCGGGATGGACAGATCTCCCTATGAGGTAGACCTCTTGGTATTCGTGGATCGCTTCGCGATCAGCCTGGCCCGGTGTGATATTTTGCAAGGCTACCTTTCACACCGTTCCGAGCTTCATAAAATGGGCATGGCCGAAGGCTTTCAGTGGCTAGACGGGAGTTTCACGGAGAACATAGAGCTCACTGATCAACGCGCCCCAAGAGACATCGATGTCGTTACCTTCACTTCTGAAGGGGACGAGTTCTATGATGGCCTACAGCCTGATCAACTAAGATTGTTGGGAGCAACGCGGGAGGATCAGTCCTGCATAAAAAATCAGTTCAAAGTTGATTTTTATGTTCAATCCCTCACTGATGCGCCAGAGCGCTTGGTAGAAATGACATCGTACTGGTACAGCATGTGGTCCCATCGAAGAACAAAGCAGTGGAAGGGATTCCTGCGGGTTGACCTTGCCCCTGCGCAGGATCAAGCGGCACTCGCCATGCTGAAGGCTCGAAAACAGGAGCTCACTCATGAATAGGAACGAATATCTGCATAAGTCAGCAGAACTTCTTTTCCTGGAGAAGCAGCTGGCCAAGCCTGGACTCAGCAAGCTGTCTACGATGTCTATTCGCTCTCGGATAGATGAAGCAAAATCGTATCTCGAAGCTAATAGTCAAGACACCTATCAACCGGCAAAGGTCATCCTGACCTATCGTGGTTCCCCTGTTTGGGGGACACATGGCGTTTTGGCCGAATTTGGCGCTGCCGCCACCCAGGCATTTAGTGAAGCTATTGCCACAATCGCCGCGTCGATCTCCGGCACGCTAGCCGACAAAGGTCCGATTCCAAATCGATCGAGTAATCAACTACTCATAACGGGAACGGCTTTGGGCTCTTTTGGGTTCGAATTGGAGGAAGTGCCGGCGCAATCACAGCTCGAAATTGAGGGCACCACTTCAGTTTCATTGGCAATCGATTTGATGGCAGAGTTGCTGGAGGCAACGACCAAAAGTGATGAAGAACTTTCCGAGCCTGTTTCGCGACTTGCCGATAGAGCGATTTCCAGTGTTTCGGATTTTTTGGGGAAGCTTTCCAGCTACGATGCTTCTTGTTCGCTAACCACCCGCACCAAGCAATTTCAATTCACCGATAGCGAACAGGTTCGCCGCAGCAAGGCTCGACTGAACCTGGATAACATTCAGGAAACGATAGAGACATTTACGGGTGAGTTTATCGGTGCGTTACCAGACAAAAGATCGTTCGAATTCAAAACCACCGATGGATTGGTGATCTATGGAGGCATTGCGAGAGAAATCCCTAACCCGAATGCGGTGAACCTCCACCTCTATAAAATTTACAACGTCACATTGAGCGCCAAACGAATCGGCTCCAGCAAACCTCGTTATATCTTGCAGCAGTTTCCGTGGACTGACTGATTCAGAGTTTCAAGTAAACCGAGTGCAGAACAGCCCCTTGCTATTTGAAAGCGTGGGCTGTTTCTTGAAACCGCGCCCGATACCGCCCCGGACTCTCCCCCGTCCACTTCTTGAACGCCCGATGAAACGCGCTCGGTTCCTGAAATCCCAACTGCTCGGCGATGTCACCAATACTCGCCTTGCTCTGGCGCAACTGCTCAAACGCCACCCCGCGCCGAACCTCATCCTTGATCTCCTGATACGAACAGCCTTCGCGCTCCAGTTTGCGGCGGAAGGTGCTGGGGCTCAGGTGTTGTTCGAGGGCGAAGGCCTGCAAGGTCGGCCATTGGCTGTAATGGCTGTTGCGCAGGCGTTGGTGAACCTGAGACGCGAGGCCGTGCTGGTTGCGAAAGCGGATGACCAGCCATTGCGGCGCGGTGCGCAGGAACACTTTGAGTGAGGCCAGGTCCTGCACCACCGGCAGGCGTAAGTAGTGGCTGGCGAATTCGATTTCGGTCCGTTCGGCGCCGAAGGTCAGGTTGGGGCCCCAGAGCAAACGGTCGTCGCTGAGAGAGACACGCGCATGGCGAAAATCCGCGCGGTCGATGGGGATGCGTCGCCCGCCGAGCCAGCACAGCAGGCTGATCATCAGCACCAGGAAGGTTTCTTCGCCCAAACGGCTGAGGTCACTGTCGGCCGAACGGGTTTGCAGGCTGATGACCGCACGCTTGCCGCGCACGGTCAGCGTGCCGCGAAAGTCCTGGAGGAACAGGGCGAAGTTGACCAGGCATTGGCGCATGGCTTTGTGCAGGTCGGGTTCCTGAATCAGCGCCCGGCAGATCAGGGCGAAACTGCCCGGCGGCATGCCGTGGCTGTCGAGGCCGAAGAATTCGTCGTTGAGCTCGCGAATCTGGATCAACCACAACGCGGCAAAAGCGCTGGCCGGCACCCGGGCCGTGGGCTGATCGAGCAATGCCGGGTCGATTTGAGCTTGTTCAAGCACAGCCGTCAGGCGCTGGGGATTGTGCGCCAGCCCATGGATCATCGCCTGCATGAAGTAGGCCGCCACTGAGTCCGTTTCCCGCATGTGAACGCTTTTCTCCCCATCACCCGAATGGCAAAAAACACCAGTGCCGTTGAACAGTTGCGGCATAGGACAACCGCCCTGCCGGTTTTAGACTCGCGGCCATAGTACGCCTTCGGCCGTTATGGCGGCCAAGGTATCGATGGGTTTGATCGCAAGGATTTCAAGCATGAATCTGCAACACATCGGCGTGATCGGCGCGGGCACCATGGGCAACGGTATTGCGCAAGTCTGCGCGGCCGCTGGCTTCAACGTGACCTTGATCGACATCAGCGAGAGCGCGCTGCAAAAGGCTGTCGCGACCGTCGGCAAGAACCTCGATCGGCAAGTCGCCAAAGCGACATTGACCGAAGAGCAGAAACACGCCGCCCTCGACAAAATCCGTACCAGCACCGACTACAGCAGCCTGCAAAGCGTGCAACTGGTGATTGAAGCCGCCACTGAAAACCTCGACCTGAAGCTGCGCGTCCTGCAACAGATTGCCGCGCAGGTCGGCACCGAGTGCGTGATCGCCTCCAACACGTCGTCACTTTCGATTACCCAACTTGCCGCCAGCATCAGCCAACCCGAGCGTTTCATCGGCTTGCACTTCTTCAACCCGGTGCCGGTGATGGGGTTGATCGAGGTGATTCGAGGCCTGCAAACCAGCGACGCAACCCACGCGTTGGCGCTGGACATGGCCACCACCCTGGGCAAAACCGCGATCACCGCCGGCAACCGTCCCGGCTTTGTGGTGAACCGGATTCTGGTGCCGATGATCAACGAAGCGATCCTGGTGTTTCAGGAAGGTCTGGCCAGCGCCGACGACATCGACGCTGGCATGCGCCTGGGTTGCAACCAGCCGATTGGCCCGCTGGCCCTGGCGGATCTGATTGGCCTGGACACCGTGCTGGCGATTCTCGAAGCGTTCTACGACGGCTTCAACGACAGCAAATATCGCCCGGCGCCGCTGCTCAAGGAAATGGTCGCCGCCGGCTACCTGGGTCGCAAAACGGGGCGCGGCTTCCATGCCTATGCCTGAGCGTTGTTCGCGCTTCGCCGAGTACCGGGACAAAGTGCTGGAGCTGTTCGCCAGCAAGGGTTTCGGCCAGGTCGGCATGCGCGAGCTCGCCACGTGCCTGGGGCTCGCCCCGGGCTCGTTGTATCACCATTACCCGAGCAAACAGCACTTGCTGCTGGACCTGATAGAAGAGTTCTATGAAGAACTGCTGGCAACCCTTGGACGGCTGGAGAAAAAGCCCAGGCGCGACAGCCTGCCCAGCCTGATTCAGGCACACCTGAACCTGCATCGGGAAATGCCCTGGCATTTTCGTCTGGCGGAGCGTGACAGCGGTTGCCTGAATGACGATCAGCAGACGCGGGTTCGGCAGTTACGCGAACAATACGAACGCACGCTGTTGCAAATGCTGGGGAGCAAATCCCGGTTCAGTGAACAGGGCCAGTTGGCCGTCGGGCACGCGATTGGCAATCTGCTCAACAGCGCGCCCGGCTGGCTGGCGCAGCATCCGCTGGGTGACGCGGAGCGCGATGAACTGCTGGAAAACCTGGTGAGCGGCGCCGTCGAGCGTTTGCTGCGTCCCCCTGTGGCGAGGGAGCTTGCTCCCGTTGGACTGCGCAGCGGTCCCTCTCTTGTTGGGGATAAAGTGGGCCCGCTGCGCGACCCAGCGGGAGCAGGCTCCCTCGCCACAGGTCCAGCGACCAGCCTTAGGCAATAAGGCGCACCCGATTTATAGAAAAAACGTCTGAACAAACCCGGCAAAACCTCGTATCTAACGCTTTGCTACTTGGCGTCAATCCAATTGAAACTGGCGGTCGCCCTGGCCTCCGGACCCCCTCGGTTACCGGGAGCACAGCATGAAAATCAATCCCTACCTGATCTTCAACGGCGACTGTAAAGCTGCCTTCACTTATTACGCCCAGGCCCTGCCCGGCCACATCGACGCCATGATGACTTTCGGCGAAACCCCGGCCAAAGATCACGTTCCGGCGGATTATCACAACCTGATCATCCATACCCGCCTGTCGGTGGGAGACCAGGCGATCATGGGTTCGGACACCACCCCCGACCGCCCCACCGATGACATGAGCGCTTGCTCGATCTCGTTGAATGTCGACAGCGTGGCCGAAGCCGAGCGCGTGTTTACGGCACTGGCGGACGGCGGCACGGTACAGATGCCGCTGGAAGCAACGTTCTGGGCCGCGCGCTTCGGAATGCTGGTGGACCGGTTTGGCGTAGCGTGGATGGTTAACTGCGAGAAAGATCAGTAAGCACATCGCTGAAACATCATTTCTTCCAGCCATAAAAAAGCCCAACCTCGAAAGGTTGGGCTGTCTGCTGATATCCATTGATCGACCAGAAACCTGTGGCGAGGGGGCTTGCCCCCGTTGGGCTGCGAAGCGGCCCCAAAAAAGGAACTGCTACGCAGTCCAACGGGGGCAAGCCCCCTCACCACAAGGTTAGTGTCAGCATCCATCTCTCTGGCAACTCCGTGACCGTCTGCTACCGTCAACAAGCCATCCCGTGCAGTAACGGATTTCCTTGCCGGAGCAAGCCATGCCAGACAATGCCTTCACTTGGTCCAGCCGATTCAAACTGTCGATACTTGCCGCAGGACTCGCCGCCGCGATGCTCACGCTGAACGGTTGCGCCACCGTCAACGCGCAGACCACCGCCTACGTCGGCGTAGAACATCCAGCGCCTACCGTCGCCAGCCAGGTCGAAGTGCTGCGCACCGAACCGACCCGCCCGCATGTGCGACTGGGTGAAGTGCTGGTCGATGCGAGCCTCGACCCGGCGCCACCGATTACCGATGTCGAACAAAAACTGCGGGAAGAGTCCGCCAAGCTAGGAGGCAACGCGGTGGTGGTGGTTTATGACCATATCCAACCGGTGGCCGCTTACGTCAGCGGGCCGTTGTGGAATCGCGATATCCAGACCATTCAGGGCCGAAAACTCAAAGGCATTGTGATCAAGTACCAGTAAAACGTCGCACCCCGAAGACCGCATCAACGGAGGTTGAATGAATCATCTGGTGATCGCACTGATCGTGTTCTGCTGCCTGTTCGGCAGTGCTTTGCTGGGCTCGTACGTGCGGCAGCGATTGCCCGCGCATCACCTGAACGATGAGTCAGTCGCCGTCCTGAAGCTCGCCACCGGCCTGATTGCGACCATGTCGGCGCTGGTGCTGGGCCTGCTGGTTTCTTCGGCCAAAGGCACGTTCGATACCACCAATGCGGAGCTGGAAGGCGCCGCGGCCAAGGTGGTCGAATTCGACCGGGTGCTGGCGCGCTATGGCCCGGAGACCCAGCCGATCCGCACGCAACTCAAACACAATTACGAGCAAATCCTGCAAACCCTCGCCTCCCGGGATCGCTCCCGATTGGCCATGCTCGACAGCCCCGAGGCGATCACGCGCTCCGAAGCCCTGCAACAGCAAGTCGCCGCACTTTCCCCAAGCACCGACAACCAACGCAGCCTGAAGGCCTCGGCGTTGCAGATGATGGACGCGGTGTTCGCCGCACGCTGGTTGACCCTGCTGAAAGCCAACCAGTCGATCCCGCCGATCATGCTGGTGATTCTAATCACCTGGCTGTCGATCATCTTCGGCTCGTTCGGCTTGTTCGCCCCGCGCAACGCCACGATTTTGGTGGTGCTGTTGATGTGCGCGGTATCGACGGCCGCGACGATTCTGCTGGTTGAAGAGCTGAATCGGCCGCTGGACGGGTTGATCAGTGTATCGCTGGAGCCGATGCAGCACACGATGGCGCGGTTGGGGCAGTAGGCCGTAACCGATCAGCGCCCTGCGTTTTGCACTTGACCAGTACGTCGAGATCGATCTGTTTGATCGCTTGCAACTGAAGGCTGTCATCGACGTCTGTTGGTGTGTCCCGTCAGCCCAGGACACAACCCAACGATGCTGATCGGCTGCGAAAATACCTGGCGCGTTTTGCTATAGATTGGAAGCAAGTGGACCGACGCGCCTCCACCAGGCAAGGAAACGAAACCTGATACTGCGCGCTTCATAATCGCCCTTCACAAAGAGAGTTGCTGATCATGACCGGTGTTCATAAGACGGCTCAGTTGGGTTTCTCGACAGAAGCCAGTACCTACGCTCATGGCCGCCCGGACTACCCAGCCGACCTTAAGGCCTGGCTCAGGGAAACGCTCGGTATCGATCCCGAATCGACAGTCATCGACTTGGGCGCCGGCACTGGCAAGTTCACTCGCCTGCTCAAATCCTTGGGCATCGATGTGGTTGCCATCGAACCGGTTGAAGCCATGCGAACCGAGTTTGCCAAAAATCTGCCGGACGTCCGGATCCTGGAGGGAACGGCCGAATCGATCCCGCTCGAATCTGGAACGGCTCAGGCTCTGGTATGCGCTCAGGCCTTTCACTGGTTCGCGACCGAACCGGCGCTGGCCGAGATTCACCGAGTGCTCAAACCGAACGGCCGACTCGGGCTGATCTGGAACGTACGCGATGAGTCGGTCGACTGGGTGGCAGCCATCACCGACATCATCACTCCCTACGAAGGCGACACTCCACGCTTTCACAACGGGAACTGGCGACGGCCCTTCATCGGCCGCTACTTTTCTGATCCCGAAGTGACCTGCTTTCCCTATACACAGACCGGCAGCGCCCAAGAGGTGATCATTGACCGGTTCATGTCAGTGAGTTTCATTGCTGCGCTGCCTCCCGCAGAGAAAGCGAAAGTTGTTGAGCAATTGCAGGCGTTGATCCAGACCCATCCATCCCTGCGTGGGCGTGAAACTATTGAGTTTCCGTATCAGACTCAAGCTTATGTATGTCATCGACTTGATTGAAGGATGCCAATAGACCCCTGGCAATTTATTTATGGCGCCCGACAATCATAAACGGACCACAGACTCCGGATTTACTCAACATTGAGCCTATCGGGCTTCAATAGCCAATTGACCCCGATTCAGTCTCCATCGATTGCACGACGCACCGCTCACCCAGCGCATCCATTCGTGGCCGGCCAAACAGATAACCCTGCCCCCACTCGCTACCGCACGCAGTGGCCAGGGCACGATCGGCTTCGGACTCGATGCCCTCAATGATCACGCACGGCGTCAGGGTCTTACACAGTTGCACCAAGTGCCCGAGCGTCTGGGCGTTGTTGGTTTCCAGGCGTGCGCGTTGCAGGTAACCCTGATCGATCTTGACGATGTCCGGGCGGGTCTGACGGATGAACTCCAAGGTACCCAGGCCCGCGCCGAAGTCGTCGATGACCACCCGGCAGCCGAGTTCGCGCAGGCACAGGACGAACTCGATGGCGGCCGAGATGCTCGGCGGTGTGGCGCTTTCGGTGATTTCGATCACCAGCCGCGCGGCAACCGAGGGCGCGTCGCGCAATTGCGCGAGGATCTGCTGCCAGTAGCCGTCGACGATCGCGCTTTGGGCGGAGATGTTGCAGCCCAGGCGCAGGTGTTCGTTTTGCAGCAAGCGGTCGATCACGCTGTGCACCACGCTGCGGTCGAGTTCGCGCATCAGTTGATGTTTTTCCAGCATGGCGAAGGGATAGACGCCCGGGGCGGTATCGGCAGGCGTCCTGAATGCCGGCCAACTTCAGTGTTTAGCTTGGCTAACCACAGAGCCCTTGTGGGAGCGAGCTTGCTCGCGAAAGCGGTGTGTCTGGCACATAAATGTTGAATGCGCCGTCGCCTTCGCGAGCAGGCTCGCTCCCACAGGTTTTGTACTTCGTTCCCGAATCAGCACGCAGCAAAACTCTCCCCGCCGCTGGTCGCCTCCTCCCAACACAAACTCCTTTCAGGGTCTTGCGCAACTAGTATTATGGTATACCATCATACGCACAGACACTCTTACCCTGAATATGGAGCCGCCCATGAGTTTCGAAATCCGCAAGATCGTCAGCTACGTCGAAGAAACCTTTATCGAAGGCGGCAAGGCCACCGACACGCCGGTGACCATGGTTGGCCTGGCGGTGGTGATGAAAAACCCGTGGCTGGGCCGTGGCTTTGTCGAAGACTTGAAGCCGGAAATCCGCGCCAACTGCTCCGACCTCGGCGCGCTGATGGTGGAACGCCTGGTGAAGATCATCGGCGGCGCCGACAAGATCGAAGCCTATGGCAAAGCCGCGGTGGTCGGTGCTGACGGCGAGATCGAACACGCCTCGGCGGTGATCCACACCCTGCGTTTCGGCAATCACTACCGTGAAGCGGTCAAGGCCAAGAGCTACCTGAGTTTCACCAACAAGCGCGGTGGCCCGGGCACGTCGATCCAGATTCCGATGATGCACAAGGACGACGAAGGCCTGCGTTCGCACTACATCACCCTGGAAATGAAGATCGAAGACGCGCCGCGTGCCGACGAAATCGTCGTGGTGCTGGGTTGCGCCGATGGCGGCCGCCTGCACCCCCGCATCGGCAACCGTTACATCGACCTGGAAGAACTGGCCGCTGAAAAAGCCCAGTAATTGCGTCGGTGCAACACCAATAAAAAAAGCATGCAGGAGCGCTCCATGATTCGGCTCACCGCTGAAAGCACCCCGGCTGGCACCAGTTACCTGGCGACCGGCCAAGGCCAGCCCGTGGTCTTGATCCACGGCGTGGGCCTGAACAAAGAAATGTGGGGCGGCCAGGTCGTTGGCCTGGCCACAAAATACCGCGTGATCGCCTACGACATGCTCGGCCACGGCGCCAGTCCTCGACCACAAAGTGGCACCGGCCTGCTCGGTTATGCCGACCAGTTGCTGGAACTACTCGATCATCTGCAATTGCCCCAGGCAACGGTGATCGGTTTCTCCATGGGCGGGCTGGTGGCGCGGGCGTTTGCCTTGCACTACCCGCAACGCCTGCAAGGGTTGGTGGTGCTCAACAGCGTATTCAACCGCAGCGCCGAACAACGCGCCGGCGTCATCGAACGCACTGCTCAGGCCGCCGAACACGGGCCGGATGCCAACGCCGAGGCCGCGTTGTCGCGTTGGTTTAGTCGTGAATACCAAGCGGCCAACCCGGCGCAAATCGCCGCCCTGCGCCAGACCTTGGCCGGCAATGATCCGCAGGGTTACCTGACCACTTACGAATTGTTCGCCACCCAGGACATGTACCGAGCCGAAGACCTTGGCAGCATTCAGGCGCCAACGCTGGTCGCGACCGGTGAACTCGATCCGGGCTCGACGCCGCAAATGGCCGAGCAACTGGCCGAGCGTATTCCCGGCGCGCGAGTTGCCGTACTCGCCGAACAGCGGCATATGATGCCGGTAGAGTCGCCGCGCCTGGTCAACCAGTTGTTGCTGGAGTTTCTCGACACTGCGCACGCCCAACAAAAACCTATAAAGGGGATCGTTGCATGACACTCGCACGCTTCCAGATGTGCATCGGCGGTGAATGGGTCGATGCCCTGTCCGGCAAGACTTTTGAAAGCCTGAACCCGGCGCTGGCCCAGCCTTGGGCCGAACTGCCCGATGCGGATGAGGCCGACGTCGAGCGCGCCGTGCAAGCGGCGCAAACTGCCTTCGACGGCCCGGCATGGCGCAGCTTGACCGCCACTGCTCGCGGCAAACTGCTGCGGCGTCTGGGCGACTTGATCGCCGAGAACAAGGAGCAACTGGCCCAACTGGAAAGCCGCGACAACGGCAAGTTGATTCGCGAAACCCGTGGCCAGGTTGGCTACCTGCCAGAGTTTTTCCACTACACCGCCGGCCTCGCCGACAAGCTTGAGGGCGGCACCCTGCCCCTCGACAAGCCCGACCTTTTTGCCTACACCGTGCACGAAGCCATGGGCGTGGTCGCGGCGATTATTCCCTGGAACAGCCCGCTGTACCTGACCGCGATCAAACTCGCGCCAGCCCTGGCGGCGGGCAACACCATCGTGATCAAGCCGTCCGAACACGCTTCGGCAACCATCCTCGAACTGGCGCGACTGGCCCTCGAAGCCGGCATTCCGCCGGGTGTGGTCAACGTGGTCACCGGGTACGGCCCGAGCACTGGCGCGGCCCTGACCCGCCATCCGCTGATTCGCAAGATCGCCTTCACCGGCGGCGCTGCCACCGCGCGGCATGTGGTGCGCAGCAGCGCCGAAAACTTCGCCAAGCTGTCGCTGGAACTGGGCGGCAAGTCGCCGAACATCATCTTCGCCGACGCCGACCTCGACAGCGCCATCAACGGCGCCATCGCCGGAATCTATGCCGCCTCGGGCCAGAGCTGTGTGTCCGGTTCGCGACTGCTGGTTCAAGACGAAATCTACGACGAATTCGTCGAGCGTCTGGTGGAACGTGCCAAGCGTATCCGCATCGGCAACCCACAGGATGACGCCAGCGAAATGGGCCCGATGGCCACGGCGCAGCAATTGGCGGTGGTCGAAGGTTTGGTCGCCGACGCGATTGCCGAAGGCGCGCGCCTGAAGCTCGGCGGCAAGCGTCCGCAGAATCTGGGTGACGGCTGGTTCTATGAGCCGACGCTGTTCGAATGCGACAGCAATTCGATGAAGATCATGCAGGAAGAAGTCTTCGGCCCGGTAGCGTCGGTGATTCGTTTCAAGGACGAAGCCGAAGCGCTGGCAATTGCCAACGACTCGCAGTTCGGCCTCGCCGCCGGCATCTGGACCCGCGACCTGGGCCGCGCCCATCGCCTGGCTCGGGATGTGCGCTCGGGGATCATCTGGGTCAACACCTACCGAGCCGTGTCGGCCATGGCGCCAATTGGCGGGTTCAAGAACAGCGGCTATGGACGCGAAAGCGGCATCGATTCGGTGCTGGCCTACACCGAGCTGAAAACGGTGTGGATCAACCTCTCCCAGGCGCCGATGCCTGACCCGTTTGTGATGCGCTAGGAGTCTGCGAAATGATCGAACCCGGCATTTATAAAGAAGTCATGAGCTCCTTCCCGTCCGGGGTCACGGTGGTCACCACCCTGGACCCGGACGGCGGCATCGTCGGCATTACTGCCAGCGCCTTCAGTGCGCTGTCGATCGACCCGGCGCTGGTGTTGTTCTGTCCCAACTATGCTTCAGATACGTACCCGATCCTGCGCGACAGCAAGCAGTTTGCGATTCACTTGCTGTCCGCCGACCAGACCGCCGAGGCCTACGCCTTTGCCGGGAAAGGCAAGGACAAGGCCAATGGCATCGACTGGCATTTGAGCGCGCTGGGCAACCCGTTGTTGAGCAAGGCCACGGCGATCATCGAGTGCGAACTGTGGCGCGAATACGACGGCGGTGACCACGCGATCATCGTCGGCGCGGTGAAGAACCTGATCCTGCCCGAACAACCGGTAACGCCGATGATCTATCACAAAGGCAAGCTGGGCCCGCTGCCCACGCTGGGCTGACGGGTTTACACAAACCCCTTGTGGGAGCGGGCTTGCTCGCGAAGGGGTCGTGTCAGTCGACATCAATTTTGACTGACACACCGCTTTCGCGATCAAGCCCGCTCCCACAGGGGATTGCGGTGAGAGGACGATGATGAACAACGAGAAGTACGAAAAAGGCTTGAAGATCCGCACTCAAGTGCTGGGCGAAGCCTATGTGCAGCGCTCCCTCGACAACGCCGACGACTTCACCCGACCGTTGCAGGAGATGGTCACCGAATACTGCTGGGGCCATGTCTGGGGCCGGGAGGGTTTGTCGCTTAAAGAACGCAGCATGATAAACTTGGCCATGATCTCGGCCCTCAACCGGCCGCACGAACTCAAGCTGCATGTGCGCGGCGCCTTGCGTAACGGCCTGAGTCGTGAGCAAATACGCGAAATTCTGCTTCAGGTCGGCATATATTGCGGAGTGCCCGCTGCCGTGGACAGTTTCCGGCTTGCCCGTGAAGCCTTCGCCGAAGCCGATGCCGAGGCCTCAAGTTAACCCTTGGCTGTTTGATCTGACCGAGCACGGATGATCCTGGATCGAAGTACTCTTTTGCATGGACAGCCACACTCAGAGCGGACCCCATGAAACGCCTGCCACTCGACGACAGCTTCAAGGTCAATCGCAACCCCATTACCCTGCGCGAAATCGTGCTGGATAAACTGCGAAGCGCCATCATGAACTTCCAGCTCCTGCCGGGTGACCGTCTGGTCGAACGCGATCTGTGCGATCGCCTGGGCGTTAGCCGCACATCGGTGCGTGAAGCCTTGCGTCACCTGGAATCCGAAGGCCTGGTGGAGTTCGCCGATGCCAAGGGCCCACGGGTTGCGATCATTACCCTGTCCGACGCCGGCGATATCTATGAGCTGCGTTGCGTGCTCGAAGGCCTGATCGTCCAGCTGTTCACCCTGCGCGCCAAGGCCAAGGACATCAAGGCGTTGGAAAAAGCCCTCGAGGTCAACCGCGAGGCTCTCAAGGACGGCGAACTGCAACAGGTGATCGATTCGGTTCAAGGTTTCTACGACGTCTTGCTCGAAGGTTCCGGCAACCATGTCGCGGCCACGCAACTGCGCCAGTTGCAGGCGCGCATCAGCTACCTGCGGGCGACCTCGGTGTCCCAGGAAAACCGTCGCGGCGCCAGCAACCAGGAAATGGAACGCATGGTCGAGGCGATCAAGAGCGGTGATCCGCTGGTCGCCCACCAGGCTTGCGTCGATCACGTGCGCTCCGCCGCCAAGGTTGCCCTCGATTACCTCAAGAGCAAGCAGGAAGAGACCGGTGAAATGCCTGAAATCACCGCCCCTATCGCGCTCAAAGAACCGCGCATAGGTCGCTGAACATGTTCAGCCCGAGCTTTTGCCCAAAGTGTGGCGGCAGTGACCTCGGTCACCAGCTGCCGCCGGGCGATACGCACGAGCGCCTGATGTGCCGCGCCTGCGGCTACATCCACTACATCAATCCGAAAATCATCGCCGGCTGCATCATCGAGCAGGACGGCAAGTACCTGCTGTGCCAACGCGCGATCCCGCCGCGTCCGGGCACCTGGACCTTGCCGGCGGGCTTCATGGAAGGTGGCGAGACCACCGAGCAGGCTGCGTTGCGCGAGGTCTGGGAAGAGAGCGGCGTTCGCGCGGAAATCCTCTCACCCTACTCGATCTTCAGCGTGCCGAAGATCAGCGAGGTGTACATCATCTTCCGCGCCATCGCGCTGGAGATCACCGGCCAGTACGGCCCGGAAACCCTGGACTACAAATTCTTCGCGCCCGAGGACATTCCTTGGGAAAGCATCTACTACCCGGCAATCCGGCAGATCCTTGAACGCTACATCGAGGAACGCCAGGCCGGGGTCTATGGCATCTATATCGGCAACGACGACAGCGGCAGGATTCACTTTATCCGCTGACGATGATGGTCTGTGTCGTGCGCCATGCTTTGTAGGAGCGAGGCTTGCCCACGAAGGCGTCCTTGAAATCGCCTTCGCGGGCACGCCTCGCTCCTACAAGTTATGTGGCGTTTGTCAGGCCGGCGCCACGCCCTCGACGATGATCACCTGCGCCAACGCCGCACCCGCGCGGTGCCGCTTCGCCTCTTGATATTGCTCGGAGTGGTAGCAGGCGAGCGCCTGCTCGTAAGAGTCGAACTCAATCACCACGCTGCGCTGCGGCGTCTGCCGACCTTCCATCGCCTCGCTGCGCCCGCCCCTCGCCAGGATTCGCCCGCCGTACAAGGCGAACGCCGCTGGCGCGCGCTGGGTGTAGTGGCTGTATTGATCGGGGTCGGTGACATCCACGTGAGCAATCCAGTACGCCTTCATAGTGACCTCTCGGTTTATTTTGTATTATGGTATACCACATTACGTATCCATCAATCATCGAGAATCCCAGCATGGCCTTCAACAGCATCGAAGAAATCATCGAAGATTATCGCCAAGGCAAAATGGTGATCCTAGTCGATGACGAGGACCGCGAAAACGAAGGCGACCTGCTGATCGCCGCCGATTGTTGCACCGCCGAAGCCATCAGCTTTATGGCCCGCGAGGCCCGTGGTTTGATCTGCCTGACGTTGACCGATGAACACTGTCAGCGCCTGGGCCTGGAGCAAATGGTGCCGACCAACGCCAGCGTGTTCAGCACGGCGTTCACGGTCTCTATCGAGGCCGCCATCGGCGTGACCACCGGCATCTCCGCTGCTGACCGCGCGCGTACAGTCGCAGCTGCCGTCGCCTCCGACGCCGGTCCCGCCGACATTGTGCAACCAGGTCATATCTTCCCGTTGCGGGCCAAGGAAGGTGGCGTGCTGACCCGTGCCGGGCACACCGAAGCCGGTTGCGACCTGGCGCGCCTGGCCGGCCTCACACCAGCCTCGGTGATCGTTGAAGTGATGAACGATGACGGCACCATGGCCCGGCGCCCGGATCTGGAAGTGTTCGCGCGCCAGCACGGGCTCAAGATCGGCACCATCGCCGACCTGATTCACTACCGCCTCAGCACCGAACACACCGTGGTGCGCATCGGCGAACGGGAGCTGCCGACGGTGCATGGCGTATTCCGGCTGATCACCTTTGAAGACCGAATCGAGGGCGGCGTGCACATGGCGATGGTCATGGGCGATGTGCGCCGGGATGAACCGACGTTGGTGCGCGTGCATGTGATCGATCCGCTGCGCGATCTGGTGGGCGCGCAGTACAGCGGACCGTCGAACTGGACGCTGTGGGCAGCGTTGCAGCGCGTGGCCGAAGAAGGTCGCGGCGTGGTGGTGGTGCTGGCCAACCACGAGTCGTCGCAAGCGCTGCTGGAGCGGGTGCCGCAACTGACCCAGCCGCCTCGGCAGTTCAGCCGCTCACAGTCGCGCATCTATTCTGAAGTAGGCACCGGGGCACAAATTCTGCAAGACCTTGGCGTGGGCAAGCTGCGTCACTTGGGCCCGCCATTGAAGTACGCCGGTTTGACTGGTTACGACCTGGAAGTGGTTGAGAGCATCCCGTTTACCGAGTGAATCCAGATTTTTGATGGTGTTAATGAGCTTTTGTGGCGAGGGAGCTTGCTCCCGTTGGACTGCGCAGCAGTCCCATTGTTGGGGCCGCTGCGCAGCCCAGCGGGAGCAAGCTCCCTCGCCACAGGTAATTCATTGTTCGCTCCATCTCTTAACCAGCCAATATTTGAGTTAACCCGACCAAAAAAACCCACTTCTGCCTGATAGCCGGTAAGGCAAAGTGCTTGCACAAAGTTTGGAATACCATAATATGATATTCCATAGGCCGGACAAATTTGCCAAGTGCGCCCGCCAGGGACAGCACAAACAAAAGCCCTTGGCACGGTCGCCTTTAAGGCCCCGATGGACCTACTGCTCCCGATAGGCGGGCATCAACAACCCGCTCAAAAACACAACAAATGAGGGCGTGAAAATGGTGTTGAACAAAGGTGCAACTGCAATTCTTTTTGCAGGTTTATTGGCCACAGTCAGCCACGCGGCAATCGCGGCTGAAAGCGTCAACTTCGTCAGCTGGGGCGGCAGTACCCAGGATGCGCAGAAGCAGGCCTGGGCCGATCCGTTCAGCAAGGCCAGCGGCATCACTGTCGTCCAGGACGGCCCGACCGACTACGGCAAACTCAAAGCCATGGTCGAAAGCGGCAACGTGCAGTGGGATGTGGTCGACGTCGAGGCCGATTTCGCCCTGCGCGCCGCCGCCGAAGGCTTGCTCGAACCCCTGGACTTCACCGCGATCCAGCGCGACAAGATCGACCCGCGCTTTGTCTCCGATTACGGCGTCGGTTCGTTCTTCTTCTCCTTCGTCCTCGGCTACAACGAAGGCAAGCTCGGCGCCGCCAAACCCCAGGACTGGTCCGCCCTGTTCGACACCAAAACCTACCCCGGCAAACGCGCCCTGTACAAATGGCCGAGCCCTGGCGTGCTTGAACTGGCCTTGCTCGCCGATGGCGTGCCTGCCGACAAGCTCTACCCGCTGGACCTGGACCGCGCCTTCAAGAAACTCGACACCATCAAGAAAGACATTGTCTGGTGGGGCGGCGGCGCGCAGTCGCAGCAGTTGCTCGCCTCCGGTGAAGTCAGCATGGGTCAGTTCTGGAACGGTCGAATTCACGCCCTGCAAGAAGACGGCGCACCGGTCGGCGTGAGCTGGAAACAGAACCTGGTCATGGCCGACATTCTGGTGGTCCCTAAAGGCACGAAAAACAAAGCGGCGGCCATGAAGTTTCTGGCCAGCGCCAGCAGCGCCAAGGGTCAGGCGGATTTTTCCAACCTGACAGCCTATGCCCCGGTCAACGTCGACAGCGTCGCGCGCCTGGACTCGGTACTGGCCCCGAACCTGCCGACTGCCTACGCTAAGGATCAGATCACTCTAGACTTCGCGTACTGGGCCAAAAACGGTTCGGCCATCGCGACACGGTGGAACGAATGGCTGGTCAAATGAAAATGACGGCCGCGTCCCGTCCATCCACTCCGATCGGGAGCGCCGCTGGCGCTCCTGGCAAGGCGGCTGTGATGAAGCAAACCCCTTCGCTGGTTCAGCGTTGGCGCGGGGCCGGCAATCTGGTCCCCGCCCTGCTGTTCCTCGGCCTGTTCTTTCTGGCGCCGTTGATCGGTTTGCTGCTGCGCGGTGTGCTTGAGCCGGAACCGGGCCTTGGCAACTACCAGCAATTGTTCGCCAACTCGGCTTATGCGCGGGTCTTGCTCAACACCTTTTCGGTGGCCGGGCTGGTGACGTTGTTCAGCCTGCTGCTGGGCTTTCCGCTGGCCTGGGCGATTACCCTGGTGCCGCGCGGTTGGGGTCGCTGGATCCTCAGCATCGTGCTGCTCTCGATGTGGACCAGCCTCTTGGCGCGGACCTATTCGTGGCTGGTGCTGTTGCAAGCCTCCGGGGTGATCAACAAGGCGCTGATGGCCATGGGCATCATCGATCAGCCGCTGGAAATGGTGCACAACCTGACCGGCGTGGTGATCGGCATGAGCTACATCATGATCCCGTTCATCGTCCTGCCGTTGCAGGCGACCATGCAGGCCATCGACCCGAT
>Ga0066791_10000144_pt1 | contig 28393 bp, 32 predicted proteins | sample OrgsoiDNA2013051_FD_70944 | JGI IMG/M metagenome (GOLD analysis project Ga0066791, IMG submission 70944) | Permafrost soil microbial communities from the Arctic, to analyse light accelerated degradation of dissolved organic matter (DOM) -... | ecosystem: Environmental > Terrestrial > Soil >...
CCGATCTGAATCCAGCTGCCGGCCAGGCGCATCAGCATGGCCATGCCGACACTCAGCAGGATGAACGTGATCAGGATCCAGGTCGCTTCGCCGATCAGTTCGGTCAGGGTGCTGAGGAAGGGTTCGTTCATGCGCTTCAATGAAAGCGTCAGCAGGTACTCCAGCTTCTCCACACTTTGATCGGCCATGCCCAGGCAAACCTCGCTGACCACCATCAACACCAGCAGTTTGCTCAGGTCCTGGCTTTGCCCAACCTGGCCTTTTTCCCGGGCGTCACGGAGTTTTTTCGGCGTGGCTTTCTCGGTTTTTTCGCTCATGGCACCAGCACCAGATGCCCGAGCAAAAATTTGATATCGAGCAGCTTTTGCAGTTGGCCGTTACCCAGTTCCAGCAGGGTCGGCATGTACACCAGCAGGAACGCCAACCCGGCCATGCTTTTGGCCGGCATCGCCAGCACCGAGACATTCAGTTGCTGGGCGTACAAGCCGACGATGGCGAACGCCGCTTCGATCAACAGCAGCAGGCCGATAAAAGGCGCGGCATACAGCAGCGCGTGTTGCAGGGTCAGGTTTAGTTGACCCAGGAAAATATCCAGGCCTTGGGCGTTCATTCCCGGCAGCCACACGGTGGGTGGCCAGACTTCATAACTGTCCCAAATCACCTGGGTGATCAACGATAAACCGCCGGACAGAATCACCAGCATGATCAGCGTTTCCTGGAACAACTCGCCCAACGGCGTGGCGTCCGGCCCGAGCGACGGGTTCATCTGCCCGCCGCTCAGGGCGCCGCGCTGGCTGTCGAGCAACGCACCGACCGTGGCGAACATCCAGAACGGCGCGTACAGCAGCAACCCCAACAACACCCCCAGCACCGACTCCTTGAGCAGCAGCCCGACGATGGTGTACCAATTGTCGTTTTCCAGGGCCAGAACCCGGCCGATGCTCGGGGCCGGCACCAGTGAGATCGCGCAAGTAACGCCGTAGCGCAACGGCCCTTTGATGTGCTTGAAGCAGAACGCCGGGACCAGAATCAGGCACGGCAAAATCCGCGCGATGGCCAGGCCCATGCCGAGCATCAGCTCGAACAGGTGCTGGGCGTCGAACGGCATCAATGGGCGCCGCCGGAGCGGGCGATCAGGTCGAACGAGAGGTTGATGAACTGGATCAGTTCCACACCGATCCAGCGCCCGGTTGCCGCCAGCGTCAGGCCCACGGCGGCCAGTTTGATGCCGAAGGGCAGGGTCTGGTCCTGGATCTGCATCAGCGCTTGAAACAGCGAGGTGAGTACACCCACCAAAACCGCCACGCCGAGGGTCGGCGCGGTGAGGATCACCACCAGGAACATGCCTTGCTTGAACAGTGCCAATGCTTCCACGGTGGGCCTCACATATAGGAATAAAACAGACTGTCGAGCAGCCGCGACCAGCCCTGTACCAGCACGAACAGCAACAGCTTGAGCGGCAGTGAAATGGTCATCGGTGAAACCATCTGCATGCCCAGCGCCAGCAGCAAATTGGAGACGATCAAGTCGATGACGATGAACGGGATGTAGATCAGAAACCCGATCTGAAACCCGGCCTGCAACTCCGAGAGCACGAACGCCGGGATCGCCAGCAGCAGGTCGTTGCTGCTGGCTTTCTCGGCCATTTCGGCCGGCCACATGCGGTGCGTGTTTTCCAGCAAGTGGGCTTGCACATCGGGGTCGGTGTTGCGGCTCATGAAGCGCTGGATCGGCTCCATCACGGTGTTGGCGCTGACCTGGAGTTTTTCCGTGGTACCAATTTCCAGCGGGTTGTCGTGAACCCGTTGTTGAATCTCATGGGCGACCGGGGCCATGACGAACATCGTTGCGGCCAGGGCGATGCCATACATCGCCATATTCGGCGGTACTTGCTGCACACCGATGGCGTTGCGGGTGATCAGCAGCACCATGGAGATTTTCAGGAACGCCGTGCAGACGATCAAAAACAACGGGACCAATGACAACGCGCCGAGCAGCAGCGCGAGCATGATCGGGTTCATGCCCTCCATGATCATCGGTCGAATACCACGCGGGTAATTTGCAGGCCGAGGCGGCCGTCCACGTCCACCAGCTCACCGTGGGCGACGACCCGCTCGCCATGGCACAGGGTTGCTTCGCCGAGCGTCACACCGGCAACGTCCAGCACCGAACCCGGCGCCAGGCGTTGCAAGGCTTCCAGACTCAGGCTGACGCCGCCACTGCGCACCGTCAGGTCCAGGCTCAGGCCCGTTAGGGCCGAGGAGGGCGGGACAGGATCCTCGGTTATCGATTCGGCCGTCGGTTCCTCTTCAAATGTCTCGGCCAGTTCGGCCTCAGCGATGTCGCCGTCCATGACCGGCGGTGCGTCTTCATACAGTGCGTCATTGTCCATCGTGAAGGTCCTTTTCGCGGATCAGCCGCATCTGCAAGTTGTCGTCGAGTGCCAGGGCAGCGACGGTCCAGTGTCGGGCGCCCAACTGCAGTTGGCCGTTGCCGTCGCTGTCAAAACACGGCTCGGCGGGCAGTACGACATCGCCCACTCGTAACGAGCCCAATTGGTTAATCGTCAAAGTCAGGCGCCCCAGCACCACCGGGTAATGCAGCGGCCAATCCGCCGGCAATGCCTGTTCGATGGCCTGCCACGGTGCGGCGTCGAATATCCGCAGCAGCGTGTCGGCGGCGATGCTCAATACGCCGTGGGCGGTTTCGCCCGCCAGTTGCACGGTGATGCGGCAATCGAGGCGATCAGGCAGCGGCTCGTCGACGCCTTCGAGGGGTTCGAGCGGTGCGAACAGGCCGGCCAATGTCGGGCTCAGTTGTTGATTCACGTATTGCCAGTACCAAGGCTGCAACGGCCCGGCGCACACCACCGGTGCACTGCCAAACAGGCTCAGCAGCGCATTGGCATTGCTCAGGCGCAACAGGCCGCGGGCGCTGCCAAGGGCAACGGTTGCAGCGCTATCGATGGAAAGCATCGGGCTCAAGGTCAGCCGACCGTTGTCGCCTGCGTTGGAAAACTCCAGCCAGCGACCACGCCCCAACAATCGACTCGCGGCGGCGACGCTCGGCGAAACCTGGCGCAGTTTCAGCGGCCTCATGCGACACCCATCGACAGCTCGACGTCGTGCCCCAGTGCGTCGGCAAACGCGTTTTCACAGGCTTGATGGCGGGCACTCAAGCGCTCAAGCACATCACTGCGCTCAAAGCCCAGTTCGATGGCCCAACGGCTATCACGCTTGTTCGCCCGGACCTGCACCTTGCCCAGGTTGGGCATCAACAACGTGGCGCTGAAGGGCCGGTCGCCGTGGGACGGCAGTTGCAGCGCCAGTTCGTCGATCAACTGCGTCGGCACACCGTCGGCGGCGGCGAACATATTGAAACCGCCGCCACCCCCGGCACCGGACTGGTCGCCCTTGCCGTTGCCCGATGGCATCAGCAATTGCTCGAAGAACAAGCCGTCTGCATCCAGGTGGCGGGTGCTGTCGCGGCCTTGATTCAGTCGACTGTCAGCAAAACGACTGCGCTCAGGCTCGTTGCGCCGAGGCTGCGAATTGGCGGCCGGCGGATTGTCGGCCTGAGGCTGGATCGCCGCCGGCGCCGGTTTCTGTGGCGGGCGCGGGGCAGGGTGCTTGATCGGTGCGTTCAACAGCTCATTCCTCATTCAGGTTCTCGCTCATGCAGGCGAGTTTTTCCACGGCCCGCTGCCGGGCCTTGGCCTCCAACTGCGCTTGCTCGATCCGTTGCCGTTGCAGCTTGATGGCTTGACGCAACTGGCTGGCGTTCTGGCGGATGTAGGCGAGGCGATCGAGCATGCGGCGCTCCTTGTCGTGCCAGCGATCGACGTCGCTCAGTTCCATGGTTATTGCCAGGTGTGTGGCGGACAACTGCTGGCGCCGGACCTTCTGGTTGTCCCGTTCCTGAACCCAGGACTGTTCGGTTTGCAGCAGTTGTTGCTGCATGACCGTCAACTCGTCCTGCAACTGGCGCTGGGCACGCTCGGCACGGGCCTGACGGTGTTGACGAAGGGGCGTCAGCACTTTGATCAGTTGCTCCATGGCCACGCGGTCCGGGTCGGCTTCGAGGTCGTCGTCCATGCTCATTCCGGTAATTGCGAGGTGAGTTGCGTGAGCAGTTCCAGGGTGGTTTCCAGTGGCACCGGTTCGCGCAGGTCCTGGCGCAGAAAGTCATTGATCGCGTCGTTGAGTTGCACCGCGCAATCGGTGACCGGGTCGGACCCCGGCTGGTATTCCCCCAGGCGCAGCAGCATCTCCACTTGCCGATAGGCCGCCATCAAGCGACGCAGGCGATTGTTGGCTTGCTGGTGCTCGCGGCCGGTGACGTTGCTGAGGATCCGGCTGATGCTGGCGGGCACATCGATGGCCGGGTAATGCCCGCGCTCGGCGAGTTTGCGTGAGAGCACGATATGGCCGTCGAGCAGCGAGCGCACTTCGTCGGCCACCGGATCGTTCATCGAATCCTGCTCGATCAGCACCGTGTAGATCGCCGTGATCGAGCCGTTTTCGCTCATGCCGGCGCGCTCGACCAGTTGCGGCAACAGGGTGTACACCGACGGTGGCAAACCACCCCGGCCCAAGGGCTCGCCGGCCGCGATGCCGATCTCGCGTTGGGCGCGGGCAAATCGGGTCAGGGAGTCGATCAGCAACAAGACTTTCATGCCGCGCTTGCGAAAAGCTTCGGCGATGGCCGTGGCGGTGAACGCGGCACGGGCGCGTTCCATGCTTGAGCGGTCGGAAGTGGCACAGATCAGCACCGAACGCTGGCGCAAAGTGTCGTCCAGTTCATGGTCGAGAAATTCGCGCAACTCGCGACCGCGCTCACCGATCAAACCGAAGACGATCACATCGCAATCCATGTTGCGCGCCATCTCGGCCAGCAGTGTGGTCTTGCCGCAACCGGCCCCCGCGAACAGCCCAACCCGTTGGCCTTCGCCCAGCAGAATCGCGCTGTCGATGGCGCGAATGCCGGTGGGTAGCGCTGAGCTGATCCGTGGCTTTTGCATCGGAGGCAAGGCGTCGGCGATCACCGGGGTGGTGGTGCGTCGGTCATAAGGACCGGCAAATGCACCGTCGCCATCCCCCAGCAGCGGCCGGCCGAAACCGTCGAGCACGCGACCGAGCAAACTGTCGTCGACGCCGATGCGGTGGGCCATGCCCAGCGGCCGGATGCGCGCGCCGACCTGGATGCCGTCCGGCGTGCCCAAGGCACTGAGCAAGGTGCATTGCGTGGTGAAACCGACGATTTCGGCAAGCATGGTGCTGCCATCGGCCTTGCTCACTTCGCACAAGTCGCCAATCTTCGCCGCCGGCACCTGGCATTCCAGCAGAATGCCGTTGACTGCCGACACACGGCCACTGATCCGCACCGCCGAGCAGCTCGACAGTCGCGAAGTCTGTTCGCGGGTCCATTGCGCCAGGGCTGCATTCACCAGCGCACCTCGACATGTTGGTCGCCGTCGAACTCGATGCGCTGATCGTCGATGCGGCTCAGGCGCAGACCGTTCAGCACGTCGCCGATGTACAGCCGCTGGCCCTCGCTGGTGACCAGGTGGGCGTTGGTGCCACTGATGATCTGCACGATCACGAAGGGCAGGCCGGCACCGGCCGTGGCGACCTGATCGAGCAGCGGCACCGGCAGTTCGTAGCGCTCTTTGAAGCGTTGCAGCATCCGCTGATAAACCAGCAACGCGTCATCTTTCAGGCCACCCTTGAGGATCAGGCCTTCGGCGCTGTCTTCGATGCGCACGTCGGTCAACAAGCGATCGCTGAGCAACGCGTTGAGCTGACGACGTACCGCTTCGCGGGTGGCCAGTTTCACCTTCGACGCAGACGTGGCTCCGGGCGTTTTCGGCTGGCCGGCCGAGGTCGGCGCGACGATAGCGGTCGCGGGCGCGGTGATGGCCTCGGTTGACTGATTGGAAGCGCTGCGACTCAAGCCCCAGGCGCTGCCCATGATGCCCACCAGCACGCCGACAATGACCGCGCCGATACGGTCGAACCGCGTCGAGCGTGACGAAACTTTCTCCAGGGGCGGCGAATTTCCGGGGTTTTGCGGGTCGCTTTCGGTCTGTGCAAGCACTGGCACCAGCGGCCAGGCCTGCTCTGCCGCCGACAGGCACAACCAGACATTGCCCAGGGCAAACGTCTGGTTCGGCGCCAGTTCGGTCACCGTGCGTGCATGGCCTTCCTCGTCGTTGATCAGGCTGTCTTCGGCGTTAAGCCGCCAGCCGTCCTCGGTGCGGGTCAGACGGCAATGCAGGGCGGCGACGCCGGGGTCGTACAGCGCCAGATCGTGATCGGCATCGGCGCCGATCAGCCACTGTTCGCCAATCAATGGCAACGCGGCGCCCTGGTGCAGGCCGCTCAATACTCGCAGTTCAAACATCACGACAGTCTCCAGGCATCAGGCCGCATAGTCGTCCTCCAGCACTTCCTGGTCTTCTTCCAGGTCGAAACGGCCCATCACTTTCACCTCGGCGACGTTGCTGATCTCGGCGAAGGACAGCACCGGGACATGGTGGAATTCGTCCTGCAACAAGGTGCGTAAGGGGCTGCGCAAGTCCTGGGCCACCAGCAGCACGGCACGTTCAGCGGTGCGCAGGGGAAAGGCGATGCGCAGTTGCTGCACCAGTTGCAGGCTTGATTCATTGCTCAGGGCAAAGAAGGTTTCGGTCTGGGTCTGGCGCAGGCTGTCGCGCAGGATGCCTTCGCTTTCCGGGGTCAGCAGCCACACCAGCAAACCGTTGGCGCCGCAGTATTGGTTGTAGATCAGCGATTTGAGGGCGATGCGTACGTAGTCGGTGAGGGCGGTGATGTCGCGTTCGTGCTGGCCGTGTTCGATCAGGGTTTCGGCGATCACCCGGATCGCCCGCAACGGCACGCATTCGGACGCCAGCCGTTGCAGTACGGAAGAGAACCGCGCCAGTGGCAGCACTCGCTGCATTTCCTGGGCGAGTTCCGGTTGCTCGGATTCCAGCCAGCCGAGGATCGCTTTGGTTTCCTGCAACCCGATGAACTGCGGCCCGCAAGCCTGTAATGCGCGCTCCATGCGCTCGACGATCAGGGTGCTGGCGCTGATGGTTTCCACCGGGCTTTGTTGCAACTGCGCGGCGTCGGCCGGCAACCACAGCCATTGGCTTTCCTGACGCTCAAGGCTGCCGGCCACTGCGTGTTCGAATTGCCCGGCATCCAGAGCATCGACATCGATGGCGACGTGGGTCTGGTTGAACGTGGCCTTAAGCATCGGCACTTCATAGACCGAGAAACGGAATTCGTCCGGTGCCAGGTGTTCGGCGGTTTCGATGATGAACGACGGTAAGGTCAGGCCGTAATGCACCACCAGGCGATTACGCCGTTGACGGATTTCGCTGACCAGCGCGTCGATCTGCGCCCTGTTCTGCTGGGGATGGAACTGCAACAGAAACTGCCGGCTCGGGGTAAAGGTGCGCAGGTCTTCGTTGCCGTTGTCCTCCGGCGCCACGGCGACCGGTTGCTCCTGCGTGGATTTGGGTTTGGCGCGTTGCAGTTGCAGCACGCCCCCCAGGCTACAGATGATCGCGATCACGATGAACACCGCTGTCGGCATCCCTGGCATCGCCGCAAAACCAAGCATCGCCACCGACGCGATGATCCAGGCCTTGGGCTGGCTGGTGATCTGCTCGGCGATCTCGCGGCCGATATTGGCTTCCACGCCCGGATTGTCGTTGGACACGCGGGTGATGATCATCCCCGAGGTGACGGAAATCAGCAGCGCCGGAATCTGCGCAATCAAGCCATCGCCAATGGTCAGCACGGTGTACAACTGCACCGCGTCGCCAGCGGTCATGCCGTGCTGAATCACGCCGATGGCGATCCCGCCGATCATGTTGATCGCGACGATAATCAGGCTGGCAATCGCATCGCCGTTGACGAACTTCATTGCCCCGTCCATGGCGCCGAACAACTGGCTTTCCTTGCCCAGTTCCGAGCGTCGGCGGCGGGCTTCATGGACGCTGATCAGGTTGGCGCGCAAGTCGCTGTCGATGGACATTTGCTTGCCGGGCATGGCGTCGAGGGTGAACCGCGCGCCGACCTCCGCCACCCGTTCCGAACCCTTGGTGATCACCAGGAAGTTGACCACGGTGAGGATCATGAAAATCACCATGCCCACCGCCAGGTTACCGCCGACCACGAACTGCCCGAAGGCCTCGACGATGTGCCCGGCGTCCTGATCCAGCAGGATCAAACGGGTGGTGGAAATCGACAGCGCCAGGCGAAACATCGTGGTGATCAGCAACACTGAGGGGAAGGTCGAGAACGCAAGCGGGCGGGGCAGGTGCATGGCCAGCATGATCAGCAGGCAGGAAATACAGATGTTGATGGCGATCAGAATGTCCACCAGCCAGGTCGGCAGCGGCGTGATCATCATGAACACGATGGCGAGCACGACGAACGCGCCGACGATCTCCGAGCGACGCATGGCCGCCAGGGCGATCTGGTTCAGCACATTGATAATCCGTTCCATCAGGCGGGGCTCCCCTTGGGCAGGTCCTGCTCTTGGCGTGTGAGCTCCGCCATCAACGTCAGCAGGTTGCCCAGGGCGTTCTGTCGGGCCTTGAGATCGCGCCACAACAGAATGGGCAGCTGCTGCAGCATCGGACGCAGACCGTTGAGAAAAGCCAGTTGATGCTTGAGGTGTTTGCCGCCAATGAATTGCGCCAGTTGCAGCGTTTCATGCAGGTTCATGCCCTTGCCCGACAGCGTCAGCAGGTGCTTGAGGAAGGTCGGTGCATTCAACTGCAACGCCGGGTTCTTGCCGCGCATGCGGCCGAGCAAGTGCTCGCTGGTTTGCAAAAGGGTCGCGACATGGCGAGCCGTGTTCAGGCCGTGCATGAGGTTGCGCAATTGTTGCTGGGTGCTCGAGGGGCTCAGGGCTGCGAGGTCGTCGGCAATGGCGCCGCGCAGGTCGCGCAGGGTCGGTGCGAATTGCCGTTCGCCTTCTTCCTGGCCGAGCAGGGTGTCGATCAGGCTGGAAATGCTTTGCTGGCCGACTACGCCCGAGTAGTACAGGTCTCGCAGCGTCTGTCGGCGTCGCGGGTTGAGGCTGGACTTGGCAAAGGCCCGGGCGGTGTTGATGCCGGCCTGGGCCTTGTTGCCGTGTTCGCGACGCAGCAGCTTGAGTTGCTGATTCAGGTTGACGTGTTCGCCGCTGGCCCCTTCGTTATAGGCCTGGCGCGAGGCTGCTTGCAGCATCACGTGGGCCTTGGCGGCGTCGTCACCACTGAGTGCCAAAACTTGCGCAAGGGTCGGCGTCTGGTTCTTCAACTGCTTGCGCAGTTCCCGCGCCGCGCTGTCGAGGCCCTTGTCCTGGCTGCCCATCAGCAGCTGATAAAGCTCCCCCAGTTTGACGGCCTTGGACTGCAAGGCATTGGTGCTGGCCATCAAGTCGCGCTGGCTCAGGGTCCGGCTCTGCTGAATCAGCGCCGAAGCAAACCGCGTGACCTGTTGGGTCGATGTCCCCTGATTGGTCGGGGGTGTGCTCTGGGCAAGCAGTGCCGCCGACCTGACAGGCGTCGCCGGGGCCGGTTGCTGGACATGGGGAATGTTCGGAGCCGCGATCTTCATAGCGCATTTCTGTCAGGGATCATGCGCAGTGAGTGGGTCGTCCTGGCCATCCGGTTCCATGTCGGCGGCAAACGGAACATCTGTGCCAGATCCAGTATTGGATCCAATCGGCTTGTGCAAGAACTTGCACAGAAATCATCAGTAACGGTTTTAAAAATCGTTAAAAATCAAACAAGTACATAAATGTGTCAATTGGCATACAAATCGCTATAGCCCTGGGACATATCCTGAAATGGTTTATAGCGATGCTTTCCAGCAATTCGATGACCTGTCCAGCTCCTGTTTCCGGCCTCCGTCAGCTCAATACCGAGCAGGTGCACAAGCTGAGAATCTTCATCAAAAAAAAGGTGATGAACCTTGATGATGTGGAGGACATCCTCCAATGCACGTTTCTCGAAGCGCTGCGTAATGAGCATAAATTTCGCTACGACTCCCAGCCGCAAACCTGGTTGTGCGGCATCGCGCTGAACCTGATCCGTAACCACTTTCGCAAACTGTACAAACAGCCCTTTCAGGAAAGCTGGGAAGACCGCGAAGAGCTGGAGGTTAGCGATGGTTGCGACATTGGTGCGCAAGTGGATGATCACCGACAGTTGGCGCGCGTCGTCCTGGCGATTGGCGCGTTGCCGGTGACCATGCAGCAAGTGCTGCGGGTCAGCCTGGAAATGGACGGCAACTATCAGGACACCGCCTCGAGCCTGGGCGTACCCATTGGCACCGTGCGCTCGCGTTTGTCCCGGGCGCGGGAGCAACTCAAGCGCAGCGTGCCCTGTGTTTTTTGAAGCTCATTCACCTCAAGTTGGGAACCGCATGAGCCTGTCATGCCACACATCGGCATGTCCGACTGAAAATGGCTAACCCTCATGCGCATTTCCAACACTCCGTTCCCCGCAACCGCCTCTCCATTGTTGGGCGGTGACAAGCCTTCGCGGCCAGCGTTGGAGAATGCCAAACCTAATGGTTCGTCCGCGTCGGGTGGTGGCGTGCAGTTCGGTCAGCAGACCGGGTCCCAGACGCTGGCCAGCCCAGCCAAAGACGCTCAATCGCCGAACCTGTTGGGCCTGGTGATGAAGCGTTTGCTCGGTGGCGATGAAAGCACCACGCCCGCGAGCAAACTCACCGATACCACCCCGGCTACCCGTACTGCCGCCGTAACGTCGACGACCGATGCCACGGCGCCTTCGTCCAACCCGGCGGCGGCCAGCAGTCCCGAAACCCAGTTACTCGACGACTCGAAATACTCCTCCCCCAAGGAGCTCGAACGCTGGGCACCCCTGGTGGCGGACTTGCCGCCGGAGCAGCGGGAGCAAGCGGCCAAGGAACTCAATCGACCGATTGCCGCCGCCCTTATGGCCACTGAAAAAGGCCCGGATGCGGCCAAGGCGATGAAGTTCATCAACGACAATCCGGCCCTGAAAACCGCCGTCGATACCGGCAAACACGGCGGCAAGGCGGACGGCAAAATCACTGACGGCGACCTCAAGGCGTTTGCCAAGAAGATGCAAGGTGCGGCCGACAACGCTGACAAGGACCTGGCTAATTACCAGAAGGACCATCCCAATGCTGATCCTCAGTCGTTGCAGATGGTCCGCTCGGCCTCGTTGTTGCAGGCCAACGGTCCGCTGGCCAATGCTGCCGATCCCAAACATGCGGCCGGCGCGGAGGGTAAAACCAAAGTCGATCAGTACATGGACGCCGACGGCCTCAAGGCTTTGCAGGACAACAACCCCGGGCTCGCCGGACCGCTCAAACAAGCCTCGAAAACCTGGTCGCAGCCGGGCCTGCTCAACATGCTTGATCAGGGTGGACTCAAAGGCCGGGACCTGGCCACCCATGGCCCGGACAAGAAATTCGATGCAGCGAACATCAGCAACTGGATCAAGAACCAGGCTCCCACCAATGGCGGCGAGTTCGCCGGGATGCTCAGCGACGCAGCGACCCTGAATGCTGTCGCTGGCACTGATATCAGCAAACTGGGTAAAGAGGTTTTCGAGCAGCCGCAGAACTACACCGGCGCCGAGAAAGCGGCGGTGATGGTCAAGTTGCAACAGACCCAGCAGAGCGTTGTTGCCGGCTCCGATCTGCGCAAAACCGGCAAGACCGAAGACGCCTTGGCGGAAAAGATCGGCCAGTTGCAGGACGATCCCGATGTGCAGACCTACATGAGCCAGGCCATCCCCAGTCAGGAGCGAGCCCTGGTGGCCAGCGACCCGTCCCTGGAAAAAGCCGTGAAGGGCCAGTTGCAAAACGTGGTGAGTGGCCAGGCCCTGCGCAACGACATGAACAGCGCCGACAAGACCTCGAAAAAAGACGCCGCTCCCGACTACAGCGGCGCCATCGGCGGGCTATCGGCGCAACTGCAAATGCAGCAGGACTTGCTGGGCCCCGATGCCGACCTGCCGACGGCTGCGCAAGTGGTCGGCAACCAGCCCGATGTGCAGGGCAAGCTGCAACAGTCCTACGTCAGCAATTTCAGTGAGGGCGGTTCGCTCAAGCAGTTGCTGGGACAGAAAAAGGCCGACGCCGGGCAGTCCCTGCAAACCAGTGATGCGCAAAAAGCCGCCTATGACGCGGTGCTGCCACAGAGCTTCGTCCAGCGTCAGCAAGCGAGTTATGTGGACGCCACGGTCGGCCAGTTGCAGCAGTCGAAAAAAGGTCGCGAGTTACTCGAAAACGCCGGTGATGCGACAGGTCAGTCCGGCTCGGTTTCCGATGCCGTTGCGCCGAAAAACAAGGCCCAGCAAGTCAAGGATGCCTACGACAACACCAAGCAGGGTCTTTCGACGGCCAAGGATGGCGTTGATGCGGTGCGCAAATTGGCTGGCCGTGAAGCGTCGGCCGGGCTCGGGCGCATGGCCGGTTCTATCGGCGGACGGATTGCCGGGGCCGTTGCCGGTGAGGCAGCAGGGCTGGCGGCGGCTTCGGCCATCGGCGCGGCTGCCGGTCCTGTGGGTTGGGTGATCGACGCGGCCATGAGCATCGGTTTCGGCATCGCGGCGATTGTCGAGGCAGTGAAAAAGCACTCCGCGCAAAAGCAATTCGACCACAACGTCGATCCGACCCTGGAGCAGTTTGGAATTCCCAAGGCGCACTGATCGAACGTTCTATTTGATCTCAACGCTTCACTCCAACAAAAGGAATGTCCATGGACCCGTTATCTTCCAGCCGTACACAACCTTTGATCGATCGCAACGAGATCGAAATGCAGCCGCCCACATCCACCAACGCTGCCGCATCCACCAGTGCTACCGCAGCGATAACCAGTGGCGATCCGCAGGTCCTGCACGACCTTAAGACAAAAATGACCGAGCTGTTCAGGGGTGACCGAACCGATACAAACGGGGAAGCCATGGACGCGCTGGTGGAAGGGCGGGCCAACAGACTGCATGAATTGAATTATTCCTCCGCTGACGTCGATCGTCTGTTGGACAAGGCCGAACGTATGGACCGAGTGACGGTTCCGACCCAGGGCGCTGTCGGTGGCTTGCCGTTTGGTGTGGTCACCGTGGTGCTCGACAAAGTGCCAGGGGTAACAGCCGACGCCACCGGTAACCCGGGGTATACCGGTTTTATCGCCGGGGCGATGTCCGGCGCGGCCGATGTGGTGGGCGGTGGGGTGCTCGCTAAAACGACCGAAGATTCGCTGTGGCTCAAAGCGCCGGCTGACAAGCTTGAAACGATTATGGCTGACTCCCAAAAGGCCAAATCGGAGGCTCATCCGATCAAGCAGGCCGGGCAAAGCGCCCTGGCCCTCCAGACATTTTCCGTGCGTAACGTCGTTCGTCTGGGGGCAGCGGCAGCGCTCAATGCAACGGCCGGGCCTAAAGTTGCCGCTGCATTCGATACGGCCATTGGTTCGGCCGGCGGGATGGTGGCCGGCGCCGGGTATGCGGTGCTCATGCACAACAATCAAAAAGCCGCGGGACTGGTCGGCGGGGCGCAGTTGTTCGGGCGCAAAGACTGGGAAGATCAATTCAAGGAGCTGGACAAGTGCAGTCCTTCCCGGCCTTACATCAACGGCGCCAAGCGCGCCGCCAAATTCCCACTGGACGTTGCGACCGAGACCTTGAGCTCTGTGCGCAAGGTGTTTGAAGGCGGCAACCTCCTGACTAACGGCGGCGCGCTGGCTGGAGGTTTCGCGCTGACAGGCATGGCGCGTAACGCGGCCAAGCAGGCGGCACTCAATCAGGGGCTGCCGAAGGGGGCCGTTGCCGCGGCGGACCATGCGGTGAACGTCGCGGGTTCGGCGTTGACCTTCGCCGCCTACGGTGCTGCCGGTGTGCTGGCCGGAAAAGCGGCGGACAAAGGCGTCAAGGTTATTCAGGAAGACATTCCGCCCAAGGCTCTGAAGCTGGCCAAAAAAGTCCAGGATGGTATTGAGGAAGGGGCGAAGGATACGGGCGAATTTGTCGAGAATAACTATAACTCGGCCAAGAAAGGCTTTCAGGAGGCCGGCACTGCGATCAAGGGGGCTTATACCTCCGGTACGCAAGCGCTGGGTCTGCGCGAGCGTCGGGTACCTACCGGTGATGGTGCAGACCAGGTGTGATGGGGATGCCCCGACATGAAAATGTCGGGGCATCAGTGAGTTTGTCGCGTTTGTAAAAACTCAACGATCACCCGCGCAGCTTTATCGGGGGTCGCCTGAAGCAGGCAGTGCGGCGCCTCGACTTCGATCACTTGTACCTGCGGTTTTAGTTCGCAGATCCGCAGCGAGGCAGTCTTCGGCACCACCCGATCCTGGGTTGCACGCAGATAAACAGCGGGAACTTTGATTTGGGACAGTTGCGTCGATACATCGACTTTGAGCACCGATCGCAGTCGCTTGCGCATCACCGAAGGACTGACCTTGTTGATCGCCCGACTCAGTGCGGTGCGTAGGGCGGCGGTGGAAAATCGGCCGAGTAATAACGGGCTGAGCCAGCGGGTAGGCACCAGACCCATGGGCAGAATCTCGACCAGAAATCCCAGGCGATTGAACAGCGGCCGCGGGTTGCTGGCAAAGGTGCAGCAGAGCACCAGCCCGACCTGCCGAGGCAGATTCAAGGCCGTCAGAGCAATGGCGATCGGCCCCGAGAAGGATTCGCCCAGCAACACGAACGGCCGGTCAGTGGGCAGCGATTGCCTGGCAATGGCTTGCAGTTCCCCATAGTTCAACGGGATGTCGCAGGGGTAAGTCACCACAACGATGTCGCAAGCTTGCCCCATGGCCGCCACGAAAGGCTGGAACAGCTCACCCGTTCCATCCATTCCCGGTAGCAGGACCAGCGTCGGCAGGTTTGATCGGTTCATGTATTCCTTCCTTGGCGAATGGCCATTCTGCCCATTTGGTCCACATCACGCTTCGAAAAATCCCCCTTCGGTCTATGGGCAGATTTCCGGGTTTTGGACTACTACTGACGAACCCTTTTCCATTCCCCTGTCTGGAGCATTCAATGCTATCTCACTGGTTTCTTGCGGCGATCCACCTCTTGGCTGTGGCCTTGGGTCTTTGGGCGGTGCTCACTCGCGGCACGGCGTTAAGCCGCTTGGCCGCTGGAACGGCGCAGATTCGTAGCGTGCTGGTCGCGGATAACGTGTGGGGGATTTGTGCCGGGATTTTGCTGGTCACGGGACTGATGCGAGCCTTCGGTGGGTATGAAAAAGGCACCGACTACTACCTTCATCAGCCGCTGTTTCATCTCAAGATGACGCTGTTCGTGATCATTTTGCTAATGGAACTGGCGCCGATGATCACCTTGATCAAATGGCGGATCGCGTTGGGGCGTGGCGCTTCGATTGACCAGGGACGGGCGAAACTGTTTGCCCGGATCAGCCACACGGAAGCCCTGTTGCTGATGCTGATGATCATCGCAGCCACCGGCATGGCGCGCGGTGTGACCTTCGGCTAGCAACGCTGATTCGTCGGGTTTAAAGCGAATAGTCTGACAGCCAAGGCGTGGCCGACGCCGGTAGTATCGGCTTAACGAAAGGGGGGAGGGACAGGAGGCGAGTGCTCAGCAGAACGCCGAGCATGAATCTTTAGCCAGCCATTGCGCTGAAGCGAACGGGCTGGCTACTGATGCAGCAGGACTCAGGGGGTTTGTGGCTTGTCTGGTGCGGTCAGACCGGCCTGAATGCGCTGATAGATTTCTTCGCGATGTACGGCAACATCTTTCGGGGCGTTGATGCCAATCCGGACTTGCTGGCCGCTAACGCCCAGAATAGTGATCGTAATGTCATCACCGATATTTATGCTTTCACCGACTTTGCGGGTGAGTATCAGCATGGTCTTCTCCTTGATTGCTTGTAGGGCACCTGATTCAGACAGTGCAGAGGTCGGTGTAGTTATAGATTAGTGCGAAGTCTCACAGTTTGGGTGCCTCTTTCTGACGCGCAGATGCTGCATTAATTCCCAAGGCGTAACTATACAGAGGCCGCAACCATCATTCTCGTTGTTTTAAGGCCATTTTGCGGCACTCGGGAAGTATTCATGAATGTTAAAATCCGCGCTTTCAGCATTCAGAGGGAAACGTTGTGCGCAAAATGGCCTTGGTAATCGCAGTATTGGCGTTGGCGGGATGTGGTGAGGGCAAGGAAGCGAGCACTCAAAAGACGCCATCCAGCGCAGTTTCCGTACAGGCTTCAGCTCCTGTTCCGGCAGCCGGTCCGCAATGGGATCTCGAAGTGCGCGGCGAAACAACCCAGGCAGTCAGCGACCTCAGCGGCTGGTTGATCGAGCACAGCTTCGTTTCCAATGTGGTTCGGGAAAACGGCAAGGACCGGATCCTGCTCGGGCCGTTCGGATCCAAAGCCGAGGCCGAGGCGCGTCAGGCTGACTTAAACGCGGCGCTGACCAAGGCGAAAAAAATGAACATCGAATCGCTGATCATCGAGCGTCCGGCGGCTCAGTAACCGCACAACTGTTCAGGCGCCGTTCAGCAGCGACTCTTAAAAGGGGAGCTGGAGGACGTCAACGTGGACGAGGAGATCCTCAGGGGAACCTCCGAATCGGCCAGCGATGGTTTCTACGGCTGGGTCGCCTCTCAGCCTGATGGGCTACTGGCGCTACAACAAAGTCGGTGGTTAGAAACAAAAAAAGGCCTCGGGTTTAATGCCCGAGGCCTTTGTGTTTTCAGCGGTTGTTCAACCACAGGCTTTCATGTTTACCGGGCCGACAAACTCATTACCGCGACCCATCACGCAGGCCACGCTCTGGTTGCGCTGGCGCTCCCAGGCTTGCACCGGGTAGGTCTTGTTCCAGGCTTCATACAGTTGGCGATCCTGTTTGGACAGCTTCAAGCCGTACTGCTTGCTCATGTAGAAATACGTCCGGGCGATCATCCCGCGTATCGAAGGGCGCGGCATGACCTTCTTGGCCTTGAAGTCGACCTGCGTCAGGCACGAACCGTATTGGCCCGATTGTACCGGCAGCCAGCCAAAGCTGAAGTTGCTGCGGTCGCCATTCACCTCGCCGATGCTCGGCACCAGGTTGTGCAAGTCGGCCTCGGCCTTCTGATAAGTCGGGTCGTAGCGCGTGCAGTTTTTGCGTCCGCCCGACTGCCAGCATTGGCGCTGATGACCGATCTGCCAGGCGGGGACAATGTGTTCCCACTCGATGCGCGAGGCGCGCTTGAGGCTTTTGCGCGGCACATACCCACAGGCGGCGAGGTCCACCTTGTTACCGGTGTATTTGCAGCCGCAATAAAACTCGGTGGATTGCGGTGCGTAAAGCTTCCAGGCGACTTTCTTGGCTTCGTTGAAGGTGCGCGGAGCGCCAGCCTGGGCGCCCATGGCGATGAACAGAAACAACAAAGCAAAACAACGGACACTCATTGACTCAATCTTCCTTCGGCACAACCCAAAAAATCTGCACGCCGCCATCGTCGCGATAGGCGAGGGTGACGTTATCGTTCTCGTCGATTTCTTCGAGCAGTTGTTCCCACTCATCCACCGGTTCGTCAGGAAGACGGAAGATCAGGGCGGCTTTGGCTTTCTGGGCACTTTGGGAATTGATGATTTTTTGGACGCGAATGCCCATGCGTTGATAGGAGTCAGGAGAGGCGGAAGTGGTGGCCACAGGATTATCCTTATTAAGCTGTACGTGCATACAGTATTTAACTGTAAGCATTTTCGCAACTGCTTAAAATTCAAGAAAATCCTCTGACAGTGGTTTTTTCCGTTTGGTGTAAGACGGTCAGGATTTTTTTGTAGGACTATGACCCCTCGCCAGAGTGGCGAAGGGTGTAAGCGGTGCCCGACCGGAGCTGGTCGGGCGAGGGCGGATCAGTATTCCCAGAACATCCGTTGCAGCTCTTTGCTGTCATTGGTTTTGGTCAGCGCGACCATGGCCAGGATCCGGGCTTTTTGTGGGTTGAGGTCATGCGCTACAACCCAGTCGTACTTGTCATCAGGCTGTTCAGCGTTACGCAGTACGAAACCGCCGGCGTTGACGTGGGACGAGCGGATGATTTGCACGCCGTCCTTGCGCAGGGCCTGCAGGGTTGGAACGACGCGCGAAGACACCGAGCCGTTGCCGGTGCCGGCGTGAATGATCGCTTTGGCGCCCGATTGAGCCAGGGCTTTGTAGGCGACATCGCTAACGTTGCCGTAGGAATAGGCGATTTCGACGTCAGGCAGGCTCTTGATGGTTTTGATGTCGAATTCCGAATCTATGGTGTGACGCTTGGCTGGCAGACGGAACCAGTAGGATTTGCCTTCGACCACCATGCCCAGCGGGCCCCAGGCACTTTTGAAAGCCTCGGTCTTGATGTTGATCATTTTGCTGACGTCGCGACCGGACTGGATTTCATCGTTCATGGTCACCAGCACACCTTTGCCGCGTGCTTCTTTGCTGCTGGCCACGGCCACGGCGTTGTAGAGGTTCAGCATACCGTCAGCCGACATCGCAGTGCCTGGGCGCATGGAGCCGACCACGATGATCGGCTTGTCGGTTTTTTCCACCAGGTTCAGGAAGTAGGCGGTTTCTTCCAGGGTGTCGGTGCCGTGGGTGATGACGATGCCATCGACGTCTTTGCTGTCGGCCAGTTCTGCCACGCGACGACCCAGTTGCAACAGGTTGTCGTTGGTGATGCTTTCAGAGGCGATCTGCATGATCTGTTCGCCACGCACATTTGCCAATTTGCCGAGTTCCGGCACGCCGGCAATCAGTTGCTCGATACCGACTTTGGCCGCTTGATAAGTGGCACTGTTGGCCGCGCTGGCGCCAGCGCCGGCGATGGTGCCGCCGGTGGCGAGGATCACCACATTAGCCAGTTTCTGTTGGGTTTCGGCTTCTTTCGCTTGAAGGGCGGTCGGCAGGAGCAGCAGGAGGGCCAAAGCGCCCGGAATAAAAGTGTTGAATACAGATTTCATTATTTTCTCTCTAGTAGTGACGGTGCTGATGCAGGTTCATCTAGATGCGCCCCCGGCAGATCTGAACGCCTGGGGTGCACGAGTAGGAGCAGGATCTGTACCAGCCGTACTTTGAATGAGAAAAAACTTTAATCTGCTGATTTATATAGGTATTTTTGTGATTGTCGGGACAGGTTCACATCTTGTTGTCCGGGTTCTCGAACACGTTTGGTGTTTGTGTTCGGTTCTCCGAAAAAACCTACGACTTTCGTTGAGAAAATCGCCTTGCGAAATTTCAGACCGCTGCTAAAGAAATTCGCGTTCAGGTCGATGCTCCTTTAAAGGACCTTACTTTTTCAGGAGCTCACATGTCGTTATCCGTCGGTATTCCGAATGCTGCAGGCATCACAATCGGTGGCAAATCAGCCGCTACCATCCGAGCGTTGAACGAAGCTACAGCGGAGGCGGCAGATAAAGCGCTGGGTGTCAGCAAGGACGACGGTAAGCAAGTCAAGACAAGCGCCGTGGGCCTGGCATCGGGTGCAGATGCGCAGGAAGTCCCGGACAACACCAGTGTGACGGTGAAAATGCTGCTCAAGCGCATGCAAGAGCTGCAACAGCAACTGCGCGAGGAGCAGCAACAATTGGCGGCAGCCCAGGCGGCTTCTTATCCAACGCCGGAAGCCAAGACCACTGCGGTCATGGGTGTTCAGGGCCAAATAGCCGAAACCAACGGCGCTTTGATGGAGGTATCCGCCGCCTTGGTCAAGGAGATGTCCAAGGGCTCCGGTAGCGGGTCGGTGGTCAACACCTCGGCCTGATGTGATTGCCCGGTTTTTGCCAACCAGTACAAAAAATTGGTCGTTTCTGCTCGTTGACAAATCCCTGCAGGGTTCGCATAGTTCGGTCTACGCAAACGTTTGCGCGGCGTTCCCGATGACTTGATTCATCGGCGACGCCCTGAAGCTACGCCAGCGCAAGCGTTGCTCACAATAATCATAAGATCGGAGTGAACCCATGAAGCTGCCATTCGCTGGACGTCTTCTCGCTGTCGCTATGCTGGCTGCCGCATCCGCCGCTTTGCCCCTCTCTTCGGCTTTCGCCGACACCCCCGAAAAACCTAAAGTTGCCCTGGTCATGAAATCCCTGGCCAACGAATTCTTCCTGACCATGGAAGACGGCGCCAAGGCCTACCAGAAAGAACACTCCGCCGATTTTGACCTGATCTCCAACGGCATCAAGGACGAAACGGACACAAGTAACCAGATTCGCATCGTCGAGCAGATGATTGTGAACAAGGTCAATGCTCTGGTCATCGCACCAGCAGACTCCAAGGCTATGGTCCCGGTGCTCAAGAAAGCCGTCGATGCCGGTATTACCGTGATCAACATCGACAACCAACTTGATCCGGCCGTCGTCAAAAGCAAGAACATCACCATACCGTTCGTAGGCCCGGACAACCGCAAAGGTGCGCGTCTGGTGGGCGATTACCTGGCCAAGCAACTGAAGGCCGGTGACGAAGTTGGCATCATCGAAGGCGTGTCCACCACCACCAACGCCCAAGCCCGCACCGCAGGCTTCAAGGATGCGATGGAAGCGGCCAATATCAAGGTTGTCTCGTTGCAGTCCGGCCAATGGGAAATGGACGGTGGTAACAAAGTCGCCGCTGCAATCCTCAGTGAATACCCGAACATCAAAGCCCTGCTGGCCGGTAACGACAACATGGCCCTCGGCGCCGTTTCCGCCGTCCGTGCAGCGGGCAAGGCTGGCAAGGTTCAGGTAGTCGGTTACGACAACATCAACGCCATCAAGCCGATGCTCAAGGACGGCCGCGTCCTGGCGACCGCTGACCAGTTTGCTGCCAAGCAAGCCGTGTTCGGCATCGAGACTGCGCTGAAAATCATCAAGGGCGAGAAAATCGACAGCGGCACCAACGGTGTGATCGAAACTCCGGTAGAGCTGGTTACCAAGTAGTCCTTCTGGCGACACAACGGTGCTCGCCCGTCCGGGCGAGCGCATGGAGAGTTTTTTATGTCAGTTTGCGCCCCGAACGCTGTCCTCTCGGTCAGCGGTATCGGTAAGACCTATGCCCAACCGGTCCTGACCGGCATCGACCTGACGCTGATGCGCGGTGAAGTGCTGGCGCTGACCGGTGAGAACGGCGCCGGCAAAAGCACCTTGTCGAAGATCATCGGCGGGCTGGTCACGCCGACCACCGGCCAGATGCAATTCCAGGGTCAGGAATACCGCCCCGGCAGCCGCACCCAGGCCGAAGACCTGGGCATTCGAATGGTCATGCAAGAACTCAATCTGTTGCCGACGCTGTCGGTGGCGGAAAACCTGTTTCTCGATAACCTGCCCAGCAGCGGTGGCTGGATCAGTCGCAAGCAACTGCGCAAGGCTGCGATCGAGGCCATGGCCCAAGTCGGTCTCGACGCGATCGACCCGGACACCCTGGTCGGCGAGCTGGGCATCGGTCATCAGCAAATGGTCGAGATCGCCCGTAACCTGATCGGCGACTGCCATGTGCTGATCCTCGACGAACCGACCGCGATGCTGACGGCTCGTGAAGTCGAGATGCTGTTCGAACAGATCACTCGCCTGCAAGCCCGCGGCGTGTCGATCATCTACATCTCCCACCGCCTCGAAGAACTGGCGCGAGTGGCACAGCGCATTGCCGTGCTGCGTGACGGCAACCTGGTCTGCGTCGAGCCGATGGCCAATTACAACAGCGAGCAACTGGTCACCCTGATGGTGGGCCGTGAGTTGGGCGAACACATGGACTTGGGGCCGCGCAACATCGGCGCGCCGGCGCTGACGGTCAAAGGGCTGACCCGCTCCGACAAGGTTCGCGATGTGTCTTTCGAAGTGCGCGCCGGTGAGATCTACGGCATTTCCGGGTTGATCGGGGCAGGGCGCACCGAGTTGCTGCGCCTGATCTTTGGCGCCGATACCGCGGACAGCGGCACGGTCGCGCTGGGTTCTCCGGCTAAAGTCGTCAGCATCCGTTCGCCGGCTGATGCGGTCGGTCACGGCATCGCCCTGATCACCGAGGACCGCAAGGGCGAAGGCCTGCTACTGACCCAATCGATCAGCGCCAACATTGCCTTGGGCAACATGCCGGTGATTTCCAGCGCGGGCGTCGTCAATAACGGTGACGAGATGGCACTGGCCCAACGTCAAATCGACGCGATGCGCATCCGCAGTTCAAGTCCAACACAACTGGTGTCCGAGTTGTCCGGTGGCAACCAGCAGAAAGTCGTGATCGGCCGTTGGCTGGAGCGCGATTGTTCGGTGATGTTGTTCGATGAGCCGACTCGCGGTATCGACGTCGGCGCCAAGTTCGACATCTATGCCTTGCTGGGTGAATTGACTCGCCAGGGCAAAGCGTTGGTGGTGGTGTCCAGTGACCTGCGCGAGCTGATGCTGATCTGCGACCGGATCGGCGTGTTGTCTGCGGGGCGCCTGATCGATACCTTCGAGCGCGACAGCTGGACCCAGGATGATTTGCTTGCCGCCGCTTTTGCCGGCTACCAAAAACGTGATGCGTTGCTCAACGAAGCAGCGCCTAGGGATCTTCCATGAAAACTGCAGCATCTGCCGGTAAACGTAGTGGCAATTTTTACGGGCTAGGCACCTACTTGGGCCTGGCCGGTGCCTTGCTGGCGATGGTCGCGCTGTTCTCGGCCCTGAGCAGCCATTTTCTGTCGTATGACACCTTCAGTACCCTGGCCAACCAGATCCCCGACTTGATGGTATTGGCGGTCGGCATGACGTTCGTGTTGATCATCGGCGGTATCGATCTGTCGGTCGGTTCAGTGCTGGCGCTCGCAGCTTCAGCGGTCAGCGTGGCGATTCTCGGCTGGGGCTGGAGCGTCTTGCCCGCAGCGTTGCTCGGCATGGCGGTTGCGGCACTGGCCGGGACCATCACCGGTTCGATCACCGTGGCCTGGCGAATCCCGTCGTTCATCGTGTCCTTGGGCGTGCTGGAAATGGCCCGTGGTCTGGCGTACCAGATGACCGGCTCGCGCACGGCTTACATCGGTGATGCCTTTGCCTGGCTGTCCAACCCGATTACCTTCGGTATTTCGCCGTCGTTCATCATTGCCTTTGTGATCATCATCGTCGCCCAGGCTGTGTTGACCCGGACTGTGTTCGGTCGTTACCTGATCGGCATTGGCACCAACGAAGAGGCCGTGCGTCTGGCCGGGATCAATCCAAAACCCTATAAGATTCTGGTGTTCAGCCTGATGGGCTTGCTCGCCGGTATCGCCGCGCTGTTTCAGATTTCCCGTCTGGAAGCGGCGGACCCGAATGCCGGCTCCGGCCTGGAGCTGCAAGTGATCGCCGCTGTGGTGATCGGCGGCACCAGCCTGATGGGCGGCCGCGGTTCGGTCATCAGCACGTTCTTCGGTGTATTGATCATCTCGGTATTGGCGGCGGGCCTGGCGCAGATTGGTGCGACCGAACCGACCAAACGCATCATCACCGGTGCGGTTATCGTGGTGGCGGTGGTGCTTGATACTTATCGCAGTCAGCGCGCAAGCCGGCGGACTTGATTCATGGCAACGATCAAGGATGTGGCGGCACTTGCAGGGATTTCCTACACCACGGTGTCCCACGTGGTGAACAAGACGCGGCCGGTCAGTGAAGAAGTGCGGGTGAAAGTCGAGGCGGCGATCAAAAGCCTCGACTACGTCCCCAGCGCCGTCGCGCGTTCGTTAAAAGCGAAAACCACGGCGACCATCGGTTTGCTGGTGCCCAACAGCCTCAACCCGTACTTCGCCGAACTGGCCCGGGGCATCGAGGATTACTGCGAGCGTAACGGCTACTGCGTAATCCTCTGCAACTCCGACGATAACCCGGACAAGCAGCGCAGCTACCTGCGGGTGCTGCTGGAAAAACGCATCGACGGCTTGATCGTGGCCTCGGCCGGTGGCGATGCCGTGCTCGCTGAAGGTCTGGCGGGCGTGCGCACGCCGATGGTGATTGTCGACCGTGGCCTGGAAGGTGTGAATGCCGACCTGGTGCGCATCGACCACGAATACGGCGCCTACCTGGCGACCCGGCATCTACTGGAGTTGGGGCATCGGGACATCGCCACAATCGGCGGGCCGGCGGACACCAGTGTGGCGCAAATGCGTCTGGCCGGTTACTGCCGGGCGTTGAAAGAGGCAGGCGTCGAGGTGCCTCGCGAGCGCATGCTGGAAAGCGACTTCACCAGCACCGGCGGTTACAGTGCGGCCGCGATCCTGCTGGAAAAGAACCCGCCCAGCGCGATTTTCGCCGGTAACGACATGATCGGTATCGGTGTGCTGCGCGCGGCCGCCGAACGCAATATTCGCGTGCCCACAGAGTTGTCGGTGATCGGCTTCGATGACATCCAAATGAGCCGTTATGTTTATCCGGCGCTGACCACCGTGGGCCAGTCGATCCTGCAGCTAGGTGAGATGGCTGCCGAGGTGCTGTTGCGAAGGATTGCCACGCCGGACCTGGCCACTGATCAACGGATCGTGACCCCAAGTATTGTCTTGCGGGAGTCGACTGCACCGCTGGCTGGTGTGTTTGCTGAGTACCGCTAAACAAAAGCACCGCTGAAACCGAATTGATGAGTAATGATGTATGCCAGCAAAAGTAGTGGTAATAGGCAGCTTGAATATGGACCTGGTGACCCGGGCGCCACGGTTGCCCCGTGGCGGTGAAACGCTGATTGGTCAGTCGTTCACCACGGTCTCTGGCGGCAAGGGTGCGAACCAGGCCGTGGCCGCCGCGCGACTGGGTGCCAAGGTATCGATGGTCGGCTGCGTCGGGACCGACGCTTATGGTCAAGAGCTGCGCGGGGCATTGTTGGCGGAACGGATCGATTGTCAGGCGGTCAGCATCGTCGATGGCGCCAGTGGCGTGGCGTTGATTGTGGTTGATGACAACAGCCAGAACGCGATCGTGATTGTCGCCGGTGCCAACGGCGCGCTGACGCCGCCAGTGATCGACCGTTTCGACGCGGTGCTGCAAGCGGCGGACGTGATCATCTGTCAGCTGGAAGTGCCGGACGCCACCGTCGGTCATGCGCTCAAGCGCGGCCGTGAGCTGGGCAAAATCGTGATTCTCAACCCGGCGCCGGCCAGTCGTCCGTTACCGGCGGATTGGTATGCGTCCATCGACTACCTGATCCCGAATGAAAGCGAGGCGTCGGCCCTGAGTGGTTTGCCAGTGGACTCCCTCGACACCGCGCAAACCGCCGCGACCCGATTGATCGCGATGGGCGCCGGCAAGGTGATCATCACCCTCGGTGCCCAAGGCTCCCTGTTTGCCAACGGCACAGGTTTTGAGCATTTCCCTGCGCCGACAGTGAAGGCAGTTGATACAACGGCGGCCGGCGACACCTTTGTCGGCGGTTTTGCCGCTGCCCTGGCTTCCGGCAAAAGCGAGGCCGAGGCGATCCGTTTCGGTCAAGTCGCAGCAGCACTGTCGGTCACCCGAGCGGGGGCGCAACCTTCGATTCCTACTTTGTCCGACGTACAGGCCTTTAAAATCCCATGAAAAAGACACCTTTGCTCAACGTCGCGCTGTCGCGGCTGATCGCGTCCCTGGGTCATGGCGACATCGTGGTGATCGGTGATGCTGGCCTGCCAGTGCCGCCGGGCGTCGAACTGATCGATCTGGCGCTGACCCACGGTATTCCGGATTTCATCAGCACCTTAAAAGTGGTGCTCAGCGAAATGCAGGTCGAAAGCCATGTACTCGCCCAGGAGATCCTCGACAAGCAACCGACGGCCCTGGCGACACTGGAAGAGCTGAATGCCGAAGGTGCCTTGGGCCGGCGCGACTTGCTCAGCCATGATCAATTCAAGGTCCTCAGCCGACAGGCGCGGGCGATTGTTCGTACGGGCGAATGTCAGCCGTACTGCAACATCGTGCTGGTGTCCGGGGTGACGTTCTAACTTGCTGTAACCCTTTCTGCTTTCCCACGCACAAGGAGTGCGCTATGCACCGCTATGCTCAGAAACTGCATCATCTGCTCCGGAGTCTGCTGCTTTTGTCCCTGATTACCGCAACAAGCGCCCAGGCGGCGGAAAAGATCGACTTGATCATCGACACCGACCCGGGTGCCGACGACGTGGTCGCCTTGCTGTTTGCCCTGGCCTCGCCGGAAGAACTGAACATTCGCGCACTAACCACCGTCGCTGGCAACGTGCGCCTGGACAAGACTTCGCGTAATGCACGCCTGGCCCGCGAGTGGGCAGGGCGCGAAGAAGTGCCGGTCTACGCTGGCGCGCCGAAGCCGCTGATGCGTACGCCGATCTACGCCGAGAACATCCATGGCAAGGAAGGCCTGTCGGGTGTCACCGTGCACGAACCGAAGCAAGGCCTGGCCAAGGGGAATGCGGTCAATTACCTGATCGATACCCTTAAAACTGCCAAACCCCACAGCATCACCATCGCCATGCTCGGTCCACAGACCAACCTGGCCCTGGCGCTGATCCAGGAACCTGAAATCGTTCAGGGCATCAAGGAAGTGGTAATCATGGGCGGTGCGCACTTCAATGGCGGCAACATCACCCCGGTGGCTGAATTCAACCTGTTCGCTGACCCGCAGGCTGCGGAAGTGGTGCTCAAAAGTGGGGTGAAACTGACCTACCTGCCGCTGGACGTGACCCACAAGATCCTCACTAGCGACGCGCGCCTGAAGCAGATCGCCGCGCTCAACAACAATGCCGGCAAGATCGTGGGCGATATTCTCAACGAATACGTCAAAGGCGACATGGAGCACTACGGTATTCCGGGCGGCCCGGTGCATGACGCCACCGTCATCGCTTACCTGCTGAAGCCGGAGCTGTTCACCGGTCGTTCGGTCAATGTGGTGATCGACAGTCGTGAAGGTCCGACATTCGGCCAGACCGTCGTCGATTGGTATGACGGCCTGAAAGCACCAAAGAATGCTTTCTGGGTTGAAAACGGCGACGCTCAAGGCTTTTTCGATCTGCTGACCCAGCGTCTGGCTCGTTTGAAGTAAGCCGCAGACCCGCAGGTGCCAGCCTGCGGGTTTTACTCCCTTTCTGAATCCACCACGCCGGGGTAGTCGGCCGGGTATTTCTCGAATATCTGGGCGATGAACGACTGGGCGGCTTGTGTTCCCAGTTCCTTGACCAGTAGGTCGATGCCAATGATTGCCAACTCTTCCGGGCTGCCCGGGCTGTAGGAACTGTGGCCCTGTGCCCACTTGGCTTTGATGTCGGCGTCGATACTTACGGTGGTCATGATGGCGCTCGTGAAGTCGGGAAAGTCTGAGTGTCGAGTTAACCATTTTGCGCAGCGTTTGGCACTCCGACTTAGGCATGAGGGAAGGGCTATGCGACACTTGGCCTTTGATGGATTTTCAAGGACCGCGCTGTGCAGATCGATTTGAATACTCCCGACGGCTTGACCCTTGAGGCCGTGCGCCAGCTCCTGGCCTCTGCCAGCGACGATGAGCACACGCAGTTGCGGGTAACCAAGGGCGGCATCGCTTACATTTCGTCGGGCGTTGTCGGCGGCACTGATATCAATGGTCTGCTGTTTCGCCTGGAGACGTGGGCCAAGGGCTCGGGTTATGTGGGATTAGTCGCCGCCAGTGACGAGGTCTGGGTCATGCAGATCTTCAACGCGCTGAAAGAGAACTGGCCGAATCCGCTTTACGACTACATCGACGTCTATTGAGTGCTGTTCATATTCAGTCACGATTGAGTGATGAACGATGCTGCGACGCTCAGGCAAACTCGCTGACCGTCCAGATTGGGGGCAGGGTGACAGTACTGTCCGTGAAACCAAACGCCAGATTGGCGGTCGCACGATCTCAGCTTAACTATTTAAAGGAGGCTTCATGCCTTGGAAGCTCGCGTCATTGGGTACTTTGTTGGCCGTTGCCATGCTGGCCGGTTGCAGCACTCCCTCCACCGAGTCGACAGCAAAAGACCCTGTGGTGACCGACACCGGTCACAGCCGTTGTGATTCAAAGGCTGCAGAATTCACCATCGGCAAAAAGGCCTCGCCAGAACTGCTGGAGCAGGCACGTACTCGCGCGGGCGCGCAGAGTGCGCGGATTCTCAAGCCCAGCGATATGGTGACCCTGGAGTATCGCTCCGATCGCTTGAACCTGAACACTGACGACAACTTGGTGATCACGCGCATCAACTGCGGCTGATACCGTCAGGCTTTTGTTTCGCCCATAAAAAACCCCGTCACATGGACGGGGTTTTTTTAGTGCGCCAGAAACTTACTCTGGGCGAACTTGTGCAGCTTGCATACCCTTTTGGCCTTTCTCAGCCACGAAGGAAACGGTCTGGCCTTCTTTCAGGCTTTTGAAACCGTCGCTTTCGATAGCTTTGAAGTGTACGAACAGGTCGTCACCGCCACCTTGAGGAGTGATGAAGCCGAAGCCTTTTTCATCGTTGAACCATTTA
>Ga0066791_10000149_pt1 | contig 28201 bp, 26 predicted proteins | sample OrgsoiDNA2013051_FD_70944 | JGI IMG/M metagenome (GOLD analysis project Ga0066791, IMG submission 70944) | Permafrost soil microbial communities from the Arctic, to analyse light accelerated degradation of dissolved organic matter (DOM) -... | ecosystem: Environmental > Terrestrial > Soil >...
CAACGGTCTCCGATGAGCCCCCTGTGAAAGCTTAGTGGGCGATCACAGGGGGCGGCGGGGGGAGCCATTTCATTATTTGATCTCTGGCGCGCACAAGATGCGTGCCTACCGCTGATCCCCTGTGGCAGCGGGCTTGCTCGCGAATGGGGCGACGCGGTCTATCAGTTCGCCAAAGGCTGTGGATTCAACCAACCGCGAACCCGGCGAAACAGCTGTTCTTGCTCAGCCTTGGTGTTGCCCGGCAACGCCTTGAGCGAGACCTGGCTGAACGCTGAAGTCTTCAAACGTTTGCTGGCCTGCAAGCGTTCCAGCGCCGCACTACGATCCAGCGGCTTATCCATATAGAAGAGGTCGGCGGTCGGCAGCTTCAAGGTCGGCGTCACCTCGGCCAGTGGAGGCTTGCCTGTTACCGGCGTCTGCGCCGCAATCATCACAAACTTCTCCACTTGTGCCGTCTGCTTCTCACTCAGGTAACGCGCAGCCCAATATGCCCCAGTGCCGTGCCCCAGCACCACAATGCGGCGAGCGCTTTGCTGTTCTGCGAAAGCGATGGCAGCGTCGATGCGGGCGAAGATTCGCTCGGCGTCGGCTTTGCTCTGTTCTTCGGTGGTCTCGGCGATGACTTTGTCTGCAACCTCCGCTTCGCCACCGGTTGCCTGTTCGATAGGCGGGGCGGTGGTCGAGTCTTTGCTGGCGGCTTCAGCCGTTTTGGGCGCGGGCGCTGCTGAGACGATACGTGGCGCAATGGCATCGCTTTGCAGGTCGGGCAAGGTGATACTCAGGCTGCTCCACTCGACGTCCGGCAATTTGTTACGCAAAGGGCTAATGACTTGCGGCCAGTCAACGGTTTCGCCAGCGCCGGGGATGATAATCACCGCGCCTTTGGGCTCGGCGGTATTGGCCGGCTTCCACAAGGCGAGAAAGGAGTCGGCCCCGGCCTGAAGTTGTTGCTGTTCCTGGGCGGGGAGTTGTCGCTCAAGTGCCGTCGCTTCTTCCTGACTACGCTCAAGCAGCGGCTGACGCTCGACCGGTTTTGCTTCGGCGGGTTTTCCCGCAGCGGCAGGTGCAGGGTCGGCGGCCTCGACGGAAAAGGCGCAAGGCAGGATCAGCGACAGGCACAATGCTGGCAGTGCCAGGCGGTAGACAGGGGGCATCGGATATTCCAGGCCAGAAGTTATTCCGGCAGCCTAATGGGTTGATCAGTATTTGTCAGTGTGTGGGACTTCAATGATGCGTTTTCGCTGCCTGTGGGTTATCGGCTGTTTGTGGTTTCCCTTGATGAGTTGGGCGGCGCCCACGTCCCCGGCGCACGTTGCCCAGTTGTCATCGGCCCAGCAGCAATGGTTGGCGCAGCACAACGAATTGAGGGTCGGGCTGGTGTTGCAGGCGCCGTATGCGCAATACGATCGGCGCTTGCAGCGTTTGTCCGGGGTTAACGTCGAATTGATGAAGTGGCTGGCCAAGTCGCTCAAGGTCGAGCTCAGCTGGCGCAACTTCCCCGACGTCGAGCAACTGGAAGCAGCGGTGCGCGACGGTGAAGTCGATATCGCCCCGGGGCTGACCCAAACCCCCAGCGGGCTGCGGCTTTGGCAGTTTTCCGATCCGTACATGCGCGTGCCGCAACTGGTGGTCAGTGACCAGAAGAGCACCGGCGTGGTGGAGCTGGAAAAACTCGACAGCCAGACCCGCGTCGCCGTGCGCATGCCCAGTGCCACGGCCGATTATCTGCGCGGCAATTATCCGCATCTGAACCTCCAAGGCGTACCGATCGAGCGCCAGGCGTTGCAGTTGCTGTTGAGTCAGCAGGCCGTTTACGCGGTGATTGATGAGGCGCAACTGGGGCGCTTGTCGGCCGAGCCCGAATTTGCCGGGTTGGTGGTGGTGGGCGACATTGGCTTGCCGCAACTGCTGCGGGTGGCCACGCGCCGGGACTGGCCGGAGCTGGCCGGTATCGTCGAAAACGCGCTGCGGGCGATTCCGGCCAAGGATCTGGAGCAACTGCACAACCAATGGCTGCAACCGAAGTACCCGCGGTTGTCCGAGTCCCCGGGGTTCTGGCAAAACCTTTGTCTGCTGCTGACGGTGTTGCTGCTGAGCAGCATGGCCATCGTGTTTTGGCAGCGACGTCAGCAACATAGCCTGGAGCAACGGCTGCTGGCGGCGCGGGAAGACATCGCTTTGCGCGAAGCCAGTGAAGAAGCCCTTCGGTTGACCCAGTTTTCGATTGATCAAAGTACGGTCGGCATTCTGTGGGTCAACTGGGACAGCCATGTGCGTTACGCCAATCGCGCCGCCGAATCGATGCTCGGCTATCCGGCGGGCGGGATCATCGACCGTCCCTTGATCGACTTCGAACCCGGCCTGCACATGGACCGCTGGCTGAACCTGTGGAAAAGCGCGCGGGCCAGTGAGGAAGCACCACAAAGTTTCGAAACCAATTGTGTAAGGGCCGACGGCCGCATTTTGCCGGCGGACGTTTCGCTGAGTTTCTTGCGTTTTCGCGACGGCGAGTACTTGGTGGTCTACCTCAATGATGTCACCGAGCGCCGTCGGGCGCTGGCCGCGTTGCAGGAAAGCGAGGCGCGGTTGCAAGGGATCGCCGCCAACGTTCCCGGATTGGTCTTTCGTCTGGAGCGGGCGCCGGTGACCGGGCAAATCGACTTTGCCTACATCAGTGAAGGCAGCGAGAGCCTGGTCGGCTACTCGCCAGCGACCCTGGCCCATCGGGATAAAGGCCTGCGCAGCCTGGTGCACCCGGACGACAAGGCCAGTTATCACCGGACTCAGGATCACGCGCTGGACACCGACAGCGACTGGTCCTGGCAGGGACGGATTCTTACCCGCTCAGGTGAACAGCGCTGGGCCGAGATCAAAGCGATCACCCGGCGGCTGGAGGGCGGGGCGTATGTCTGGGACGGGATCGTCTGGGATATCAGCGAAAGCAAGCGCATCGAACTGGAACTGGCCAGCTCCCGTGGGCAACTGCGTGAGTTGTCGGCGCATCTGGAGAGCGTGCGGGAAGAGGAAAAGGCCCGCATCGCTCGGGAAGTTCACGACGAACTGGGCCAGATGTTGACCGTGTTGAAACTGGAAACCTCCATGTGCGAACTGGCCTACGCCCAGCTCGATCCGGGGCTGAACGAACGCTTGAACAGCATGAAGCGGCTGATCGCTCAGTTGTTTCAACTGGTGCGTGATGTGGCCACGGCGCTGCGGCCACCGATTCTCGATGCAGGGATCGCCTCGGCCATTGAATGGCAGGCCCGGCGTTTTGAGGCTCGCACCCAGATCCCGTGCCTGGTGCAGGTGCCGGAGAATCTGCCGGTGCTCAGCGATGCCAAGGCGATTGGCTTGTTCCGGATTCTTCAGGAAGCACTGACCAATGTCATGCGCCATGCCCAGGCGCATACTGTCGAACTGACATTGGCATTGGACGGCAACCAGTTGTGCCTGACCGTCAGCGATGATGGCGTAGGATTTGTTCCCGCTACAGGTCGGCCGACATCCTTTGGCGTGGTGGGTATGCGTGAGCGGGTGTTGATCATGGGCGGGCAGTTGTCGCTTGAAAGTGAGCCGGGGGAGGGCACGACACTGAGTGTGCGTGTGCCGGTGGCTGAGGCCTGATGGTTTTGTGGTGTTTGGGCTGACGCTTTCGCGAGCAAGCCCGCTCCCACAGGGATTTGTGTTGTTGCACAGATAGCTGAACCCCCCCCAGCTCACTGTGGGAGCGGGCTTGCTCGCGAATGATCTTGGCTCTGAAATAAGAAGAATGGAGAAGCTTGTGATCCGTGTACTGGTAGCCGAAGACCACACCATCGTCCGCGAAGGCATCAAGCAATTGATCGGCCTGGCCAAGGACTTGCTGGTGGTGGGGGAGGCGAGTAATGGCGAGCAACTGCTCGAGACCTTGCGTCATGTGCCCTGCGAAGTGGTGTTGCTGGACATCTCCATGCCCGGGGTCAATGGCCTGGAGGCTATTCCACGGATTCGCGCGCTGAACAATCCGCCGGCGATTTTGGTGTTGTCGATGCACGATGAAGCGCAAATGGCCGCCCGTGCATTGAAGGTCGGCGCTGCCGGCTATGCGACCAAGGACAGCGATCCGGCACTGCTGCTGACGGCAATCCGCAAAGTGGCGGCGGGCGGGCGTTACATCGACCCGGACCTGGCTGACCGGATGGTTTTCGAAGTCGGCCTGACCGATTCACGGCCGCTGCACTCCTTATTGTCGGAACGCGAGTTTTCGGTATTCGAGCGTCTGGCCCAGGGCGCGAACGTCAACGACATCGCCCAGCAACTGGCCCTGAGCAGCAAAACCATCAGCACCCACAAGGCACGGCTGATGCAGAAACTCAACATCACTTCCCTGGCGGAACTGGTGAAGTACGCGATGGAACACAAACTCCTCTGAGCTTCACCGCAGTCCAATGTGGGAGCGAGCTTGCTCGCGAAGGGGCCGTGTCAGTCGACATCAATATTGCCTGATACACCGCTTTCGCGAGCAAGCCCGCACCCACAGGAATCGTGGTGACATGTCCATTTGCGACATCCTGAAAACCTGTTTTTGCCTGTTCTTGCGGCTTGCCGCTTGAAACTCGCCGCTGCTCTATCCAATCCCGCCATCCGTGTAGGGCAATCCCTACCCCCAACCTTCCATCCGGCTGAGGCGATTCTCTCCTGCGCCCCGATTTGCGTGGTCCTCAGCGTCCACTAGGCTTAGCCCACAAGCAGTCATCAACAACAAAGGTGTGGGTATGAGCCAGGTCGATTCAAGTGCAGGGGCCAATGACATTCTGGTCAGCTTTCGTGGAGTGCAGAAGAGCTACGACGGCGAGAACCTGATCGTCAAAGACCTCAACCTGGATATTCGCAAAGGCGAATTCCTCACGTTGCTCGGGCCGTCCGGTTCCGGCAAAACCACCAGCCTGATGATGCTCGCCGGTTTCGAAACCCCGACTGCCGGTGAAATCCTGCTGGCCGGGCGTTCCATTAACAACGTGCCGCCGCACAAACGCGACATCGGCATGGTGTTCCAGAACTACGCCTTGTTCCCACACATGACGGTGTCCGAGAACCTCGCATTCCCGCTGACCGTGCGCGGCTTGAACAAAAGCGACGTCAGCGACAAGGTAAAAAAAGTCCTGAGCATGGTTCAGCTCGACGCCTTCGCCCAGCGTTACCCGGCGCAACTGTCCGGTGGTCAGCAACAGCGTGTGGCCCTGGCCCGCGCCTTGGTGTTCGAGCCGCAACTGGTGCTGATGGACGAACCTCTCGGTGCGCTGGATAAACAACTGCGTGAACACATGCAGATGGAAATCAAACACCTGCACCAGCGCCTCGGCGTGACCGTGGTCTACGTGACCCACGACCAGGGCGAAGCCCTGACCATGTCCGACCGTGTGGCGGTGTTCCACCAGGGCGAAATCCAGCAGATCGCCCCGCCGCGTACGCTCTACGAAGAACCGAAAAACACCTTCGTCGCCAACTTCATCGGCGAGAACAACCGCCTCAACGGCCGCTTGCACAGCCAGACCGGCGACCGCTGCATTGTCGAACTCGGGCGCGGTGAAAAGGTTGAAGCCCTGGCGGTCAACGTCGGCAAGACCGGCGAACCCGTCACGCTGTCGATTCGCCCGGAACGCGTGAGCCTCAACGGTTCGAGCGAGTCCTGCGTCAACCGCTTCTCAGGGCGGGTGGCGGAATTCATCTATCTGGGCGACCACGTCCGGGTTCGCCTGGAAGTCTGCGGCAAGACCGACTTCTTCGTGAAACAACCGATTGCCGAGCTCGATCCTGCGCTCGCGGTCGGCGACGTGGTTCCGCTTGGCTGGCAGGTCGAACACGTTCGCGCGCTCGACCCGCTTTTAGAGGCGAACTGATCGCCCCCCGCAATACCAACACCAACCCTGCACGTGGAGAGAACAATAAATGTTGAGATCCCTGAAATTCACCGCCCTGGTCGTGGGCATGATGGGTGCGGCACACGCGATGGCCGCGGGTCCGGACCTGACCGTGGTGTCCTTTGGCGGGGCGAACAAGGCTGCGCAGGTCAAAGCCTTCTATGCACCGTGGGAAGCGGCCGGCAACGGCAAGATCGTCGCGGGCGAGTACAACGGCGAAATGGCTAAGGTCAAAGCCATGGTCGACACCAAGAGTGTGTCCTGGGACTTGGTAGAAGTTGAGTCGCCGGAACTGTCCCGTGGTTGCGACGAAGACATGTTCGAACCGCTGGATCCGAAGCTGTTCGGCAAAACCGAAGACTACGTCAAAGGCGCTATTCAGCCTTGCGGCGTGGGCTTCTTCGTCTGGTCAACTGTGTTGGCCTACAACGCCGACAAGCTGAGCTCGGCGCCGACCAGTTGGGCGGATTTCTGGGATACCAAGAAATTCCCTGGCAAGCGCGGCCTGCGTAAAGGCGCCAAGTACACCCTGGAATTCGCACTGATGGCCGACGGCGTTGCGCCGAAAGACGTCTACAAAGTGCTGGCCAGCAAAGACGGCCAGGACCGCGCGTTCAAGAAACTCGATGAGCTCAAGCCAAGCATTCAGTGGTGGGAAGCCGGCGCACAGCCGCCGCAATACCTCGCTTCCGGTGACGTGGTCATGAGCTCGGCTTACAACGGCCGGATCGCTGCGGTACAGAAAGAAAGCAACCTGAAAGTCGTGTGGAACGGTGGCATCTACGACTTCGATGCATGGGCCATTCCAAAAGGCCTGGATAAAGCCCGTGCCGAAGCGGCGAAGAAATTCATCGCTTACTCGGTCATGCCGCAGCAGCAGAAGATCTACTCGTCAAACATCGCCTACGGCCCGGCCAACATCCAGGCCGTACCGTTGCTGGACAAGGACGTGTTGAAAGACATGCCGACCACCCCGGAAAACATCGCCAACCAGGTGCAGATCGACGTCAGCTTCTGGGCTGACAACGGCGAGCAACTGGAACAGCGCTTCAATTCCTGGGCTGCGAAGTAACTAGAGGGCTCGCCCTCCTGTGAGGGCGAGCTTTTGTGGCGAGGGAGCTTGCTCCCGCTTGAGTGCGCAGCACTCACAAAATTGGAAGTTGTTAACGGAATTTTGGGGCCGCTTCGCAGCCCGGCGCGAGCAAGCTCGCTCGCCACAAAAGCTCACTCCCACATTATCGATTGATCAAAGATTTCCGGAGTACGCCATGGCTATCGCCGTTCCCCTGAACGCGGGCACTGACCCCACCTTGAAGCAGCGGCTCAAGCACGCCGAGCGGATCAATCGCTGGAAGGCCCAGGCCTTGATTGCGCCGTTGGTGCTGTTTCTGTTGCTGGTATTCCTGGTGCCGATCGTGGCGCTGCTCTACAAAAGCGTCGGTAACCCGGAAGTGGTCGGCGGCATGCCGCGCACCGTGACGGCTATCGCCGGTTGGGATGGCCGTGGCCTGCCCGCTGAACCGGTTTACAAGGCTGCCAGCGAAGACCTCGCTGAAGCCCGCAAGAATCAGACTTTGGGCGACCTGTCCAAGCGCTTGAACATGGAGTTGGCCGGCTACCGTAGCCTGTTGACCAAAACCGCCCGCGCCTTGCCGTTCGCCACTGAGCCGGCTTCTTATAAAGAAGCGCTGGAAGCCCTCGACGAACGCTGGGGTGACCCGGCCTATTGGCAGGCTGTGCGTCGCAACACCAGCAGCATCACGCCGTATTACTTGCTGGCGGCGGTCGATCACCGCATCGACGACCTCGGCGAAGTGGCCCCGGCCACCCCGGATCAGGCGATCTATCTCGACATCTTCGCCCGCACGTTCTGGATGGGCCTGGTCATTACCGTGATCTGCCTGTTCCTGGCGTATCCGTTGGCGTATCTGTTGGCGAACCTGCCATCGCGCCAAAGCAACCTGCTGATGATTCTGGTGTTGCTGCCGTTCTGGACCTCGATCCTGGTGCGCGTTGCCGCGTGGATCGTGTTGCTGCAATCGGGCGGGCTGATCAATAGCGGCCTGATGGCCATGGGCATTATCGATAAGCCGCTGGAGCTGGTGTTCAACCGCACCGGGGTTTACATCTCGATGGTGCACATCCTGCTGCCGTTCATGATTCTGCCGATCTACAGCGTGATGAAAGGCATTTCGCCGACCTACATGCGAGCCGCGATTTCCCTCGGTTGCCACCCGTTCGCCAGTTTCTGGCGGGTGTACTTCCCGCAGACTTATGCCGGTGTCGGCGCCGGTTGCCTGTTGGTGTTCATACTCGCCATCGGCTACTACATCACCCCGGCCTTGCTGGGCAGCCCGAACGATCAGATGGTCAGTTACTTCGTCGCCTTCTACACCAACACCAGCATCAACTGGGGCATGGCGACCGCGCTCGGTGGGCTGCTGCTGTTGGCGACCGTGGTGCTGTATCTGATTTACAACTGGCTGGTGGGCGCCAGTCGCCTGCGCTTGAGCTAAGGGGAGAACGAAATGCTGAGTCCTTATATGTCGCCCATTGAACGGGTGTGGTTCTACAGCTTGCGCACGCTTTGCGGGCTGATCCTGCTGTTCCTGATCCTGCCGGTGCTGGTGATCATTCCGCTGTCGTTCAACTCGGGCAGTTTCCTGGTGTACCCGTTGCAGGGTTTCTCGCTGCACTGGTATCAGGACTTCTTCGCCTCGGCGGAATGGATGCGCTCGCTGAAGAACAGCATCATCGTCGCCCCGGCGGCCACGGTGCTGGCGATGGTCTTCGGTACGTTGGCGGCGATTGGCCTGACCCGCGGTAACTTCCCGGGCAAGGCGCTGGTGATGGCGCTGGTGATTTCGCCGATGGTGGTGCCGGTGGTGATCATTGGTGTGGCCAGCTATCTGTTCTTTGCGCCGCTGGGATTTGGCAACAGCTATACCTCGCTGATAGTGGTGCACGCGGTGTTGGGCGTGCCGTTTGTGATCATCACGGTATCGGCGACCTTGCAGGGGTTTAACCACAACCTGGTGCGGGCCGCTGCGAGCCTCGGTGCTTCGCCGCTGACGGCATTCCGTCGGGTGACCTTGCCGTTGATTGCGCCAGGTGTGATCTCCGGGGCGTTGTTCGCCTTCGCCACCTCGTTCGATGAAGTGGTGGTGACGCTGTTCCTCGCCGGTCCTGAACAAGCGACCTTGCCACGGCAGATGTTCAGCGGCATCCGCGAAAACCTCAGCCCGACGATTGCTGCCGCTGCGACGCTGCTGATTGCCTTCTCGGTGATCCTGCTGCTGACCCTGGAATGGTTGCGTGGCCGTAGCGAGAAGCTGCGTACTGCGCAGGTCTGAAGCAACACACCGATTAACTGTGGGAGCGAGCTTGCTCGCGATAGCGGACTGTCAGTCGACATCAATGTTGAATGTCAGTCAGTCATCGCGAGCAAGCTCGCTCCCACATTGGTTTTGTGCGGTGTTCGAGATCTCTGGTCATTCATTGCCTGAATAACAGACAAACCCCAATCCCCAGCTACTATTGTGCCCAGCTCCCCTAGCGATAAGAGGCTGCGCACATGAGTCTTTCCTCTTTCAAAATTGCCCACAAACTGATCACCGGCGCCGGTGCCATCGAGCAACTGGCGGCCGAGCTGACACGCCTTGATGTCGACAACCCACTGATCGTCACCGACGCCGCCCTGGTCAAGTCCGGTACGGTAGAGCTGGCGTTGGCGCATCTCGGCGACCGGACCTACGAGATTTTCGACCGCGTACTGCCCGACCCGGAAATCGCCATCGTCGAAGACTGCATGCGTGTCTACCGCGAAGGCGGGCATGACGGGCTGATCGGCCTGGGCGGCGGCAGTGCCATCGACATTGCCAAAAGCGTGGCGGCCTACGCCGGTTACCACGGCGCGCTGGAAGATCTGTTCGGCGTCGACCAGGTGCCGCGCAAAGGCCCGCCGCTGATCGCCATTCCGACCACCGCCGGCACCGGCTCCGAAGTCACCAACGTGGCGATCCTTTCCGACAAGGTCGCGCAGTTGAAGAAAGGCATCGTCAGCGACTATCTATTGCCGGACGTGGCATTGGTCAGCCCGCAAATGACCCTGACCTGCCCGCGCAGTGTCACCGCCGCCAGTGGCGTCGATGCGCTGGTGCACGCTATCGAATCCTATCTGTCGCTCAATGCCTCGGCGATCACCGACGCGCTGGCGATTGGTGCCATCAAGCTGATTACCCAGGCGTTGCCCAAGGCCTACGCCAACCCGGCCAACCTGCAAGCCCGCGAAGACATGGCCACCGCCAGCCTGATGGCCGGCATGGCGTTCGGCAATGCCGGGGTCGGTGCGGTGCATGCGTTGGCGTATCCGCTGGGCGGGCGCTACAACATTGCCCACGGCGTCAGCAACGCCTTGCTGCTGCCGTACGTCATGACCTGGAACAAAATGGCCTGTGTCGAGCGCATGCAGGATATTGCCGAGGCCATGGGGGTCAAGACCGCTCACCTGAGTGCCACCGATGCGGCGGATAAAGCCGTGGAAGCGATGACTGCATTGTGTGCGGCGGTAGAGATCCCGCGGGGCCTGCGCAGCTTCGGCGTGCCCGAGGATGCGATCCCGGCGATGGCCGTGGAAGCGGCGGGAATCGAGCGCCTGATGCGCAACAATCCGCGTAAATTGAGCGCCGTCGATATCGAAAAGATCTACCGGGCGGCGTATTAGAGCCTGCGGACAATGCCGATTGAAGGCAGGCCCAATCATCGCGGTCACAGTGCGCGCGTCAAAGCATGAGGTATACAATGCGCGCCATCGTGATTCTGCTCAGATAAGGTGCGTCATGCAGCCCTTCGTAATTGCTCCGTCGATTCTCTCCGCCGACTTCGCCCGCCTGGGTGAAGAAGTGGACAACGTCCTGGCCGCTGGCGCCGACTTCGTGCACTTCGATGTTATGGACAACCATTACGTGCCCAACCTGACCATCGGCCCGATGGTCTGCGCGGCATTGCGCAAGTACGGCGTGACCGCGCCGATCGACGCACATTTGATGGTCAGCCCGGTGGATCGCATCGTTGGCGACTTCATCGAGGCCGGCGCGACCTACATCACCTTCCACCCGGAAGCCACGCAACACGTTGACCGTTCGCTGCAACTGATCCGCGAGGGCGGCTGCAAGGCCGGCCTGGTGTTCAACCCGGCAACCCCGCTAAGCGTGCTTGAGTACGTGATGGACAAGGTCGACATGATCTTGCTGATGAGCGTCAACCCAGGCTTCGGTGGGCAGAAGTTTATTCCCGGCACCCTCGACAAACTTCGTCAGGCCCGTGCGCTGATCGATGCGTCCGGCCGTGACATTCGCCTGGAAATCGACGGTGGGGTGAACGTGAACAATATTCGCGAAATCGCCGCCGCTGGCGCCGACACCTTCGTGGCCGGCTCGGCGATCTTCAATGCGCCGAACTACCAGGAAGTGATCGAGAAGATGCGCGCCGAACTGGCGCTGGCTCGCCCATGAGTGGCTTTGAGCAGCTGTTCCCGGGGCGTCTGCCGCGGCTGGTGATGTTCGATCTGGATGGCACGCTGATCGATTCGGTCCCCGACCTCGCGGTTGCCGTGGATAACATGCTGCTCAAAATGGGTCGCCAACCCGCCGGCCTCGAGTCGGTGCGCGAGTGGGTCGGCAACGGCGCGCCGGTGCTGGTGCGCCGCGCGCTGGCCGGTGGCATCGACCATTCGACGGTCGATGACGGTGAGGCTGAGGGCGCGCTGGCGATTTTCATGGAGGCTTATAGCGAGAGCCATGAACTGACCGTGGTTTATCCCGGCGTGCGCGACACCCTGAAGTGGCTGCACAAACAGGGCGTCGAGATGGCGCTGATTACCAACAAGCCGGAGCGCTTTGTCGCGCCGCTGCTGGATCAGATGAAGATCGGCCGCTACTTCAAGTGGATCATCGGCGGCGATACCCTGCCGCAGAAGAAGCCCGATCCGGCTGCGCTGTTTTTCGTGATGAAAATGGCCAACATCCCGGCGTCGCAATCGTTGTTTGTCGGCGATTCGCGTAGCGATGTGCTGGCGGCGAAAGCGGCCGGGGTCAAGTGCGTGGCGCTGAGTTATGGCTACAACCATGGCCGGCCGATTGCCGAAGAGTCGCCGGCGCTGGTGATCGACGATCTGCGCAAGCTAATTCCCGGTTGCCTGGATCTGGCGGCTGAGATAACGTTGCCCGACGCTGTTCAACCCCCTTCTGGAAACGCCATCGTGGTGGTCACTCGCAAACTCTGGATGAAAGTCATCAAGGCCCTGGCCCGCTGGCGTTGGCGCGCCTGACTTGTTCCTGGCCGGCATACCGGCGCGTTTGCATACCTGACTGTTAGACCCTCAAGCCACGAGGCTACCCCATGATCCGCGAAGAATTCCTGCGTTTGGCCGCTGCCGGCTACAACCGTATCCCGATGGCCTGCGAAACCCTGGCCGACTTCGACACGCCGCTGTCGATCTACCTGAAACTGGCCGACGAGCCGAACTCCTACCTGCTGGAATCGGTGCAGGGCGGCGAGAAGTGGGGCCGTTACTCGATCATCGGCCTGCCGTGCCGCACCGTGTTGCGGGTTCACGATCACCACATCAGCGTGACCCACGACGGCGTCGAGATCGAAAGTCACGAAGCCGAAGATCCATTGGCCTTCGTCGAAGAATTCAAAGCCCGCTACAACGTGCCGACCATCCCTGGCTTGCCGCGCTTTAATGGCGGTTTGGTGGGTTACTTCGGTTATGACTGCGTGCGCTATGTGGAGAAGCGTCTGGGCAAATGCCCGAACCCGGATCCGCTGGGCGTGCCGGACATTCTGCTGATGGTTTCCGACGCGGTGGTGGTGTTCGACAACCTCGCCGGCAAGATGCACGCAATCGTTCTGGCCGATCCGTCGCAAGAAGATGCCTTCGAACAAGGTCATGTGCGTCTGGAAGCGTTGCTGGAAAAACTCCGCCAGCCGATCACCCCGCGCCGTGGCCTGGATTTCAGCAAGCAGCAATCGGCTGACCCGGTGTTCCGTTCGAGTTTCACCCAGGACGATTACGAAAAAGCCGTCGATACCATCAAGGAATACATCCTGGCCGGTGACTGCATGCAGGTCGTGCCGTCCCAGCGCATGTCCATCGACTTCAAGGCTGCGCCGATCGATTTGTATCGGGCGCTGCGTTGCTTCAACCCGACGCCTTATATGTACTTCTTCAACTTCGGCGACTTCCATGTCGTCGGCAGTTCGCCGGAAGTGCTGGTGCGGGTCGAAGACAACCTGATCACCGTGCGCCCGATTGCCGGCACCCGCCCACGCGGGGCCAACGAAGAGGCGGATCTGGCGCTGGAAAAAGACCTGCTGTCGGATGACAAGGAAATCGCCGAGCACTTGATGCTGATCGACCTTGGCCGCAACGACACCGGTCGGGTCTCGGAAATCGGATCGGTGAAACTCACCGAGAAGATGGTCATCGAGCGTTATTCCAACGTGATGCACATCGTGTCCAACGTCACCGGGCAATTGAAGGCCGGGCTGACGGCGATGGATGCTCTGCGGGCGATTCTGCCGGCGGGCACTTTGTCTGGGGCTCCTAAGATCCGTGCGATGGAAATCATCGACGAACTGGAACCGGTCAAGCGTGGCGTCTACGGCGGTGCGGTCGGTTACTTCGCCTGGAACGGCAACATGGACACCGCGATTGCGATCCGTACCGCGGTGATCAAGGACGGCGAGCTGCACGTGCAGGCCGGTGGCGGCATCGTTGCCGACTCGGTGCCGGCGCTGGAATGGGAAGAAACCCTGAACAAGCGCCGCGCGATGTTCCGCGCCGTGGCGTTGGCCGAGCAAACTCCGGAAAGCTGATTCCACCGGTAATCCTGTGTGAACGAGCTGTTGTGGCGAGGGGGCTTGCCCCCGTTGGGGCGCGGAGCGGCCCCAAGCTCTTTCAGGCCTACCGAGTCGCCTGGATTTGCGACTGCTGCGCAGCCGAATGGGGGCAAGCCCCCTCGCCACAATAAGTGTTCAGCAAAAAAAAACGCGGCGCCTGTGAGGGCGCCGCGTTTTTTATTGCCAGAGGTTTAGAAGTCCAGGCTGACCCCTAAGTTGACGCCCTGCTGGGTAAAGTCATCATCCCTGCGGATGTTGTAGCTGGCACGCAGTGCCAGTTCCTTGGTGAGGTTGTGGCTCACGCCCAGGTTCAGGCGGTTCAGGTTGGTCTGCGGGGTGTAGCCGGCCAAGGTGTATTGGTTGTTCGGCAGGCTGTTGAGATTCATGGTCACGTCCTGAGCATCGTCGTTGTACTCGCGCTCGTGGGCCAGTTCGCCAAACACCTGGGTTTGCGGCGTGATCTGATACTTGCCCTGGATACCCAGACCAAGACGCCGGGAGTTGCGCGACTGGTCATCGAACGTCAGCGCGGTGGAGTCGGCGCCATTTTCCGAGTAACCGTTGACCTCTACCTTGGAGAAGTCGGCGCTCACGAACGGCGACAAATGCCACGGGCTGGTGGCTTCTGGCGCGATGTCGTAACCCAGGCGACCGCTGATACCAAGTACATAACCGTCGGTATCGCCTTTCTCCCCGCGTTCGTTGACCCCCAACTGGAATTTGCGTTTGAGGCTGTCGTAGTCCAGATGCCCGGCAGTCATGGCTACGTCACCCCACCAGCGATTCTGCTGATACTGGGCAAACGCCGTACCCATATAAGTGTTCAGCTTGTAGTCCGAGTCGTTACTGCCTGCTTCGAGTTTCTGATTGTAGAAACCGGCCGCGAGGCCAACTCGCCACGCTTCGTTGAGCCGGTAGCTGCCACCGACGTTCAGGTTGTAACCATTGCCGTCAGCACTGGCGCCGCCGCTGCGCTGGCTGTCGAAGTCTTGATGTTGTCCGCCGGCAGAGACAATCGCCCGCCATTGGCCAACGTCTTGCCAGTTCTCCCAGTCGGCCAGCCATTGGTTGCGCAATTCATCCTGATGCGCGCGCAGGGTGCCTTGGGCCATTTCCGGCAGCAGACTTGCTTCCCAAGGTGCGGACAGCAGGGAGTAGGCGTAATCGGCAATCAGGCGCTGCCCGGCTTCGGTTGGGTGAACCGAGTCGTTGTAGATCAGCTTGGTCGGGTCTGGGGTCGCACTGTTGATGCCGTATCGGGCATTCGCAGTGCAACCGTCGCCGCTGAAGCAAGTGGCGCTCAGGTTCTGGTCGGTGGCCAGGCCGAATTGCGCCGGATTGGCAAACGTCTCTTTAAGCAGCACCGGAATGTTCAGCGGGATGATGTTGGCATTGACGGTCTGCAGTTGGCTCACCAGTTCAGTGTTGAACTGGGCGCTGAGCTGGGACGTGAACGCTTGCAGTGGCGAACCGTTGAAAGCCGGGGTAAAGCCGATATCCGGCAGCAACCAGACCATGATGTAGCGGGCGCCGGCCTGTTGCAGGGTTTGCACGCTGCTGACCAGGCGATCGGCGGCGGCGCTGGCCTGGGGCAGGCTGGTCACGCGCCCCTGAAGGAAGTCATTACCACCGCCCGAGAGGTAATACAGCGCATTCGGGTCGGCGCGGAAGTTGTTCGACGGCAGATAGCCCGCGCGGGTACGTTCGCCGGTGGCGGAGGTACTCGTGATCGAATCGAGAATCTGGTCGGTTCGGTAGCCGCCCACAGCCCAGTTGTTGCCATCGGGCAGGCCTTCACCGGCGCGTACTGCCGAGGAAGAGGACGCTGTCTGGTCCGGTGTGAACCCAAGCTTGCCGCCCAGGATCTGCGTGGCGTTGAACGAGCGGACTTCGCCGCTACCGTCGGTGTAGATCGGGCCAGTGCGGTTAGTGAAGCGCTCGGTGGCCCCGGCAGGCCCGCCAGTGTCGGCAAAGGTCCCGGCATCGTTGAGGCTGTCGCCAAAGACGATGAAATTCGAGTAAGGGGTCGGTGCCGCGTTAGCCTGGGCGCAGGCCAGGGCGAGCAGGCAACTGGTGAGCGGTACAAACAACGTCTGTTTGATCATGAGCAAGTCCGTTTTATTTATTGTTGTAGAGAACGAAACGACAGTACCAAAAACTCCCGGCCTTTTGCCATCCGTCGCGACCCCTTCGATTGTTTTACAAGCCTTGGCGTGCGCCATATTGCACGCTCTGCCCAGCTAAGTTACTGTGCCAAGACGTATGAATGAGACCTCTCCCGTGTTGATCATCAGCAAACTCCTGGATCAAGTCATCAAGGCACACGCCCGCTGGCGTTGGCGCGCCTGAATTCTTTTGCCGGCCCTGCCGGACCTGTACCGCTTCGCCTTCTTTACCTGTATGAAATGCCGCTTTGCTGGCGCCACTCCAGCACCTGACAAAGCGCAGCACACTGCGGGTAATCATTCGAAGGCTGTCTTAAAAGTCAGTGAATTCAAGAGGTTCCCCACGTCATGTTGCTGATGATCGATAACTACGACTCTTTTACCTACAACGTTGTGCAGTACCTTGGTGAGCTCGGCTCCCAGGTCAAAGTCGTGCGCAACGATGAACTCACCATTGCCGAAATCGAAGCCCTCAACCCAGAGCGCATCGTCGTGTCCCCCGGTCCTTGCACCCCGACCGAGGCCGGCATTTCCATCGAAGCGATCAAACACTTCGCCGGCAAGCTGCCAATCCTCGGCGTTTGCCTCGGCCACCAATCCATCGGTCAAGCCTTTGGCGGTGATGTGGTGCGCGCCCGTCAAGTGATGCACGGTAAGACTAGCCCGGTATTCCACGAGGACAAGGGCGTATTCGAAGGTCTGAATCATCCCCTGACGGTGACGCGCTACCACTCGTTGATTGTTAAACGCGAAACTCTGCCCGATTGTCTCGAATTGACCGCCTGGACCCAGCTTGAAGACGGCTCGGTCGACGAGATCATGGGCCTGCGCCACAAGACGCTGAACATCGAGGGGGTGCAATTTCACCCTGAGTCGATCCTCACCGAGCAGGGCCACGAGCTGTTCGCCAACTTTCTCAAACAAACCGGCGGCACGCGCTAAGGACTTTTCATGAATATCAAGACAGCCCTGAGCCGTATCGTCGATCACCTCGACCTCAGCACCGATGAAATGCGCGATGTGATGCGCGAAATCATGACCGGGCAATGCACGGATGCGCAGATCGGCGCGTTCATGATGGCCATGCGCATGAAGAGCGAAAGCATCGACGAGATCGTCGGCGCGGTGTCCGTCATGCGTGAGCTGGCAGACAAGGTCGAACTCAAGACCCTCGACGGCGTCGTCGATGTGGTCGGCACCGGCGGTGACGGTGCGAATATCTTCAACGTCTCGACCGCGTCTTCCTTCGTGGTCGCGGCGGCCGGTTGTACCGTTGCCAAGCACGGTAACCGTGCGGTCTCGGGCAAGAGCGGCAGCGCCGATCTGCTGGAGGCGGCCGGGATCTACCTGAACCTGACGCCGGTCCAGGTCGCGCGCTGCATCGATAACGTCGGCATCGGTTTCATGTTTGCCCAGACCCACCACAGTGCCATGAAGTATGCCGCCGGCCCGCGCAAGGATCTTGGCCTGCGTACTCTGTTCAACATGCTCGGCCCGCTTACGAATCCGGCCGGCGTGAAACATCAGGTGGTGGGGGTGTTCAACCAGGCGTTGTGCCGGCCATTGGCTGAAGTTTTGCAACGTCTGGGCAGCAAGCACGTGTTGGTCGTGCACTCCAAAGATGGCCTGGACGAATTCAGCCTCGCGGCGCCGACCTTTGTGGCGGAGCTGAAGAACGACCAGATCACCGAGTATTGGGTCGAGCCGGAAGATTTGGGCATGAAGAGCCAGAGCCTGCACGGTCTGTCGGTCGACAGCCCGGCGGCTTCGCTGGAACTGATTCGCGATGCCTTGGGCAAACGCAAGACCGAGAACGGCCAAAAAGCCGCCGAAATGATTGTGCTCAATGCTGGTGCCGCGCTGTATGCCGCAGACCATGCAACAAGTTTGAAAGAGGGCGTTGCCCTGGCGCACGACGCGCTGCACACCGGCCTTGCTCGGGAGAAACTCGAGGAGTTGGGTGCGTTTACCGCGGTATTTCGAGTGGAGAATGAGGGATGAGTGTACCGACGGTTCTGGAGAACATTCTGGCCCGCAAAGTCCAGGAAGTTGCCGAGCGTAGCGCCCGTGTCAGCCTGGCCGAGTTGGAAAACCTGGCCAAGGCCGCTGATGCACCCCGTGGTTTTGCCAAGGCACTGATCGCCCAGGCCAAGCTCAAGCAGCCGGCGGTGATTGCTGAAATCAAGAAAGCATCGCCGAGCAAAGGCGTGATTCGCGAGAACTTCGTTCCCGCCGACATCGCCAAGAGCTACGAGAAGGGCGGCGCCACATGCCTATCGGTGCTCACCGATATCGATTTCTTCCAGGGTGCCGATGCGTATCTGCAACAGGCTCGCGCCGCGTGCAAGCTGCCGGTGATCCGCAAGGACTTCATGATCGATCCGTACCAGATCGTTGAAGCCCGTGCCTTGGGCGCGGACTGCGTGCTGTTGATCGTCTCCGCTCTGGACGACGTGAAAATGGCCGAGCTGGCGGCCGTGGCCAAAAGCGTTGGCCTCGATGTGCTGGTCGAAGTTCACGATGGCGACGAGCTGGAGCGGGCCTTGAAAACCCTCGACACGCCGCTGGTGGGCGTGAACAACCGTAACCTGCATACCTTTGAAGTCAGCCTGGAAAACACCCTCGACCTGTTGCCGCGCATTCCGCGTGATCGCCTGGTGATTACCGAGAGCGGCATTTTCAACCGGGCCGATGTCGAGCTGATGGAAATCAGCGATGTGTACGCGTTCCTGGTTGGTGAAGCCTTCATGCGCGCCGAAAGCCCTGGCACCGAACTGCAGCGTTTGTTCTTCCCTGAACGTGGTTCTGCGGTGAGCGGTTCGACTCTCGACTGAAAAAAGCATCGCGAGCAAGCTCGCTCCCACAGGAAATCTGCCAGCACTGGAGATCCACTGTGGGAGCGGACTTGCTCGCGATGGCGGCATAAGACTCACCACAGACTTAACGTCCTACGGAATTCCTTATGACCCTGATTACCTCCCTGACGACCGAAGCCGGCCTGCTCGCCGAGCAGGATCTGCTGGCCCATGTCTGCACCGGTGATTCGGAATTCGGTCTGCTGTTCTGGCAACCCAGTGACCGTGCTCTCGTCATGCCGCAGCGTTTGAATCGCCTGCCAGGATTTGAAGCTGCCTGTGAAGTATCGGCCGCCGCCGGCTGGCCCGTCCTGCTGCGCGAAACCGGCGGTGAACCGGTCCCGCAGTCGGCCTCAACCATCAACATCGCACTGGTCTATGCCCCCCCCCGAAGTGAGGGCGACCAGAGCCGAATCGAAACCGCCTATCGCCGACTCTGCGATCCGATTTGCCAGTTGCTGGATGAGCTGGGCGGCGTATCGTCGTTGGGCGAAGTCGAAGGCGCATTCTGCGATGGCCGTTTCAACGTCAACCTCGACGGTCGCAAGATGGTTGGCACCGCCCAGCGTTGGCGCCAGAGCAAGGGTGGCCAGCGTCCGGTAGGGTTGGTGCACGGGGCGTTGCTGCTGGATAACGAACGGGACTCGATGGTCGCGGCGGTCAACCGCTTCAATGAGGCGTGCGGCCTCGAGCAGCGGGTTCGCGCCGAAAGCCACATCGCCTTGCATGAAAAGTTTGCCGCGCCGGATGCACTGGAACGCCTCGACACGCTCTACCGCCAAATGCTGGCCGGGATGTTCGAGGCTTAACGCGTGCCGAAGACCACCATGGTCTTGCCTTTGACATCCACCAGGTTGCGTTCCTCAAGATCCTTGAGCACGCGGCCAACCATCTCTCGGGAACACCCGACAATCCGCCCGATTTCCTGACGGGTTACTTTGATCTGCATTCCGTCCGGGTGGGTCATGGCATCCGGCTGCTTGCACAGTTCCAGCAAGCAGCGGGCGACGCGACCGGTCACATCAAAGAAGGCCAGGTCGCCGACTTTGCGCGTGGTATTGCGCAGGCGCTGTGCGATTTGTCCGCTGAGCACGTAAAGAATGTCTGGATCTTGTTGGGATAACTCGCGGAATTTCGCGTAGCTGATTTCCGCGACTTCGCATTCGATTTTGGCGCGTACCCAGGCACTGCGTTCCTGTTCCAGGCCGGCCTGTTCGAACAACCCCAGCTCGCCGAAGAAGTCCCCGGCGTTCAGGTAGGAGATGATCATCTCGCGGCCGTCGTCGTCCTCGATCAGGATCGTGACCGAGCCCTTGATGATGAAGAACAGTGTTTCAGAACGATCGCCGGCACAGATGATATTGCTCTTGGCCGCATAACGACGGCGCTGGCAATGCATCAACAGCTTGTCGAGGTTCTTGATCTTGGGTGTGGGGGTAATAGCAACCATGGTTGTATCCCGAAAAGACTGCACGGTGTCTTGGTTTTTTTGTAGGAGCGAGTAAAGCCTGCGATTTTTTCATTCGCTTTATAGCTGGCCATGCGCCAGCGAATTGGCGCCAGCTTAACAGACGCATTCCCTCAAGATTTGAGAATTTACCTACGCAGTTGGTACACGCGTCCTAGGACCGCGAAACGCTGTCATTCCAGGCCCCTGTGCTAAGCTGGCGACCCTTTTTTAGACAGTGGAGTCTTGGCGATGAAGGCACGCATCCAATGGGCTGGCGAAGCCATGTTCCTCGGTGAGTCCGGCAGCGGTCATGTCGTGGTCATGGACGGTCCGCCGGAAGCCGGCGGCCGTAACCTGGGTGTACGCCCAATGGAAATGCTCCTGCTGGGCGTCGGCGGTTGCAGCAATTTCGATGTGGTCAGCATCCTCAAGAAGTCCCGCCAGGCCGTCGAGAGCTGCGAAGCGTTCCTTGAAGCCGAGCGCGCGACTGAGGATCCGAAGGTCTTCACCAAGATCCATATGCACTTTGTGGTCAAGGGCCGAGGCTTGAAAGAAGCCCAGGTTAAACGCGCCATCGAACTGTCTGCCGAGAAGTATTGCTCGGCTTCGATCATGCTCGGCGCGGCTGGCGTGGCCATTACCCACGATTACGAAATCATCGAACTCGGTTGATTCGACATTCAACTATCATAAAAGCGGTGCAGACTCTGGCGATCCATAGCTGACGTCTGCATAATGCGCCACTTTTTTCAGGGTCGTGGCCCGTCACCCGACAGGCCGCACACCCGAACAGACAACCAAAATCGCCATCGCGAAGAGGTGTTAACCGTCCTACGCAGGTGCGTTGTTCGCATTTGACGGGCATGCTTGATCACGCGGCCTGGGCCGCAATACATAGAGAGTTTTTAACGGTGAAAAGCAAACTCAAGCTCCACGGGTTCAATAACCTGACAAAGACCTTGAGCTTCAACATCTATGACATCTGCTACGCGGAAACCCCGCAAGACCAACAGGCTTACGTCGAGTACATCAATGAAGAGTACAACGCGAAGCGCCTGACGCAGATCCTCACAGAAGTTGTCGATATCATTGGTGCCAACATCCTGAACATCGCCAGTCAGGACTACGACCCACAGGGCGCCAGCGTCACGATTCTGATCTCTGAAGAGCCGGTAACCCCGACCGACAGCCAGATCGAAGAGTCCCCGGGCCCGTTGCCCGAGATTATCCTGGCCCACCTCGACAAGAGCCACATCACGGTGCACACCTACCCGGAAATCCATCCGGTGGACGGTATTGCAACCTTCCGTGTGGACATTGACGTGTCGACCTGTGGCGTCATTTCACCGCTTAAAGCGCTCAACTTCCTGATTCACCAGTTCGATTCGGACATCGTGACCGTGGATTATCGCGTGCGTGGGTTCACTCGTGACGTTGAAGGCAAAAAGCACTTCATCGACCACGAAATCAACTCGATCCAGAATTACCTCTCCGAAGACACCCGCGACAGTTACCAGATGACTGACGTGAACGTGTATCAGGAAAACCTGTTCCACACCAAAATGCTGTTGAAGAACTTCGAACTGGATAACTACCTGTTCGGCGACGCGACCAACAGTCTGTCCTCTGAGCAACGTGCCCAGGTGACTGATCGTGTGAAACACGAAATGCTGGAAATCTTTTACGCGCGCAACATGCCGAGCTAAGATTTTCGGGTACAAAAAAGGCGACTACTTAGCGGTAGTCGCCTTTTTTATTGCGGTCTGCTCGATAAACCGTGCGATGGCCTTCGCGAGCAAGCCCGGTCCCACAGGGGGAACGCATTCCAAATGTGGGAGCGGGCTTGCTCGCGAAGAGGTCCTATCAGGCAACCGAGCTATCAGATCCGATAAGTACTCTTGGTCATCACCTTGGCCAAAAGACTCATCCCGAACTTCACCGGCGCCGGGAATCGAAAACCACCAGCCTCCAGCGCGCTTTCGGCGTGATGTTCTTCATCAATCCGCATTTGCTCAAGAATCGCTCGAGACTTTTCGTCTTCGGCCGGCAGTTGCTCAAGATGCTCGTTCAAGTGTTTACAGACCTGATGCTCTGTAGCGGCCACAAATCCCAGACTGACCTTGTCGCTGATCAACCCGGCGACGGCGCCAATCCCGAACGACATGCCATAAAACAGTGGGTTCAGAATGCTGGTGTGACTACCCAACTGATGAATGCGTTGTTCGCACCAGACCAGGTGATCGATTTCTTCTTCGGCTGCATGTTCCATGGCGGCGCGCACTTTCGGCAGCTTGGCGGTCAGTGCCTGACCCTGATACAGCGCCTGGGCGCAGACTTCGCCGGTATGGTTGATGCGCATCAGACCGGCGACATGCCGGGTGTCTTCATCGCTCATTTGCGCTTCAGGCTGCACGATAGCCGGCGACGGACGGTACGGCTGGCCACTGAAAGGCAGCAGGGTACGCATCGCGGCATCGGCTTGTAGCAGAAGACGGTCAATTGGCGAGTAGTGACGTTGGGTAGTCATGCTGACCTCCGGGAAGAATCTCGGCGGCCAGTTTAACCGAATCGGCCGGGGAAGGTTTGCGCTGGGTCATTTGCAACCAATCCTGTAGGAGCAAGGCTTGCCCGCGAAGAACTATAACGCGGTCTGTCTGAATGAACCGCGTCGCCCTTTTCGCGGGCAAGCCTCGCTCCTACAGAGGCGAGTGGTGAATCAACCCGGCGGCCAGTGCATCTGGCGCTGACCCAGTACATGCATATGAATGTGATAGACGGTCTGCCCACCCTGTTCATTGCAGTTCATGACCACGCGGAACCCTTCTTCGCAGCCCAGTTCCAGCGCCAGGCGTTGGGCGGTGAACAGAATATGCCCGGCCAGCGCCTTGTCGTCCTCGGTCAAGTCGTTGAGGGTGCGCACCGGCTTCTTCGGGATGACCAGAAAATGCACCGGGGCCTGTGGGGCGATATCGTGGAAGGCCAGTACCTGGTCGTCCTCGTAGATGATCTTCGCCGGGATTTCCCGGTTGATGATCTTGGTGAACAGAGTATCCACAGCTGTTTTCTCCGTTGTTTGGGCTGACCTGAGTGTACCCATGGGGTAGACCGGAGCCCAGCCATTTACCTTTAAGGGGATTCAGCGCGGGCAATAGGCCTTGTTGACCATGCCGGCGATGGTCCGGGTCAGCCATCGCGAGCCTAATCGCGGCAGGAAAGCAAACCAGCGATTAATTCGACCCGGAATAATGATGGCGCGATTCTTTTCCAGGGCTCGCACGGTGTACAGCGCGACTTCCTCGGGGCTCATGAGCAGTTTGCTTTGCGCCAGTTTTCCGGTGTCCAGTTGCGCGGTGTGGAAGAACGCGGTGCGGGTCGGGCCAGGGCAGAGCACTGAAACCTTGACTGCGCATTTCTTCAGCTCAACGCGTAAGCCTTCGGAAAAATGCAGGACATAAGCCTTGCTCGCGTAATAAGTGCTCATCCAGGGGCCGGGATGGAACGCCGCCACCGAGGCCACATTCAAAATCTGCCCGCCGCCCTGCAAGGCCATGCTGTTTCCGATGGCGTGGCACAAGCGAGTGAGCGCCAGGATGTTTACCTCGATCAAGTCTTGCTCGGTCATCCAGTCCTGGGCCAGGAAGGGGCCGCACGTGCCGATGCCGGCGCAGTTGACCAACAAGTCTATCTGGCGGTCGCCTTCTTCCAGTTCCAGTAGAAACCCGGACAGCCTTAACGGCTCACCCAGATCACAGGCACGGAATAACACCTCAACGCCAAAACGTTGGGTCAGTTCAATCGCAATGCTTTCCAGCTGATCACGCTGTCGGGCCACCAGAATCAGGCTGCGGCCACGGCGGGCCAGCGCTTCGGCCATCGCCAGGCCGATGCCGCTGGATGCGCCGGTGATCAGAGCGTAACGGGTCATGCAGTTCTCCATCGCAACAGCTCCGCGCCGGCGACGCAGGTGTCACGGGCGGGGAGCGCTGTTCATTCTTTCGCAGAGTCTACAGGGGCCGGGGCTTCTTCGGCTTCATCGTCTGCGGATTTGGGTGCTTGCTCGGCCTCGGTGGCCGGTTCCGCGTCAACTTCGTCGGTGGTCACCGAGCCACTGTCATAGCTGGTTTCGGCAGCGCTTTCGTACTCTTGCTGGATGGCAGTAATGCCCCCGGCCAGTGCGCCGATGAAGACGATCGCGATAACCGCTACCCAGAGCGACGCCAGCACCTTGACCGCCGAGCTGTTTGGCGGAGGTGGCGCGCCGTATTGGTTGGCTATTTTGGTTCCCGGCACAGCCATGATCACGAACGGGAAGAAGCTGCCCAGGAACGGAACAAGGTTCAACAGCCAGAGCCAGCCGGACCAGCCGATGTCGTGCAGGCGCTGGACACTGAACTGGATGCTGACGACCCCGATGACAATGCACAGGATGACCGCTGCCAGACCACCAATAATCAAGCCTGCGGTCGAATCGGCACTGATGATCGCGATGGCCAGTATGGCCGCAACCGAACCTACGGCCAGCATGACCAGCGTCAGGGCCATCGTCCAGGCGAGATAGCGCAAGCGGCCGATGCGGCCTTCGACGCTGAACGGCTTGAGCGTGGCAAACGCCGGCAGACTTTCGCCGACAGCGGCTCGGGGCGGTGCGTAAGGGGAGGCTGGATCGGCGAATACAGATTGGCTGCTGGCAGGAGCATGTTCGTGAGCATCGGCCAGATTCAGTTCTATGGACGATTCGCTTTCGATCCGGGCATCGATGCCGGTTTTAGTCAGCGCCTGAAGGTAGGTTTGCGCGTCAATTTGCGACAAGCCTTGTTTAAGCGTGACCGTTTTGCCGGTGAACAGCCGTTCGACGGCAGCCACTTCACTTTTATATAGCTCGGCGAGATTGAGCTTGGCGGTGGTGACATCAACACCAGGCAGCAGAGCGCCGTCGAAAACGATCTTGAAACGGTTGTCGCTCATTGCGAGGCATCCTTGTCGCGAGGATTTGAGTTAGTAAATATTGCAGGTATCGAGTGTAAAGCCAGCCGGGTGGGGCTGGCTAAATTTTCAGCTCAGCGCGGCCAGCGTTTCGGCAGCTGTGCCGCCAGTTCCAGCGCCTTGCGGTATTCCGCATCCAGCCGTGCGACCAATTCATCGACACTCGGCAAGTCATCGATTTCCCCAACGCCCTGACCGGCAGACCACACGGTTTTCCAGGCTTTGGCTTCATCACTTATAGGCTTGAGCTTGGAGCCGAAGTTTACTTCGCCCTTGCCTTGCAGGGCTGCCGTGTCGAAACCGGCAGCTTCAAGGCTCTGGCGCATGAAGCTTGCCGGAACCCCCGACACCGCTGGAGTATGGACGATGTCCGCCGCTCTGGATGTCAGCAACATCTGCTTGTAGGCGTCAGGTGCATGACTTTCAGTGGTGCCGATAAATCGCGTACCGAAGTAGGCTAAATCCGCACCGAGCAATTGCGCGGCGAGAATCTCGTGACCGTGGTTCAGGCAACCCGCCAACAGCAGGGTCTTGTCGAAGAACTGACGGATCTCGGCGATTAACGAAAACGGGCTCCAGGTCCCGGCGTGGCCACCCGCGCCGGCGGCCACGGCGATCAAACCATCGACGCCGGCCTCAGCGGCTTTTTCTGCGTGGCGACGAGTCGTCACGTCGTGAAATACCAGGCCGCCATAGCTGTGGACCGCGTCCACCAGCTCTTTCACGGCGCCGAGGCTGGTGATCACGATCGGCACTTTGTGCTCGATGCAGATCTCCAGATCCGCTTGCAGCCGTGGATTGCTGTTGTGGACGATCAGGTTCACCGCGTAAGGCGCCGGGTTCTCCAGTGTCGCCAAGCCTGCTTCGATCTCTTCCAGCCAGGCCTTGAAGCCGCTGCTCTCGCGTTGGTTCAGAGCCGGGAAGCTGCCCACTACGCCGTTTCGGCAGCAGGCCAGCACCAACTGGGGATTGGAAATCAGAAACATCGGCGCTGCCACCACGGGCAGACGCAAACGTTGTTCGAGCAGAGCGGGCAGCGACATTGGAAGTACCCCGGTAAATGGTGACTTATTGGATTTAGAACGGCCGAACGACGACCAGAATTACGATAGCCAGCAATATCAGAACCGGCACTTCATTGAACCAGCGATAAAAGACATGGCTGCGGGTGTTTTCGCCACGGGCAAAACGTTTTACCTGTGCGCCACACATGTGGTGGTAGCCGATCAGGATCACCACCAGCGTCAACTTGGCGTGAATCCACGCGCCTTGGCTGAATATGCTTGGGTTTAGGGCGATCAGCGCGATGCCGAAGACCAGGGTGGCGATCATCGCCGGGCCCATGATGCCGCGGTACAGCTTGCGCTCCATGACGCTGAAGCGTTCCTTGCTGACGGTGTCTTCGCTTTGCGCGTGATAGACGAACAGTCGCGGCAGGTAGAACAGGCCGGCAAACCAGCAGACCATGCTGACGATGTGAAGCGCTTTGAGCCACAGATAAAGCATTTTTAGTTATTCCTAGGTTCACGGTAGCCCGAATAGTAGAGGCTTGTGCCGCCGCACGTCACCTTGACGGTTGTCGCAGGGCCGCGCGGCCCCTATTATCGACGGCTTTCCAGTGGGTTCGTTGAGGGCAGGTTTATGGTCAAGGTCGGTATCGTCGGCGGCACGGGTTACACTGGTGTCGAACTGCTGCGTTTGTTGGCACAGCATCCGCAGGCTGAAGTGGTTGTCATCACTTCCCGATCCGAGGCCGGTCTGGCCGTGGCTGATATGTATCCGAACCTGCGAGGCCACTACGACGGCCTGGCGTTCAGCGTTCCGGACATCAAGACCCTGGGCGCCTGCGACGTGGTGTTCTTTGCTACGCCCCACGGGGTTGCCCATGCTTTGGCCGGTGAACTGCTGGCGGCCGGGACCAAGGTCATCGACCTGTCGGCGGACTTCCGTCTGCAAGACGCTGATGAGTGGGCCAAATGGTATGGCCAGCCGCACGGTGCGCCAGAGTTGCTGGAAGAAGCGGTTTACGGTCTGCCGGAAGTCAATCGCGAGCAGATCAAGCAAGCGCGCCTGATCGCTGTGCCGGGTTGCTACCCAACCGCCACGCAACTGGGTTTCCTGCCGTTGCTCGAAGCAGGTCTGGCGGATACTTCCCGTCTGATCGCTGACTGCAAATCCGGTGTCAGCGGTGCCGGTCGTGGCGCGGCGGTAGGTTCGCTGTACTCCGAGACGTCGGAAAGCATGAAGGCTTATGCCGTCAAAGGTCACCGTCACCTGCCGGAAATTCGCCAGGGCCTGCGTCGCGCATCGGGCAAGGACGTTGGTCTGACCTTCGTTCCGCACCTGATCCCGATGATTCGCGGCATTCACTCGACGCTGTACGCGAATGTCGTGGATCGTTCGGTGGATCTGCAGGCGCTGTTTGAAAAGCGTTACGCCAACGAACCGTTCGTCGATGTGATGCCGGCTGGCAGCCACCCGGAAACCCGTAGCGTGCGCGGTGCCAACGTTTGCCGTATCGCCGTGCATCGTCCACAGGACGGTGACCTGGTGGTGGTGTTGTCGGTGATCGATAACCTGGTCAAGGGTGCGTCGGGCCAGGCTGTGCAGAACCTGAACATTCTGTTCGGGCTGGATGAACGCTTGGGACTGTCCCACGCGGGCATGCTGCCGTAGGGCCTTATCCCGCCCAGCAAAAAGGCCCGTTAAGCGGGCCTTTTTGCATTTCGGACTGGCGATCGGGTTTATTGATATACCGTAACAATAGTTGACCAATTTTCTAGGAGAAGCGGATAATGCCCGTCATCACGCATTATGGCGGCGTAACGCCGGGAGATAGTTAGCATGAGCGTCGAATCCTTCACCCCCACGGCTTTGCAATTCACCCACGGTGCCGCGCACAAGGTGAAGAGCCTGGTCGATGAAGAGGGGAATGATCGCTTG